>JACCEE010868432.1_pt1 | contig 10031 bp, 6 predicted proteins | sample 7449931 | NCBI WGS metagenome assembly JACCEE01 (sample SAMN15323457, study PRJNA562643) | freshwater metagenome | isolation source: river surface water | place: USA:Blue River Watershed | collected 2017-08-19
CGATCGGGTCTGGAGCATCAAGCCGCTCTGTTTCGGACTCGGCGGCGCAGCACTGTTCGACCTGTACCTGTACTCGGATGCCTTGCTGTTCAATCGCGTTGACGTCGACGCGTTCAGCATCCGCGGTTTCGTGCACGCGCTGGTCGTGCCGTTGGTGGCGATCTCGACGATTCGCAGCAGGGCCTGGAAGAACCGGGTCGTGTTGTCGCAGCGGGCGGCCTTGCAGTCGGTAACGCTGGTCGCGGTCGGCGTCTATCTTCTCTTTGTCGCTGCGGCGGGTTACTACGTTCGCTACTTCGGCGGCGATTGGGGGCGTTCTTTCCAGATGGCCCTGCTGTTCTCGGCCTTGTTGGTGCTCGTCATCCTCAGCTTTTCCGTGCGGCGTCTGTCGATCGCGTCTGGAGCATCAAGCCACTTTGTTTTGGACTCGGTGGCGCGGCGATGTTCGATCTATACTTGTACTCGGACGCCTTGCTGTTCAATCGCGTCGACGTCGATGCGTTCAGCATCCGCGGTTTCGTGCACGCGCTGGTCGTGCCTCTGGTGGCGATCTCGACGATTCGCAGCAGGGCCTGGAAAAACCGGGTCGTATTGTCACAGCGGGCGGCCTTGCAGTCGGTGACGCTGGTCGCGGTCGGCGTCTATCTTCTCTTTGTCGCCGCGGCGGCCTACTACGTTCGCTACTTCGGCGGTGACTGGGGGCGATCTTTCCAGTTGGCCTTGCTGTTCTCGGCCTTGTTGGTGCTCGTCATCCTGAGTTTCTCCGGCTCGATGCGCGCCAAGTTCCGGGTCCTCGTCGGCAAGCATTTCTTCAGCTACCGCTACGACTATCGTGAGGAGTGGTTGCGGTTTACCAACACGCTTTCCTCGCAGGATGGGTTCTCGGCGATGGGCGAGCACGTCGTTAAGGGTTTGGCCGAGATGGTGGAGAGTCCTGCCGGGATGCTCTGGGTCAAGGACCCGTCCGGCCGCTTCTACGCTCAGTCTGCCTGCTGGAACATGCCGGTGACGTCGGTGACCGAAGATGCCGAGAGCGGGCTCTGCAAGTTCCTGCTCGAGAGTGGCTGGGTGATCAATCTCGAGGAGTATCGATCGCTGCCGCGACGTTATGAGCAACTGGACCTTCCGGAATGGCTGACCAGCCTGCCCAACGCCTGGCTCGTTGTTCCGCTCGCTTCGGGCAATGCGATGACGGGGTTCGTCGTTCTGGCAACAGCGCGGACGCGGATCGATGTGAATTGGGAAATCAACGATTTGCTGAAAACGGCTGGTCGCCAGGCGGGGGCATTTCTCGGGCAATTGCAGGCGACAGAGGCGCTGTTGGAGGTGCGGAAGTTCGACGCCTTCAATCGGATGTCGGCGTTTGTTGTGCATGATCTGAAAAATATCGTTGCCCAGTTATCCCTGATGCTTAAGAATGCCGAACGTCATCGGGATAATCCGGAGTTTCAGCAGGACATGCTGATGACCGTTGAGCACTCGGTCGAGCGCATGCGCAAGCTGATGATGCAGCTGCGCGAAGGCGCGACGCCTGTGGATAGCCCGCGTGGCATCGATCTGGCCGATTTGGTGAAGCGGATTCAGGCGTCCAAGGTCGCGCAAGGTCGCGAGGTTTTGCTTGATGTCGTCGAGCGGGTTGTTGCCAAGGGGCACGAAGACCGAGTCGAACGCGTCGTTGGGCATGTCGTGCAGAACGCGCTGGATGCGACGGAAAATGGCGGTGATGTCACGATCAGCCTCTCGCGCCAGGGGCGGTATGCGCTGGTCAAGGTCGATGACACCGGACACGGGATGTCGCCGGAATTTTTGCGCGAACGCCTGTTCAAACCGTTCCAGACGACAAAAGCTGCGGGAATGGGAATCGGGGCGTACGAGAGTTTCCAGTACGTGCACGAGCTTGGCGGGCGAATCTCGGTGGAAAGCGCGGTTGATGTCGGTACGCAGGTGAGCCTGTTGCTGCCGCTTTTTGAGGTGGATGAAAAAATGGAATCACGGATGGTCGAAGGGAGAGGCCAATGAGCGCCGAGACACTGCGTCCCTTGTTGATTGTCGAGGATGATCCGGCGCTGCAGAAGCAGATTCGCTGGGCATTCGACAACTACGAGACGCTGACGGCGGGCGATCGCGAGAGCGCGCTTGCCCTCGTTCGCCGGCACCAGCCGCCGGTGGTGACGATGGATCTCGGCCTGCCGCCCGATCCCGACTCGGTTTCTGAGGGCTTCAAGCTGCTCGAGCAGATCCTCGCCATCGCGCCGCAGACGAAGGTGATCGTGCTCACCGGGCAGAACGACCGGTCCAACGCTTTGCGCGCGGTCGGTCTCGGTGCCTACGATTTTTTCGCCAAGCCTTTTGAAGTCGACATGCTCGGGCTGACGATCGAGCGGGCGTATCGTCTCTATGATCTGCAGCAGGAGAACAACCGCCTGCAGTTGATGCACCAGCCTGACGTACTTGCCGGCTTGATCACGCGCGATCCCGAAGTCCTGCGCGTGTGCCGGACGATAGAGAAGGTGGCAGCCAGCGATGCGACGGTGCTCGTGCTTGGTGAAAGCGGTACCGGCAAGGAACTGATCGCGCGCGGTGTGCACACTGCGTCGCCGCGCAGCAAAGAGCGATTTGTCGCCATCAATTGCGCGGCGATTCCCGACAATCTCCTCGAAAGCGAGCTTTTTGGTTACGAGAAGGGCGCCTTCACCGGTGCCGCCAAGACGACGCCTGGGAAGATCGAGACGGCGCATCGCGGGACGTTGATGCTCGACGAAATTGGCGATTTGCCCCATTCCCTGCAGGCCAAACTTTTGCGCTTCTTGCAGGAGCGGGTGATCGAGCGGATTGGGGGCAGGCAGGAAATACCGGTCGATGTGCGCATCGTCTGCGCCACGCACCAGGATCTGAAGGGGTTGATCAAGGAAGGACGTTTCCGTGAAGACCTCTACTATCGACTGGCCGAGATCGTCGTCAGGCTGCCGCCGCTACGCGAGCGCCAGGGCGACGCCGCCCTGCTGGCGCATGCCTTCGTCCGCCGTTTCGCCGCCGAACAGAAACGCCCGTCGATGACCTTGCGCGAAGACGCCCTGCGCGCGATTGAAACACATGCCTGGCCGGGCAACGTCCGTGAGTTGGAGAACTGCATCAAGCGTGCGGTGATCATGGCCGACGGCAATCAGATCACGCTCGACGACGTGGGTCTTAACGAAGTTCAGGAAGATCAGGAAATCTGTCTCGATCTGCGTCTTGTTCGCGAGCAAGCCGAGAAAGGCGTGATCATCGCGGCGCTGGCGAGGTCGGACGGGAATGTGCTAAAGGCAGCGGAAATGCTGGGAGTGAGCCGGCCGACGCTCTACGATCTGATGCACCGCTATGGTCTAAAGTGATTCAAGGAAAGTCCTTCGAAACATCGCAGTTCACCCATTTTGACGGGATCTATATGACGACTCGTAAATCGATTGGAAAAGCGGCGTTTTCAACGCTGGTAGCCGCGCTGATTCTCGCTGCCTGCGGCGGCGAGAAGCCCGAATCCATGCTTGTCTCGGCCAAGGAGTATCTGGCGAAGAACGACACCAAGGCGGCTGAGATTCAGCTCAAGAACGCGCTGCAGGGCGATCCCAACCTCGCCGAAGCGCGTTTCCTCCTGGGCAAAATGTTGCTGGAGAGCGGCAATCCGACAGCGGCCGAAGTGGAGTTGCGCAAAGCGGCCGATTTGAAGTACTCGGCTGAACAACTGGTTCCGTTGAGGGCGCGAACCCTACTGATGCTTGGTCAGGCACAGAAAGTCATCGATGAGTTGGCGAAAACCGAACTGACGACGCCCGAAGGCAAGGCGGATCTGCTGGCGAGTGTGGGCCAGGCCTATTTGATGACAGGAAAGACCGATGCGGCGCAAGCGGCCTTCGATGCCTCGATTGCAGCAGTTCCCGGATACAGCCAGGCGTTGATCGGGCAGGCGAAAATAAAGGCCGGCAAGCGAGACTTCCCTGGAGCATTGGCCTTGCTCGACTCGAGCCTGGAGAAGGACCAAAAGCTCTACGAGGCGTTGCAACTCAAGGGCGTTATCCTCGCGGTGCAAGGTGACGCAAGTTCGGCGGTTGAATCCTTCCGCAAGGTGCTGGAAATCAAGCCGGACTACCTGCCCGCGCATTCGGCGCTCATCGGACGTGCGCTCGAAGCGGGCAATCTTGACGAGGCCGGGAAGCTCCTCGACGCCATGAAGAAGGTGGCACCTACGCATCCGCAGACAAGTTTCCTGCAGGCACAACTGTTCTACCGGCAGAAGAACTTCAAGGCGGCGCAGGAGAGTATTCAACAGCACCTGAAATTCATCCCGGACAGCACCTTGGGCCTCCAACTCGCAGGGGCGATCGATTACGAGTTGCAGTCGTACTCGACGGCCGAGTCGAATCTTCTGAAGGCGCTGCCCAAGACGCCCGATCTCGGCATGGCGCGGCGAATCCTGGTTGCAACCTATCTGCGCACTGCGCAACCGGCCAAGGCTTTGTCGACACTGCAGCCGGTGCTCGACAAAATCGAGCAGGACTCCAACATGCTCGCCCTTGCCGGCGAAGTGTTCATGCAGAACGGCGATGCGGAGAAGGCGGGCGACTACTTTGCCAAGGCGGCGGCGCTCGATCCGGAGAACAAGGCAAAGCAGACCTCGGTCGCGCTTTCGCGTCTGGCACGTGGCGATACCGAAACGGCTTATCGCGAGCTTGAACAGATTGCATCCGTCGATACCGGCGTCCGCGCCGATATGGCCCTGATCTCCTCGCAGTTGAGGCAACGCCAGTTTGATCTGGCGCTGAAGTCGATTGATGCGCTGGCCAAGAAGCAGCCGGACAGCCCGCTCGTCGATCAACTGCGTGGCACGGCAACTCTGGGCAAGGGCGACCTGACTGGTGCACGCAAGAACTTTGAACAGGCCTTGAGCAAGAATCCGACTTACTTCCCGGCGGCAGCCAGTCTGGCCAATCTCGATTTGTCGGAGAAAAAGCCGGTGGAGGCGAAGAAGCGCTTCGAGGATGTTCTCGCCAAGGATAAGGACAACATGCAGGCCATGCTCGCGCTAGCCGAGTTGCAGGCCAAGACTGGCGGAAAGCCGGAAGAGGTGGCGGCGCTGATCGGTAAGGCAATCGCGGCGCATCCGACGGAGGCGACACCCCGCCTGGCGCTCATTGGCCTCTACCTTGGAGCCAAGGAAAACAAGAAAGCGGTCGCAGCGGCGCAGGATGCGCTTGCCGTGTTGCCAGAGCGCGCAGAGATCCTCGATGCCGCCGGGCGAGCGCAGCAGTCCGCCGAAGACTTCAATCAGGCGCTGGCAACCTACGGGAAACTGGCGAATCTCAAGCCCGAGTCGCCTCAACCGCATCTGCGCATGGCTGAGATTCATCTCGCGGCGAAGAACAAGGAGGCTTCGATGCAAAGCCTGCGCAAGGCGCTCGCGGTCAAGCCCGACTCGCTGGAAGCGCAGCGCGGCATCATGATGCTCGAGCTTGACGCGGGCCGCACGGCCGAAGCGTTGCGCGTGGCCAAGGATGTACAGAAACAGCGGCCCAAAGAAGCCGTGGGCTATGTGCTGGAAGGCGATGCTTATGTCTTGAAGAAGTCATGGAGTGACGCGGCCGATGTTTACCGCGCCGGTATCAAACAAACCGGGGCGACCGAACTGGCCGTCAAGCTGCACGCGGTGTTGCTGGCCGGCGGAAAGGCTGCGGAAGCGGACAAGTTTGCCGAAGGCTGGATCAAGGATCACGCCAAGGACATGCAGTTCCGCGTCTATCTGGCTGAATCGGCGAACAACCGCAAGGATTACGCGGCGGCGAGCAAGTATTACCGCGCGTTGGTGGATGCGCAGCCGGACAATGCCGCGATGCTCAACAACCTGGCCTGGAGTCTCGATCAAATCAAGGATCCGAAAGCCATCGAGTACGCAGAAAAAGCCTATAAGCTGGCGCCGGAACAGCCTGCGGTGATGGACACGTTGGGGGTGATGCTGGTGGAAAGAGGCGATGCCGCACGCGGGCTCGAATTGCTGAAGAAGGCTAGCAGCAAGGCACCGCAGAACGGATTGATTCGCCTCAACCTGGCCAAGGCACTGGTTAAAGCCGGGAACAAGGATGAAGCGAAGAAGGAGTTGGAAGAGTTGGCCAAGCTTGGGGAGAAGTTCCCGGCGCAGGCCGAGGTGGAGAAACTGCGGCAGGGCCTGTAAGTGAAACTCTCTGAATACAAAATGTTTTCCGGAGGTGAATGAGCATGCCTCGCTGGAATGGCAACTCTTGCCGATCCTTTGCCGCGCTCATGGTGATGGTCGTGGGGTGTTTTGTCGTCTCCAGCGCTAGTGCCTTTCAGCGAGTCCAAGCTCCTTCGGGCAAAGATCTCGAATCACTCCGCCTGGAAGCGCGTTCGTATGAACACGGCGAAGGTGTGGCGAAGGATCCGCTTCGTGCAGCCAGTCTTTATTGCGATGGCGCGCGCTATGGCGACGCTGAGTCTCAGTTCAGCCTGGGCTGGATGTATGCCAATGGCCGTGGTGTCATTCGAAACGACGAAATGGCCGCATACTTTTTCAAGTTGGCTGCCGCCAGCGGTCACGAGCAGGCGCAGAAGATGCTGCGTTTCGTCGGTGACTCAGCAGCGCCTGCGCCGGAGTGCATGCGTGTCGTTGATGACGACCTCGGACCGGATATCGACGAGTTTTTGAACAGCCCAGGAAGAGAGAAAGTTGTCGAGTTGATCCGGAAGCTCGCGCCCGAGTATGGCGTTAGTCCGCGCCTGGTGCTGGCTGTCATCAAGGCCGAATCCAACTTTGAACCGACGGCGGTGTCTCCCAAAAACGCCCAAGGGTTGATGCAGCTGATTCCGGAAACCTCGCTGCGTTTCAACGTCAGAAAGCCCTTCGATCCTGAGCAAAACATTCGTGGCGGAATGTCTTACCTGCGGTGGCTCCTGGCGTACTTTGAAGGCGATGTCGCGCTTGTCGCAGCGGCTTACAACGCAGGCGAAGGCGCTGTGAATCGTTATCGTGGTGTGCCACCCTATGCTGAAACGCGCGGCTATGTTCGTCGGATTCTGAGCATCTTCAAGAAGGATGTGCACCCCTACAATCCTGAAATAACCACGCCGTCGCCTGATCTGCCGAAAATCCGAGTTGCCAATGCGACTTGATGCAAGAGGGAGGTGCTGATGCGTACGTCCTTGCTGGATTCAGTTCAATCGGTACGTGCCGGGTTGGCGTTGTTGGCGTTTGTCGGAGGCTTTGCAGCACAAGCGGCAGAATTGCCCGATCTGGTCCAAGCCATAAAACCATCAGTGGTAGTGATTGGAACCTATTCAAAGACGCGCAGCCCCGCGTTTTTGATGCGTGGTACCGGCTTCGTTGTCGGCAACGGAAATCAGGTCGCGACGAATGCGCACGTTGTGCCAGAGACCATCGATACGGCCAACGGCGAGACCTTGGCTGTGCAAACGTCTGCGGCGCAGTTGCGGCCGGCTAGAGTCGTTGGGCGCGATCGGGAGCACGATCTTTCCCTGCTGACGATCGATGGTTCCCCGTTGCCGGTCCTTGCATTGCAGAATCCGGTCCGGGTCAAAGAGGGCCAGTCGGTCGCGTTCATGGGATTCCCTATTGGCGGCGTACTCGGCTTTTCGCCCGTGACCCATCGAGGAATCATCTCGGCGATTACGCCTATAGCCCTGCCGAGCCCGACGGCTCAGCAACTGAACGAAAAAGTAATCAAACGATTGAAGGCCGGCTCATTCGAGGTCTACCAACTGGACGCAACGGCCTATCCTGGTAATAGTGGTGGTCCCTTGATCGAGACGGATAGGGGGGAGGTTATCGGCATTATCAATATGGTCTTCGTCAAGAGCACCAAAGAGTCCGTGTTGTCACAACCGTCCGGGATCAGCTTCGCGGTCCCCGCGCGCTATCTCGATGAGTTGATTCGCACCAGCAACTGAGCGTGCGTGGCGAAGGCGATTTAGGTCTTGCGGACGCCTTGGAGAGGCAACCGATATCGGTCGCTGGATCGTCAGAAATTGGCGAGTCAGTTTGTGCTCGACTTTGGGCAAATCATCCGTTGAGATCAGCGGGATGCGCAGGCAATCCGGTGACGGCTTTGTTTTCAGTGCGGGGGTACTATGATGACTGTATCAACTCGAGGGGAAGGCGCGACATGCTGAAGAGAGTTGGCTTGCTCATACGTAAGTTCTTGCACGTATCAGTGAGAAAGCTGATCTCCTGGCTTCCAAGGGAGCAGCGCTTCAAGGTCTTTCGTTCGTTTGCGGACTGCAACCCCGCACCAAGCTCGCGTCTTCAGTTGAAGATCGCGGAGACGAAGGAAGAACTAGAAGCGTGTTTCGCCGTGCTGCATGACGCTTACGTCGATAGCGGCTTCATGAAACCCGACCCGTCCGGGATGCGCGTGACGATCTACCACGCCCTGCCTACGACGACGACGCTCTGTGCCAAGTACGACGGTGAGGTTGTGGGAACGATTTCGCTGATTCGTGAGAGCGCCCTTGGCGTACCACTGCAGAAGATCTTTGATCTGAATTCAGTACGTGAAAAGGAAGGGTTGATCGCCGAGGTGTCCGCACTCGCGGTTCATCGCCGGTTCCGGAAGACGGGCGGCAGTATCCTGTTTCCGTTGATGAAGTTCATGTACGAGTACTGCACGACCTTCTTTGACACGCGGCACCTGGTCATCGCCGTTAATCCGAGTCATATCGAGATGTACGAGTCGCTGCTGTTTTTTAAACGGCTGACGGCGAACATGGTCGAGAGCTATGACTTCGTGAATGGTGCGCCAGCGATCGGTGCGACGCTCGACCTCAAGGAAGCGCTGGACGTGTTCAAGAAGCACTACGCGAAGAAGCCGTCGCACCGGAATCTCTATGCGTACTTCACCCAGGTGAAGCTCCCGAACATCCAATTTCCGAACCGGCGCTTTTACACGACAAATGATCCAGTATTGACGCCGGAACTGCTCGATCACTTTTTCAACGTTCGCACGAAAACGTTCGAAAACCTGAGTGACCGGAAGAAGGTGCTGCTTCACAGCATTTACGACCTGCCGCAGTATCGTGCGGTCTTGCCGGTGCTTTCGTCGAATGTTGACGACATTCCGGTACGCCGCCATCAACGGTTTTCGGTCAAATGTCCGGCCAGAATCAGCTTCCATACCTCCGATGGCAAGGAGGAAAAGGTGGCCATTGAAGTCATCGAAGTGTCGCGCTACGGGTTCCAGGCGCGCGCCCAGAACGTCCTGCCGCTCAATATCTGGTGCGATACGACGATTCAACTGGGGCGGGCAGACGTGTCGCACTTCCGTTCGCTCGCCCTGCGCGAAAACAACAACGGGCAGGACGGCTTTTACGGCTTCAGGCTGGGCGAGCCCGACATCATCTGGAGAAAGTTCGTCTCCGCGCTATACAGCAGCACGACGCACGGCGATCTGGATGCAGCCACCCGATTTCTGTGATCAGCTTTGCAGCGAGGGCGTCCGGAAGGAGTCGACTACCTGCAGCATTTGCGCGAAGACCTTGGGGGAGCCGCATACGACATTCCCTGTCTTCAGGTAATCCTCGCCGCCGGAAAGATCGCTGATCAATCCGCCCGCCTCCGAAATCAACAGACTGCCAGCCGCCATGTCCCAGGGCATCAGGCCGAATTCCCAGAAGCCGTCGAGTCGCCCGCAGGCGACGTAAGCGAGGTCAAGCGCGGCCGATCCCGTGCGACGGATGCCAGCGGTACGTTCCGTGAAATCCTTGAAGATGCCCATGTAGGCATTTGCGTGGTCGAAGACGCGGAAGGGGAAACCCGTGCCGATCAGCGCGTCGTCGAGTTTGAGGCACTTGGTGACGCGAATCCGGCGCTCGTTCAAGAAGGCGCCACCGCCTTTGCTCGCCGTAAACATTTCGTTGCGAATCACGTCATAGACCAGTGCCTGGTTGATCTGGCCCTTGTATGCGAGGGCAATCGAAACAGAGTATTGCGGGAATCCATGGATGAAATTCGTCGTGCCGTCGAGCGGATC
>JACCEE012832615.1_pt1 | contig 10031 bp, 10 predicted proteins | sample 7449931 | NCBI WGS metagenome assembly JACCEE01 (sample SAMN15323457, study PRJNA562643) | freshwater metagenome | isolation source: river surface water | place: USA:Blue River Watershed | collected 2017-08-19
GTAGGATCTGGGGGCTCTTGACTAGGATTCCCCGGTGATGGCGGAAAATGAGCAGGTACAGAGAAATTCTGACGATCGGGCATCCCCCCCAAATCCCCAGCTTCAGACAAAATCGCTAGCCAACGCTAGCCAATATATCAGTCGCTGCTACTCCCTTCACCACCGCCAAAAACTCACCAGATACAGCATCCTGAATCATCGCATCATTCGCCAAATTCCCGGTTCCTTGGCTGATGACCAATGCCGAGAAAGTCAAATTACCACTGAAATAGAAGATATCCTCACCCTTGACAAAATCAGTGATAATATCTGCGGTTGCCACCGTCATCCCCCCCATACCATTATCCAAAACAAAGGCATCCCATCCCGTCCCCCCGGTGAGATTATCTACACCAGCACCACCAAACAAAAAGTCATGGCCACTATTCCCCAGCAAAAAGTCATCTCCATCATCACCATAAAGCCGATCGTTTCCCTCACCCCCATAGAGGATATCATTACCACTGAAACCCCTGGGATGGTCATTACCCAAACCAGCAAAAATCACATCATTACCGCCACCGCCATTGATGCCATCATCTCCGGCCTGTCCATACAGATTATCATGGCCTTCTCCGCCATCAATGACATCATTACCAGCGGCATCATAAACCAGGTCATCAGCCGCTGAGCCGATGACAGCATCATCCTGAGCCGTCAACCCGATTATGCCGGGTGGGGATAACTGGAAGGTTTCCCCTCGGTTATCATTATCGCTGATGTTCCCACTGATAGAGCCAATTTTAAGATTATTATAAGATTGCCAAAATATCGATGTTTTTGTCCCCTTGAATCCAAATGTTACCACCAGCAGTGGTTTGGAAGGGGACAACACCATCCCGAATACGCACGGTGTCGCCAGCTAATAGATGTAAATCTTGGTTTAGGGATAGTTGACTTCCTACTAAGGTGAGATTACCGGTGGCGGACAAAGTGGCATGATTGGCATTAAGTGAGGAATTGACTAACACTGCATCCCCCGGACGAATTGACCAACCAGAACCACTCAAAATCACTTCCCCAGTGGGGGTGACGGTGACAGTATTGGCGTGGGGGATGTTGGTATTAGCAAGGAGTTGGGGAAGGGTGAGGGGAGTAATAGGAATATCAGAGGCGGGGATATCTAAACTGAGCAGATGTCCGGGTTGGGAAATGCGGATGATGGCTCCCCCTTCACCAGCCCTCACCCCCGTCCCCTCTCCCAAGATGGGAGAGGGGGGAGAAGAGGAAACGGCGGTAATGGTGATATTGCCGCCAGGAGCGGTGAGGGAACCGCTGTTAATAATTGTGCCGCCTATGAGGGTTAAGTTTTGACCGGTGGGGACGGATAAAGCGGCGGTGTTGATGATGCTACCAGGGTCAGGTATGCTAAAATTAAATGTGTTGGGTTGACCGATTATGGTATGATAGTCATTGGTGCCATTGGCGTGAAACCACCCGTTATCAAAGCCGATGCTGGTGGCGGTGGTGGCGGTGAAGTCGCCAGGGACGTTTAAAGCCGCATTAGCACCAAAGATGATGCCAGCGGGGTTGATTAAAAATAGGTGGGAGTTGCCGCCGGTGATGGTGATTAAGCCGTTGATAATTGAGGGGTCGCCGCCGGTTATTCTTCCGAGAATATTCTGGATATGTGGTTGGGAGATAAAGTTGGCGATTTGGTTGGGTTCTAGGCCAAATTTTTGGAAACTGTGGAAGAGGTTGGCTCCGTCTGGGGAGGTTTGGCCGCCGGTGATGTCAAAGCGGTTTTGATGGGTGGTTACTTGGGTGTTGGTGCTGTCATTGGCGGGAATAACCGATTGGGCGGTGGTGGCAGATGGGAAACTGCTGCTAACCAAGGTTATGGAGGTTAGGAGGAGGGAGAGAGATAGTTTTGGATTAGAAAATGTTGGGGGCATACAAAATTATTTAATCCCAGAGCAGGAAAATGGGCTTGACCTACCTTACCAATCTATACCCTATTGTGTCGGATTGAGAGATAATTAAGATTTTTTACAGTTTTTTGGCGGTATTTGTGGCAAACTTAGAGGAAAATGGCTGTTGAAGACTGCCCCGAAATCTATGTTTACATTAAATTCGGTATTAAAAGAGCGTTATCGACTGCAGCGCCAGTTGGGAGATAATCCGGTGCGTCAGACTTGGTTGGCTGAGGACTTGGGTTTGGGAGAATTGGTGGTGATTAAGTTGCTGCCTTTCGGCGGACCAATGCAGTGGCAGGATTTAAAGCTGTTTGAACGGGAGGCGGCGGTGTTGCAGCAGTTGCAGCACTCGCGGATTCCTCAGTATCGGGATTATTTTACGGTGGAAAATCAGACCCAGTGGTTTTGTCTGGTGCAGGAATATATCCCTGGTGCTTCTCTTAAGGAGTTGCTGGTCAGGGGACAGCAGTTTGGGGAGCAGTTTGGGCGACAAATTGGGATGGAAGTGCTGGCTATTCTGAATTATTTGCATGAGTTGAGACCGCCGGTGTTGCATCGGGATATTAAACCGAGTAATTTAGTGTTGGGAGAGGATGGGTCGGTTTATTTGGTGGATTTTGGGGCGGTGCAAGGGATGCCAAATGCTGGTTTGCCCCCGGGGGGGACGTTTACGGTGGTGGGGACTTATGGTTATACGCCCCTGGAACAGTTTGGGGGTCAGGCGGTGGCGGCTTCTGATTTGTATGCTTTGGGGGCGACTTTGGTGCATTTGTTGACGGGGGTGGCGCCTGCGGATTTGCCCCAGGCGGATTTGCGGTTGCAGTGGCGCGATCGGGTCAGTTCCCGCCTTAGTCCCCAGTTTATCCGCTGGTTGACAAAACTCACAGAACCAGCTTTGGAACGTCGCTTTACCACCGCCACGGAGGCTCTGGATGCGCTCAAATCAGTGCCAATAAAGCCGAACTCTAGCGATACGCTCTCAGAAATTGTCGGGGTGCCAGTGCGGTTGTGGAAATCTCCCACGGAGTTAATCATTGAAATTCCTTCGCCGCTGGAATTAGCATTTTTTTATCCCGTCAGTAATCTATTCAAAAATATCGGTGGTGCGATTATGGCACCTTTTGCCAAACTGACAGGAGATGCCCCCGAACTGCATCCGCGATCGTCAACGGCGATGATTCTTGGCTTCAGTCTCGCGATTTTAATCTTACGGTTGCTGCCCGGTCTGGGGATTGGTTTAAGTATTTTGTTTCGGACTATTATCGTCGCTGTAGCCACTAGCCTGTATTTGCTGCCTTTATTGCTGATGCTGATGTTAATTTTTGTGATTTTTGGGGCAGCTAGAGGGGTGGATTACCTGCAAACGACTAGAATCCATTTCAACCGCTCTCAATTTGCAATTTACCGCAGTTCTTTTCCGGCTTCTCACCCTATAGAGCAAGAACAAGGAGAAATTAGCCAAATTCAAGATGTGAAGGTGGAACCATCAGAACGGTATCATAATCATTGGCAAATTGCGCTTAGTTATAAAGTCAAGTGGACGATATTTTCGAGAATTAAAAAAATTGCTTTTGGGGAGCCATTAGAGCAAGCGCAGTTGCAGATTTTGGTGGATGAGATTAAAGATTGGTTGCAATAGCTCCCTGGTCGCCTGCAAAAACCCGAACACCTTCAGGTGTTGCGTGAGCTGCGATGCTCCCGGACTTGATATGATCAGGAATCCCGGCGCTCAAAGGTCTGAAAACACCGAAATTTGGGTTGGGAGGGGGTGTCCCCACCCCCACTACGGTACTGAATCAACCGGAAAAATCCTGTAATATCGGACCATTGGGTGTAGTCTAAGATACCCCAGCCACTGGGTAACTCGTGGCAAACTTCAGAAACCATGATGACACTGGGTTTAAAAAATTTAATAAAATCTACGGTTTATACATGGAGATACTGGGGTATAATAAGCGTTAGCGATAAAATGGATTTTATTATCAGTGTGGTGAGAGAGAGAAGATGACGCCGAAAGAGCATTTCGTTTGGGGCGGCGAGCCGATCGAGTCGGATAAAACGGAGTCTGGATTTTACTATTTCGCCTATGGGTCCTGTATGTGCCCGGTGGATTTAAAACGGTCCCTAGGTGAAAAAACTCATCATTATGTAGTCGGTCCGGCGACGCTTCCGGGGTATCGTCGCGTTTTTTATGGCTATTCGTCTCTGCGCAACTGTGGGGTGTTGGATGTGGTGGCGGACCCCACCGCCGCTGTGGAAGGGGTACTTTATCGGTTGCCAATGCGGTTGAGTGCAGCTCTGGATAAAAGAGAAATCGGCTATCGTCACGAAATTGTCCGCGTGTCGATCGGCGGTAAGTCTTATCGGGGGGTACGTACTTATACGGTAATCGAGAAACTGCCGCGAGAGCTGCCTCCTAATGATTGGTATTTTAATGTGGTGATGCGGGGGGCGATTACTTGCGGTTTGCCAGAGCAGTATTGCTGGGGTTTGTTTAACCATATGCGTCAGTTGCAGCAGAGCTATTGGCAGTGGGAAAGACGGGAAGCGTAGGAGGAAGCTGGGTTAATTTTGATTTCCCGCCACTGACCCGATCGAAACGTTGGCTTTTCTGTGCAAAAGCGGATTTGGGAAAGCATTGGGGGTCTGGAAGAAAACCGCTCTCTAGGGATGACGTTAGGGTGCTTGCGGGACTGTCCAATCCTCAATAGATAAGCCAGGAACTTGCCCAAAATCCCGTTGATTGCGGGGATCACACTAACTGGCTTGACTCCAACGCCACTTCATTTTCCGCATCTGCAGCATCCAATTCACGCCGATAGGCTGCCATAGCTTCAACAAAATCATCAAATAACGGATCGTCTTTGAACATTCCCGCAAAATTAACCCAGGGTTCGAGATTTTCGCCCTCAGCTTCGGGTGGGGAAATTGGGGTTTCTCTTTCATAATTCATATCAAATCCTCGTAAATAGAGAAAATTGTGATTTGAATAGTTGCCTAGTTTTTTTTAGAAAAATTAAGCGGTTAGTCTAAGAAAAACTATTTTTGGCCAATCTATCCTGAGTTGTTGCTGGCTTGGCATTTACTAATGTGAATAAGCTCTTTCGCTATGTCAAACTCATGTTTGAGACGATCGGAGTGTTTTTTTACTTTTGGGTCAGAAAGAAGTTTGTGTCTGAGAGTATCCAAGCTCATCAGATATATAGTCATTTCAAATAAGAGTGAGACAAAGAATGAGAGTTGCCCTCTATCCCCCAACCCCTTTCTCCCAAAAAGGGAGAAAGGGGAGTAAGACCGGGATGTCCCCGTGTTCTGGTTCCCCCCTCTCCCCACCTGGGAGAGGGGGGTAGGGGGGGTGAGGGCAATATCGAGTGTTTCATTCTTATTTGAAATGACTATAATTGGTTGAAAAAAAGGTTATACAAACGGCTGAAACCAAATTGGATAAGTAATAATTCTATGAGCTGTTCCCTGACCTAGCTATGCTCTCAAATAAAACCGCCGATAGCTAGACCGAGGGTTGGCTGAACCAGGAAAACTGGGATTTCTAAGCGCTAATTAGCTAATTAAATTTTCTCACATAAGTAATTTATATAGTGAGTTGTTGATTTAGGTTTTTAGTCTAGATTTTAGTGAAAATATCTTTTTTTGCGCTGTTTAATTAGTTTTCTGTCTTTGTGAGACCACTCGTCACGCTTTTTCTGGATGCCGTGGAGCAAAACACAGGTTGCACCATCCCAAAAGTAAGCGATGCGGTACTGACCGACCCTGATTTCCCAGATGCCGTCAAACAAGGGAGCAATTTTACTTTGAGGAAGTTTGTCCTTTACGACAGGACCAACCTCCTCAAAAACCTCCAGAATATCAAGGATAACTTTTCTAGTCTTTCTAGCCTTAGCATCCACCTTGTCAGTAAGCCAATCCTCGACTAATTCGGTTTTAACTGAATATTGGTTCATTTTGTTTCCGATGGGTTGGTTGACAAACCTCGGTCGGCTGTGATTCGGCGGCCTTTACTTGGAGCATATTCAGTTTTCTTGGTTCAGCTAGGGAGTTTTACCTCACCTTGAGATTATTATAATCTAGGAACATCATCATTGTCAAGTGTATTGGAAAAAAATTTCGCTCAACCTGACATTACTTGCAGCATCAGGCTTTGAGTCTGCCTGACGGGGTGGAGACTGGTGATATAGGACTATTAGGCGTCAGTTGCAGCAGAGCTATTGGCAGTGGGAAAGGCGGGAAGCGTAGGGGAATATTTACCGGAGAGATTTACCGGCTTTGTGGCTGATAAAATCCACAATCAAGGTGACAGCAATAAACGCCAGCAAAGTTATCATTAAACCAGGATAATCAAAACTACTGAGTTGTTCGGAAAGCTGGCGTCCTAACCCGCCAGCACCGACTAAACCCACTAAGGCGGTTTCCCTGGTGCAGACTTCCCAACGGTAGAGAATGTAAGCGAGAAATCGGGGTAAAGTGTGGGGGAGAATGCCGTAGAGAAATACTTGGGGGTTGTTGGCTCCGAGGGTGAATAGCGCTTGCAAGGGGCGCTTATCTGTATTTTCTATTACTTCTGCCATTAATCGCCCTAAAATGCCGAGATTGTAGATACCGAGGGCGATACTGCCGGGGAGAATGCCGGGAAATAAGATATAGAGGAGAATTAATGCCCATATGGGGGCGGGGATGGCGCGGGTGAGGAGGAGCAAAATTCGAGTGATGATGACAATTGTGGTTTTTATAACTTGACTTTGGGGTGATTTTGTGTTATCTAAACTATAGTTGGCGGCGGGAAATGATAAGAGAATGCCGCCTAAACCGGCGCCCGTCATGGCTAAAATGGACATGGCTATGGTTTGGGCGCTGAGGGTGAAGAGTTGCCCCCATTCGGGTGGTTGGGGTGGCCAGACGCTGCTGATAAAATTGGTGAGTAATTGGCCGGTGCGGGGTGCCCAAAGTTTGCTAAAATCGGCTTGAATGTACCAAAAGGATAGGGGTAAAATCGCCACGGCAACGATTAAGGATAGTTTGATGAGGGGGTCTTGAGAGGGGATGGATGTGGTTTTGGTTTGGGTGGTTGGTTTGGCTGGGGAGAGTTTTTGAAAATTTAAAGCGAGGCGGGAGGGGGCGCCGCAGCGGTGACGGAGGGAGGCGCTCCAAATATCTACGGCGCCGTTGAGGAGTACGATCGCCCAAAATAATGTCCACATTTGCTGGTAGCGGTGGGACTGGAGACTGAGGAAAATTTCATAACCGAGACCGCCAGCGCCGATGATACCGAGGACGGCAGCGGCGCGAATGGAGCATTCAAAGCGGTAGAAGGCGTAGGAGAGGAGGTTGGGAAAGGTTTGGGGAATGATGGTGTAAAGAAAGGCGGTGAGGGGGGAGGCTCCGGCGTTGATGATGGCGCGCAGGGGGAGCCGATCGCACGTGTCCAATAGTTCAGCAAATACTTTAGCAGTAATGGCGCCAAAGGGAATCGCAATAGCGACAATTCCCACTAGGGGGTCTAAGCCAAAAATATTCACAAAAAACAATCCCCAAATCATTTCGTGAATGGCTCTGGGAATTGCTAAACTGGCTCTGACCAGGAGTAATGGTGATAATATTCCCCCTAAAGGGTGGTGATAGCCTAAAGCTACTTGCCACCAGACTTGAGATGCGAAAATGCCGCCAATGATGCCGATAATTAAACTAAAAAATGTGCCCGTGACAGCGAAACCGAGGGTTTTCAGTGTGGCATCTATGGTGAGGCGGAGAAATTCCTGGCTTAAATCTGGTTGCCAACTTGCCTGCACAAACTGGAAGAATAGGGACCATCCGCCATGATTGACTAAATCTTGGTGAAATATTCCGGCTTGCCAACTAGACCAAATCAAGGCAGCGGCGAAGCTGGCTAACCAGAGGAATCGCCAGAAAATTTGGCTATTTCTTGGTGGTATGGTCAATTTAGATTGCCCCGATAATTGATTGAGATTGTTCACGGTAGCCAGTAATATTTTGGGGAGGGCACGGCGTTAACTATCTCTCGGCTTGCGAACAAATCTTGAGGATGCCGTGCCCCTACATCCCAGATTGTTGGGAGGGGCAAGGGCTAAAGCCCAACTACGAACTTTGAGCTGAAGCTCGACTTTTTAAAGACAATTCCAAAGGCTCTCCGGGTTTGGGTTCGATGACTTGGGTGGAGAGACCGTGGCGGGCCAATAGGGAGCGAAAGTCTTCGAGATTGCCTTCAGCGCGGAGGACAGAAACTAATAACCCCGAGAAAACCACATCTCCGCCAGCGGCGGTGGGGAGCATTATCTGTGGTTTTACTAATTTGGCTAATTCTAAAGCTGTTTCCCGACCTTTGATAATTGGACCGAGAATGGGGATGGATAAATTGACGATCGGGGTAATGGCCACATCGATCGGCGCTTCCTGGTTTAAAGCGGGGGAGTGAAAACCGTGGGGTTCATAGTAGAGGGTGATTCCAGTGTCTAAATCTTTGAGGATATAGGCGTTTTCTACCAGGGTTGGGCCGATGGGAGAGCCGGGAAGGGCTTTAATTTCCAGGCGATTTCCCATTGTGAATGTGCCACCATGAGCAAGAGCTGTTACTCTGGTGTACCCTAGCCCTTGGGCGACTTTGGCGGCGTTGGGAGAACCCACGACGGGGAGGAGACGATCGAGCGCTTTTAGAGTCGCCGGATGGGCGTGGTCTTCCAAGCCTTGGGAGAGGAGAATCAGATTAATGTTTTCTGGAATCGATCGGGGGGAGCGTCGCTCCCCTTGAAATAACCAGCCTGCATTGCCGAATACCAGCGGACCCACTAACCAAGGGTCGAGGAGAATCCGCTGCCCTGCGAATTCTATTAACCAAGAGTTGCTGTCTAGATAGGTAACATTCATAAAAGTTATCAATCTCACTTCCTTTTTATTTTAGGTTGTCGTTACAATTGTTAAAACTTTTCTGGGTCAGGCATAGGCAGTCGCGTTCGTCCTCGTGGCTCTAATCAATAGCCCATCCGGTATATGGTGGCGTGGCGGCTCGTAGTCCGAAACTCAGGAAAGGTGCGCCAGATAACCATTTCCATAAACTAGACGGCATATGATGATTCAAGCTGCACCAGGAATCGCAACTACAGACCTATGGGCATTGGCGATCGACTCGATCCGGGCGGCGGGTTGCGAATATGGAGACATTCGCCTGTGTTTTTACCGAAATCAGAATTTTACCGCCCGCGATCGCTCTTTGAGCCACTTAGCCGATAATGTCAGTTCTGGCTTTGGGGTGCGGGTCCTCCTCAATGGCGCCTGGGGTTTTGCGGCGTCTCACCACCAAACTCCCCAGGAAATCACCCGCATTGTTGCCTTGGCGGTGGATATCGCCAAAGCCAGCCGCCTCACCCAACTTAACCCGGTCCGGTTAGCACCGGTGCCCCAGGGTATGCGCGATCGCTATATCACCCCCATAGAAATCGACCCGTTCCAAGTGCCGATCGGCGAGAAAACCCAACTCTTGCTAGGGATAAACGAGAAATTGCTCGCTTACCGGGATAAAGGGATTAAAAAAGCCCATTCCTTCTTGCGTTTCGCTCGAGAACATAAGACATTTGCCTCCACAGAAGGCACCTTAATTGAACAAACCATTTACCGCACTTATAGCGGCTTTGGCTGCACTGCGGTGGCCAATGGAGACGCCCAATCTCGCACCTATGAACGTCCCCCCCTGAATATTGGCTATGAACATGTGGATAAAGCGGATTTGCTCTCCCAAACCGATCGGGTGGCGGAGGAAGCTATAGAAAAAGTCCATGCCCCAAGTGGACCAACAGGCATCCGCAGCACCTTGATTTTAAAACCCAGCAACTTATTTTTGACCATTCACGAATCCGTCGGACATCCCACGGAATTAGACCGGGTGTATGGGTATGAATCAAATTTTGCCGGGACGAGTTTTGCCACTACCGACAAATTGAATAAATTGCAGTATGCAGCACCGTGGGTCAACTTTAAGTGCGATCGAACCCAACCCGCCGGACGGGGCACAATGGGTTATGATGATGAAGGCGTCCCCGCCCAAGAGTGGTA
>JACCEE010363938.1_pt1 | contig 10029 bp, 3 predicted proteins | sample 7449931 | NCBI WGS metagenome assembly JACCEE01 (sample SAMN15323457, study PRJNA562643) | freshwater metagenome | isolation source: river surface water | place: USA:Blue River Watershed | collected 2017-08-19
ACTTTGAACGGTATATTGCCAATCTTAACAAATTGCCCAATCGGATCAACACCCTTAAACAATGCCTTGCGTATATCTTCACCAATTACAATTACTTTCCGATCGTGTTCCATGTCGATATCGTTCAAGAAACGGCCCTGGGTAATTATAAACTTTTCGATATCGACATACGAAGGATGGCATGCCTGGGTTTGGTAAGAGCCATATTCGTTGTTTGATGAATATACCCTGTCACCAATCCAGTAACGAGCCGAAATTTTATCGATTTTGCCAAGTTCTTTAATGGCGTCCAGATCGTCGATTGTAAACTGAATTCTCCGACCTGCTTTATATCCATGATATGGCAAACTGGTTTCCCGGTTCCAAATCCACATCGCGTTAGTAGCATTTCCTTCAAAATTTGATGCAACGCCATTACTCAAGCCATTACCGGCACCAAGCAAAACCATCAGCATAAAGATTCCCCAAGCTATAGAGAACCCGGTAAGCATAGTACGAAGTTTATTTTTCTTTATCGTACTAATTATCTCTTGCCACAAATCTACATCGAACATATCTTACAGAATTGCAACGTCTTTTGCATAGCTTTTCTTAAACGAAGCAAGGTCTCCGTTAATAATCACATCGCCAATAACCCCATCACTCAGTCTGATGATCTTATCAGTCATGGCAGCAATATCATGCTCGTGAGTAACAATAATGATTGTTTTCCCGTTATGATTAATCTCTTTCAGGATATCCATCACTTCGTATGATGTTTGTGTGTCAAGAGCTCCGGTTGGTTCGTCGGCAAGAATTATCTTCGGATTAGAAATTAGTGCACGGGCAATTGCAACACGCTGCTTCTGTCCTCCCGACATTTCGCTGGGCAGGTGTTCAGCCCAATCGAGCAATCCAAATTTTTCGAGGTATTCTAAAGCAATCTTATTCCGCTTTTTCCTTGGAACACCTTGATAATAGAGTGGCAATGCAACATTTTCCATCGCATTTTTAAAGGAGATCAAGTTGAACGATTGAAAGATAAACCCCAATGTTTCGTTACGATACTGAGCGGCTCTCTTCTCGCTCATGTTCTGAATCAGCTTCCCGTCAAGCTCGTAAGCTCCACCGTCGTAATTATCAAGGATTCCCAGAATATTTAAAAGGGTAGATTTCCCCGACCCCGAGGAACCCATAATGGAAACAAACTCCCCTTCTTTAATATTGAGCGAAATACCCTTGAGAACATGGAGGCTGTTCGAACCTGTGTAATAAGATTTGTGAAGGTCTTTAATTTTAATCATGGCTAGTTAAAATATATTGATATCAAAAAACAAATGCAAAATTCAGTTTTTAACAACTGCAATCACTCCTTTTATAGATGAATGGATGATTATTATCGGTAATCTTCATTTCTGATTGATGAGTACCTGCTTTGAAAGAAAAATTACAACTGTTGAAAATATTTTCTTTGGACGTTTCACCTTCATATTTTGTTACAAAAACGAATGAATTAATTGCATTAAAGAATTCATATAAATCGCAATTTGAACTTATTCTGAAATCATTAATAAAGGCGCGAGGATAGCCGATCAAATCAATGAACAATAAAACTGTAGTCGTATCGAATAAGAATGTCAAAAAAACAGACAAAAAACAGATATAAATTTTGCCAATTCATTACACTTGAATATCAGCACAAATAACCAACAAAAAACTCAGAACCCCTTTATAGAAAAGGCTTTCAGAAATTGCCGCAATAATATTTCAGATTAATTACACAACACTTGATTGTTACCAAAATATTATTATTTTTGAAAAACTCTAGTAAAAATAAGTGATCAAATAACTAAAAAACATACAGACTTATGAAAACTTATAAAACAGAACAGATTCGCAACATTGCGTTAATTGGTAATGCTGGCGCCGGGAAAACCACCCTCGCAGAGGCAATGCTTTTCGAGGGTGGAGTAATAAACCGCAGAGGCGAGGTAACTGCAAAAAACACTGCTTCGGACTACACCCCAATAGAACAAGACTTAGGCAACTCGGTCTACGCATCACTTCTCTACACCGAATTCAACGACAGAAAAATTAACATTATTGATACTCCGGGGCTTAAAGCCTTTGCCGGAGCAGTAACTTCGTCGTTAAATGTTGTTGAAACCGCTGTTTGTGTTTTAAATTCAGTCGACGGAATAGGTGCAGGCACCGAAAATGCAATGCGCATAGCCGGATCTCTCAAAAAGCCTGTAATCTTTCTGGCCAACGGGCTCGACCATGAGAATGTAAACTTCGATATTCTACTAGAAAAAATTATAGCAAAATTTGGTCATAGCACAACGGTTGTGCAATACCCGGTAAATGCGGGAACGGGCTTCAACACCATTATCGATGTTCTAAAAATGAAACAATACAAATATGGACCCGATGGTGGCGTAGCCGAAATTTCAGAAATCCCTGACTCGGAAAAAGAGAAAGCAAACAAACTTCATAACGAACTAATTGAGAAAGCAGCCGAAAACGACGAGGGTTTAATGGAACTCTTTTTCGAAAAAGGAGAGCTTGAAGAGGAAGAAATGCGACAAGGAATGCGAATCGGCATGAAAGAATGCACCCTTTTCCCTGTATTTTGCTCATCAGCAAAAAAGAACATGGGCGTAGGTCGTTTCCTCGAATTCATCTGCAACATTGTTCCATCACCCGACCACACAGCACCGAGAGAAGAAAAAAGTGGGAAGACAGTAAAAATTGACGCTGCCGGACAGCCTTCACTTTTCGTTTTCAAAACTAGCGTTGAATCTCATATTGGGGAAGTAACTTTCTTCAAAGTAATGTCGGGAAAAATAACAGAAGGTATAGACCTGCAAAATACAACCCGTCAAAATAAAGAACGATTTTCTCAGATCTTTGCTGTTGCCGGAAAAACCAGAAACAAAGTAACCGAAATGGTTGCCGGAGATTTAGGGGCTACAGTAAAACTAAAAGAAACAAAGGTAAACCACACTCTCTGCCCGAAAGAAGCAGACTATAGTTTCGCACCTATAGTATTTCCAAAACCTCTTATTACAAGTGCCATTAAGGCAGCAAATGAATCGGACGATGAAAAAGTTGGAGAAGTATTACATCGCCTTCGCGACGAAGATCCATCATTCATTGTTAATTATTCAAAAGAGATAAAACAATTAATTATTGAAGGACAGAACGAATATCACCTCAACGTTATCAAGTGGTTCTTCGACCACGAATTCAAAATTGAGGTCAACTTTATTACACCAAAGATTCCTTATCGCGAAACCATTACCAAAGCGGCACAAGCCGACTATCGCCACAAAAAGCAATCGGGTGGTGCCGGGCAGTTTGGCGAAGTACATTTAATAATTGAACCATACACCGAAGGGATGCCAGACCCAAAATTATTCAAAATAGACGGCAAAGAATGGCTCGTAAATCTCAGGAGCAAAGAAGAATACTCTCTGCCATGGGGTGGTAAATTAGTTTTATGCAACTGTATTGTTGGAGGGGCAATCGACGCTCGTTTTATTCCAGCGATCATGAAAGGTCTCATGGAAAAAATGGAAGAAGGCCCGCTTACAGGCTCTTATGCCCGCGACATTCGCGTATGTGTTTACGATGGAAAAATGCACCCTGTTGATTCAAATGAAATTTCGTTCAAACTTGCAGGGCGCAATGCATTTAGTCAAGCATTTAAGAAAGCCGGCGCAAAAATTCTGGAGCCAGTTTATAACCTCGAAGTCTATACTCCAAGCGAACGAATGGGCGACGTAATGAGCGACCTACAAGGCCGAAGAGCTATTATAATGGGTATGGGCAGCGAAAAAGGGTACGAGAAAATTTCAGCTAAAGTACCTTTAAAAGAGATGAATAAATACTCAACTTCGCTAAGTTCATTAACCGGAGGGCGTGGATGGTTTAGCATGGAATATGATGCATATGAAAAAGTTCCTGCTGAAGTTCAAGATGAATTATTAAAGGCTTACGAAACAGAACAAAAAGAAGATTAAACCAATCAATAATTTCTTTAATTAAACCAAAAGAAAATAACCCGGGAGAGATCTCGGGTTTTTTATTAAAAAAACTTGAAAAAAAGATCGCATATTTAAACCCTTTTTGCATCAAACAATGAATTAACCCATTAAAAATTCTTTGACTTTGTGATATTTTTATACTTTAGCTATCTGAATGATAGTAAAGCAAGATAGAAGCTGTTGTTACTTTCTATTTTGATTTAACTAGGGCTGAGTGGTTGTTGCGGAATTCCTATCGGTCTGGAAAAAGAGATTAAATGAAACTGTGCGAAAGTTTAAACTGGTTTAGGATCGGGAGATTGATTATTGCTATCAATCTGTTGTTGTATGCCAACTTTGCCCACTCACAAAACCTTCCGCCGGTGCTAAACTCGGGCATTCCGAATCAACACACCGAAGTTGGCTCTTCTTTTTCATACACAATTCCAACATCTGCATTCAGAGATGCAAACAACGATAAACTAACATTTTCGGCAATAAATTTACCCTCTGGTCTTTCATTCAATGGCAAAACTCTTTCGGGTTCATTCGGGTCGGAAGATTCTCATAGTGTTACAATTAAAGCAACAGATCCTTCCGGAGCTTCATCTTCTGAAACATTTTTAATCATAGTTCACCCTACAAATGGAACCTATGCTGCATTTTCAATGAACACACAATTTGGCTGTGGCTCTCAATACATTCAATTCGAGAACAAGTCGAACAATGCAACCTCTTTTAAATGGAACTTTGGAAATGGAAACTACTCAACACTTGCAACACCTGTTGCCAACTACTCGCAACCTGGCAACTACACAGTAACACTGACAATTAACGACTCTCTTTCTTATTCCGACGTTGTAACCATTTACGAAAACCCTCAACCAAACATTGACCAGAACGTTATAGGTGGTTGCGAACCTTTTAATGTAACACTCATATCAACAGGCGATGCCGGTTTATATTACCACTGGTATTCTGAAAATTTTTCTGGGCAGCCCGACCAATACTCAACATCAGCAACAATTGAACTATCAAACCTGCAAAATGGTAAATACAACGTTTCGCTTGAAGTAACAGACGAAAACGGATGTAAGGGATTAAAATATTACACGCCTCTTTTTGAGGTGTATGACAAGCCTACTACAAGTTTTACTTTCACAAAAGAAAATTCATGTAAGCCATCGCTAACAACATTCAACAACACATCAACTATTGTTGGCAGCACAATCAAAGATTATATATGGAAAATCGATGGAAATCAGGAAGGAACAAGTAAAGATCTGAGTTACAACTTCACATCATCGGGTTCATACAATGTTTCACTTTCTGAGATTTCAGAACATGGTTGTGTATCCGATTCATATACTAGCACCGTAACTTTCAACGATAATAATAGTGCCGATTTTAATTTTTCGCCTAAAGAAGTTTGTAATGGAGAGACTGTGAATTTCACCTCTTCGACATCGAGTGGTGCAACAAGCTATTCTTGGAATTTTGGCACCACGTTTAGTTCTGATGCAAATCCACAAAACATATTACTGACTACCCCTGGTGAAAACCCGGTTCAACTTACTGTTAACTTCAACGATGGCTGTGCGATAGACATAACAAAACAAGTATTAATAGACCAAGTAACATCCGACTTTAACTATTCAATATCTGGGGTTTGCAAAGACAATTTCACAGTAAACTTTAGCAACACTTCTTTTTCAGCAACCGAATCGCCTCTTACATCAACTTCGTGGTCGATGAGCGTTAACGGCTCTAATTTTCAGCCATTTTCAACCGACTTTTCTCCATCATTAACCGGACTAAGCGAAGGAACATACAATATAAAGCTCGACGTTGTTGATCAAAATGGCTGTGACGCTTCTGTCACAAAAAGTGTTTTTCTCACCAATTCAACAATCGATTTCAGCACATCGGGAGCTACTTATGGTTGCTTTGGTGCCGGACAAACTAATTTCTCAGCGGTATTTAAATCAGACTACGACGCTGTCACAAACTATGCTTGGGATTTTGGTGATGGAAATTCACAATCGGGAACTGAAGCAACAGCTTCTCAAATATATTTATCAAAAGGAAACTTCGATGTGTCGGTTACGGTTACTACAACAAATGGATGTACCTATTCTATCGAAAAAACTAATGCAGCCCAATTTGCTGATCCTCCCACAATCGATAGCATTAAATGGGATCAAGGGCCACATTGCTTAAGTTCAGCTGTTGCTTTGGCAACCTACTTCTCAGATGGAACAGATCAACTTTTATACCTAACACCCGAAGGAACAGACACTGTTGACGATGTTACAGGGAAAAGCTATTCGCATTTCCATCAATTTAAAGATATTGGCTCTTTCGGTGTCGATGTTATTGCGATTGACAATGGTTGCCCTTCTAGCTCACAAACGTTTAGCAACATACAGGTTAACGGGCCAAAAGCTTCTTTTTCGCCATCTCAAACCACCTTTTGTAGCAATCCTCCTTACGATGCAGTTTTTAATAACTCTACTTCGAACAACACAGGATCAACGCTAGAATACAGTTGGGATTTTGATGACAACAGTGCCATCAGCACAGATATTTCACCATCACATCAATATTCAACAACAGGCAATTTTACAGTAACATTGACCGCTACAGACCCCATTTCAAAATGTTCTCACTCTTCGTCTCAAGACATTTCACTTTTCTCTTTTGAAAACACTCCTGGAATAATCACAGCAACCCCAGCAACATCAGGTTGCGCTCCCTTAAATGTTACGTTTGGTCAAACAATTTCAAGCTATACTTCATCCAATTATGCAATTGACCGCTATGTATGGACTTTTAACGATGGTACTCCGGATGTCGAAACAACAGAGGCTTCTGTTGATCACACATACAGTTCACCCGGTGTTTATTCAGTAGGGTTGAAGGTTTATGGAAATGGTTGTGACTACAGTTTTACTGAATACGATTTAATTCATGCGAACGGGCCAATTATTGATTTTGGTTATTCGCCTGCTACAATATGCTCTGGATCGAACGTTACATTTTTAAGTAGCACAACCAAGCCGTCAGGCGACACTGGAACTCCTAAAGATTACCTATGGGATTATGGAGATGGTTTTACTACCACTCAGCCAAGCCCAACAACCAGTTACCTAAAAGACACTATTTACAGTGTTTCGTTAAAGATTACCGACACAAATGGATGTTCGTCTACTGTTGAAAAGAAAGACTTAATCAACATACAACCTTTTTCATCCGACTTCACAATCGACAATTCACAAATTTGCAATGGAACAATAGTTAATTTTGAAAATAAATCGTCGGGTTATGATATTACTTACTATTGGGATTTTAACAGCGATAACGTATTTGACGTTGTTACAAATGACTTAGAAAACGAAAACTTCACATATAATATACCTGGAGATTATAAACCTCTGCTTTTAGCTAGAGCGAATAATGGCTGCGAAAAACAAACAATTCAGAACATTCATGTAGTTGATGCCTCTGCAGAATTTTCAGCCATTGAAACCAACATTGGCTGTGCTCCGGCCTTTGCAGAGTTCACCCACGTTGCCGTTGATGACGATGTTATAAGTTATTTGTGGAACTTTGGAGATGGAATTACATCAAACGAAAGCAATCCTCGTCACAGATATTATACACCCGGCAGCTATTCTGTTTCATTGACTATTGTTTTTAAAAGCGGATGTGAAAAAACGGTTACTAAATCGAATTACATCACTGTAGAAGGTGCTTATGGCGAATTAAATTACGACACAACACCCACTTGTGCACCAAATCAAGTGCAGTTCACAATATCGAACATGTGGAGTGTCGACTATATTCAATGGGACTTTGGCAATGGAGAAGGATCATCATACAGTGTTAGCGGAAACCCAACAACTGAAACAATTTCACACACCTATAATCAAGCTGGCTACACACGTCCAAGTATATCTTTAACAAGCAGCAAATGCGCAGGAAGCTACGCTTACGAAAAAACCCTGTCGGGCGAAGATAATAAGGTTGATATTTACACTAGCCTTCCGCCTTCAGCAAATATTTGGATGGATCGCGCTGAAATTTGCCAAGGTGTAGGATTACAGTTCAGAGATTCAAGTGTTGTAAGGGATACTGTTTTCCCTGCTTCAAATTGGGAATGGACATTTTCATCGACACAAGCGGTAAGCGATGTTTCCTCCTCACAAAACCCTATTTATGCTTACAGTACGGCGGGGCAACACTACCCAAAATTAGTTGTATCAAACGCCTTGGGTTGTACCGATTCTACAACGAGCACAGTTCTTATCAGGCAACAAAGTAATATAAGCTCCGATTTCACAGCATCCGAATCTCTAGTATGCCCCAACGAAACAATTAATTACAAAGGATCGGCCTCGGTTAAAACCGGGTATATCGTTTCTTACAAATATATTTTTGAAGGCAATGATACCATTGAGGGCATTGACGCTTCTTACGCTTTTGGCGACGATATGCGAGGCCTTTCTCCCGCAGTAACGTTTGTTGCAACAGACGATGCTCTTTGTTCCGCTTCTACAATTCGCACAGTAGATATCAACAATCTTCAGGCCGCCCTCGATTACAGCCCGCAACCTGTATATCGGGGCGCCTCTGTTGATTTTAGCGACAAAACAACCTCCGACTTTGGAACCCTTGTTACAAGTTGGGACTGGAATTTTGAAAATGGGATTCAGTCTTCGTCTTCATCAAAAAATCCGCAGGATATTGTTTACAACACGATCCAAAATGGGAATGACGTTACCCTATCGGTAACCAACAACATTGGCTGTAAAGATCAGGTGACTGTTAACGTCGACGTATTGAATAACCCACCCGACTTAACATCTTTCGAAATCAATGTTTTGCAGAATTCAAATTATGCTCTTTCAGCAGCTGAATTCAAAAACAACTATTCGGATAAAGACGGTCATCCAATGGTCAATATTATAATTACCGAACTTCCATCCATTGGGACTTTGACATACGGTGGAACACCTGTATCGATTGGCCAAACCTTTAGTTCTGGCGAAATTGGCAACCTATTGTACACCTCAAATACCGAGGGTTCGGGATATCTCCGTTGGAATGCATCTGATGGAACTGAATATTCGGGTTCTGATGCAACACTTTCTTTAGTTATTTTACCGGAACCACCACCTCCAACGCTGAAAGATATTGTTTTCAATGTAAAAGAAGATTCAACCGTTACGTTTGATGCTGCGCTATTTTCTGATAAAAATAATTTCTACAACTCTGCTTTCCAGGCACTATCGCTTGAAACGTTGCTAATAGAATCTTTACCCGATGCAAGTAAGGCATTGTTAACGTACAACGGAAGCACTATAAATGTAGGACAACAACTTACAAAAGAACAAATTGCAAGTGGCACATTTACAATCTATCCCACACCAGGTTGTCAGGGATCTGTTTCTTTCTACTGGAATGGTTTTGACAGTTTAAAATGGGGATCAACATCGGCTCAAGTTATTGTCAACTACGTAAATGAGCCTCCAACTATTTCTAATATCGTTAGAGAGAACCAACCTGAAGATGTTGCTCAAACAATTGCTAAGCAAGAGTTTCTGAACACATATTCAGATGCCGACAAGTACGATAATGCGACAATGTTCTATCTGAACATTCCGACAGGAACACCAGGCACTTTCCGAATTAACAACAACCTTGTAAATGGAGTCGATTCAATTTCATTCAACCTGTTGAATCAAATAACATATACTCCCCCAATCGGCTTTAACAACACTGTTGAAGTAAACTGGGGCGCATCCGACGGGCAAGATATCACTTTTGCAACAATACGCTTTTCATTCATAAACACACCTCCAGCGGTGAACGATATCTATTTATCGGGCACTGAAGACAATTACGTGAGACTAGATAAAAACAAGATAAATGAGGCGTTCGTTGATGCTGACCCTAACGACATTCTCGACTCAATACGTATTGAAACTTATCCGACAAACGGCACATTGAGTTACATTAC
>JACCEE012205586.1_pt1 | contig 10029 bp, 8 predicted proteins | sample 7449931 | NCBI WGS metagenome assembly JACCEE01 (sample SAMN15323457, study PRJNA562643) | freshwater metagenome | isolation source: river surface water | place: USA:Blue River Watershed | collected 2017-08-19
AGTTTAAATTTCAAATCTTTTTTGAGTTCTTTGAGAAGGGGGAGATGGATTTTAAGTCTTTCCCATTCTTCGTCTGGGGTAATCACAAGACTTCCGGGTCTCGTCGATTCTGCTCCTATATCGATAAGGCTTGCTCCAAGAGATGTGGCCTCTTCAATCGAACGTCTCAGATTTTCTTGAGAGAGTTTTGTTCCGCCATCAGAAAAAGAATCAGGTGTGACGTTAATAATGGCCATGAGTTCAGGCCAAAAGGCTTTGGCCCTTTGAGTTTTGAAGGGAACGTCGTGTGACCAGGCATTGATAAGTTTTTGAACATCTTCCGGAATTATATGAGGAGTTACACAATCTAATGCAGGAAGAATGACAAAAGCCCTTTTCATCATCTCCTTATGAGGGACGAAAATTTCAGGGCCTTGCAGGGAAGGACCATCCCAAGCTAAAAGATCGAGATCAATAGGACGAGGAGACCAGCGCGGTCCTTCGGTTCTTCCTAGTTTCTTTTCAATCTCTTTAAAAAATTTGACGAGACGAAGAGCGTCTTCGTGATTGTTTCTTTCAAGACCTCTGACTTCAAGAAGAAGAGCGGCATTGAGATAAGGAATGTTCCATTCGGGAGGAGCTCCTTCGGGAAGGAGGGCCTCTGATTCATAAATAGAGGAGCATTTTTTGAGGCGAAAATGCTTGTGCGTTTTGAGTATCTTTTTTGCTGCTCTTAGTTTTGTAAGAGCATCGGGGGAGTTTGAACCTAGACCAACAAGGATTTCATGATGACCAAGTTTGAACATACTTCCAACCAAAGTTTTTCTTTACGAGTTGTATTTCCCAGTTGAGTCCAGTTTGGGGGAATCTTTTGTGTAGATTGTCTTCTAAGAGTTGGCCTAGACGCTCTAGTGTGTGGAGTTCATGGATTTTGATGCTCTCTCGTACCGTTTGTTTTAAGGCACTGACATCAAGAGTGTCGTTGATGTTGTCGGTGTGGCAGGCACGGAATTTTTGATAATTGGTGATGATGAGGGTTGCAAAGACCGTTTGAATTGTTGAACGTTCTTGAGCGTCACAACCAATGTGGAGATTTATTTCGATATTGGGAATTTCAATACGAGTGGCCATTTTATTATCTTTTCTTGCAGTTCATGTTTTCAACATAATAAAAATGCCATAAAAGGATATATAAGTCTAATTAAATGGATTTTAGGAAGTGTTCAGTGAAACTTAATGATGTAGATTTAAATAAACTTCATGTCTTTCGTGTTGTAGCTGAGTCTTCTAATCTCAAGGAGGCAGGGGCTCAACTTTTGCGCACTCCATCTGCTATCAGCCAGAATTTGGCCAGCCTTGAGCGTTTCCTAGGAATACCGCTTTTTAGACGAGTGGGGATAAGATTAGAACTTACCGAGCAGGGCAAAATTCTTCTGGAGCAAATAAAGGCCAACGAACAGGCTTTGCAAGAGGTTTTTGAGACCATGGGTCAAGCTCCTAAAGCAGTTAGAGGCTTGGTGTCACTAGGACTTCCTATGGGATATTCTGCATCTTCGTTGGGAGATACCCTAGGTGATCTTTTATTACAGTATTCTGAGTTACAACTTCGTTTGCGTTTTATGCTTCATGCAGAACTCGCTGAAGCCCTAGAGAAAGGGAAATTAGAGATGGCCCTTTCTCTTCAACCTCTAAAAATTTGGAGTCGAAGCATTAAAAGTGTGGAGTTAAAAAAAGAACATATGGTGTTGGCCATTCCTCATACATTAAAGCATCTTGTTTCGAATCAGACGCCTTTTGTGATGCCTCTTGTGGATTATTTTCAAAAACCGCTTCTTTTCGAGACTTGGCTAAAACACCATCGCCTCAGTGCAAAAAAAATTCAGCCACAAGTAAAAGCTTATGGAGCAAGTCTTGAGCACGTTCTTGAATTTGTAAAAAAAGGCGTTGGCTGCGCTTTTGTTCCACGACATAGTATAGGTGACGAACTCGATAAGGGATTACTGATAGAACATCCTTTTGATAAAAAGAGTCCACTTCTTGTAACTGTTTGGCTTAATAGTCATTGTACGCCAAGCAAACTTTCTAGTTCTGCACACTTAATTTGGAAAACATTATTGAAGTAGATGTTAAGAGAGAAAAGGTCTTTTATCGGTTATAGGAAAAAGAATAATATAGTTGATTTGTTCGCCGATAAATGAAGCATGCTTTTAAAAAATAAAATAGTGCTTATCTGTTTTTTTCTTATGCTTTGCTTCTCATCATGGGGGGCAAGTCACAATATTCTTGTGCTTTATAATTATCGGCCTTTGCTTGCGAACACTGTTACATTAGGGGAGTCCATTAACAAAGGGATCTATTCTGTTTTATCAGATGCGAAAATTTATTCTGAGTATTATGATAAAACTCGTTTCTCTTCTGATTCCTATGAGGATGTTTTTTATAATTACTTAGTTGCAAAATATAAGAACAATCCATCTCAAGTTATTTTGGCCCATTTAGAAACGATGACTGTGGCCTTCAAACTGCGGGATGCGATTGCTCCCAGCGCACGTGTTTTATACGATTTTCCATTCGAGGAGGATATCCCACATTGGAGGCAAGGTTTTGATATTTTTCTTTCTCGAGAGATGCCTCTCTTTTTTGATAAAAATATTGAACTTTATAGAAGGTTTTTTCCTGAGCTTCGAAATATCTTTTTGATTTCAGATGAGCATCCTCTTTAAAAAAACTTTGTTAAGAAAATTAGAGAAGCCATTTTTAAGATGAATGATCCTTTAAATTTGAAAGTGTGGACCGATGATGACGTTAATGTCATTTTTAAGCGGATGAAAAAACTACGTCCAGAACTCAGTCTTGTTGTTTTTTCAAATTTTGCAAGAAGATTTTGTGGCGGAATAAAACCTGAAGATATTAGTTATCTTGTAAAAGAATCACCCGTGCTGATCTTGTTTTTAGAAAATGTAGAATTAGGAGATAGCAATATCGGTGGATATTTATTTTCGTATCAACGTCGGGCATTCAATATAGGTGTTTATCTTGCCAAAATTGCTTCTGGTATGTCAGATGTGAAACTTGAACAGACTTCAGAAGATCTTGTGAGATTCAGGATTAACAATCTAGCTTTAAAACGTTTTTCAATTAATGAAGAACTTATTCCTGAGGGAGCAGAAGTTCAAAATCGACCTGACGTTTTTATTGATGTTCGCTATTATTTTATCATGGGCAGTCTGGCGCTTGGTTTTATGCTGATGGCAGGAGTTGCGTGGTTTCAATTTAAAAGATATCAAAATGAAAAAAAATACCATGTGTTTTTTGATGAGACTTTTTCGTTTTTAGGATTGTTAGATCGAGAAGGGCGGGTCTTAGATGCGAATAAAACAGCTTTAAAATTTATTGGCAAGAAGAGAAGTGATATAGCTGGTGAGTATTTTTGGAACACTCCTTGGTGGGCTCACGCTCAAACTCAATCTACTCGATTAAAACAAGCGATAGTGAAAGCTCAAAACGGCGAGTCGGTATGTTTTAATACTTATTATTTGAACTCAGAAGGCTTTCGAATCGAAGTCGATTTCACTATAAAACCGATAAAAAGTAATGAAAAAATTATTGGTTTTATTTTTGAGGGGAATAATATTACTGAGAGAATGGCCCAAGAAAAAGCTTTAAAAGAGAGCGAAGAGATCTTTCGTTCATTGTTTGTTAATTCTCCAGAGCCGATTTTAATTGTTGAAAATAATGTTTTCCTAGATTGTAATTCCGCTTGTGTGCAGGCCCTAGGTTATTCAGACACAAAGGAAGTTTTGCATCTTCACCCAGCTTTAATATCTCCACTGTTACAAGAAGATGGGAGCGATTCTCATGCAAAAGCTGATGAGGTGATGGCCATTTGTCTAGAAAAAGGAGTTCACCGTTTTGAGTGGCAACACAAGAAAAAAAACGGAGATGTTTTTTCTGTCTTTATCACTTTGACAAGGATTAATTTAGGTAAGAGGGTTTTGATTTCCAGCACATGGAAGGATATTACTGTTGAGAAGAAGTTCGCTTTAGAGAAAAAAGAGCATTTAGAAAAGATTCTTTTGGAAAAACAGATCGTCGAACGCTCTAATCAATTAAAAACATTACTCTTGCGTAACGCTGGTTTAGAAATGCGTGATCCTCTTACATCAATTAGTGGTGCTGCCCATATTTTACAGGAAAGTGGTCTTAAGCTTGAGCAAGAAGGGATTGTACGATTGCTTTTAAGGTCGAGTAATCGCATGACCGAATTAGTAAACACTCTTTTAGATCTTTCTCTTATTGAAGAACATAAAGTTAAAATTCTTCATGAACCCTTTTCTTTGAAAAAAGAGATAGATTATTTACGCAAAGAATTTCCTTTGCGAGCTCTCGATAAGGGCCTTCTGTTTGAAATTATCGAGGATGATATATTGATAGATGTTATTTGGGGAGACAAGCGTCGGTTGCGACAAGTGTTGTACCAGTTATTAGATAATGCGATTAAGTTTACTGAAACTGGAAGTGTCACCTTGAAAATTGGAAGACTTTCTAGTGATCCAAATTTAGTTCAGTTCGCGATCATTGATACAGGTATTGGCATACCCAAATACAATATTCCTAACTTGTTTGAAAGTGATGGTAGTCTGAATAAAATTTTTGAACATAAATTTGGTGGTGGCGGTCTAGGATTAGGGGTCGTTCAAGAACTAGTATCCTACATGGGAGGTAAGATTGGTGTTTTGAGCTCTCCTGCAACCGGAACAACAATTCACTTTGCACTTCCTTTAAAAACAGACGAAGGTCTTATCCATGAAGATGAGGTTGTTGTCACGAAGAATACTAAGAGTCTTAAAATGCTTATAGCTGATGATAGTGATGAAACAAGAAATATCTATTTTCAGTTTTTAAAAAAGACTTCTCATCAATTAGATTTTTCTTCTAACGGTAGTCATGCCCTGGAACGATTTAAACGTGAACATTATGACTTAATCCTTTTAGACATTCAGATGCCACATCTGAATGGATATGAAGTTGTACGAGAAATTAGAAAAATTGAACGAGAAAAGAATTTGTCTCGAACTTTTGTTGTTGCTGTAACTGTTCATGCTTTTGAAGAAGATATGTTGCTTGCTTACGATAGTGGATTTGATTTACATCTTTCAAAACCAATTGATAAAAAAGCCTTACTTAATTTGCTCGATGGGTTTAAAGATTAATCAATAAATTCGTTAATTGCTTCTTCAAGTTCTTGTGGTTCTTCTATCATAGGGAAATGGCCAGAATAGGGCATTAGACCGATCGAGTTACTGTCGTTAAGATGTTGTAGGTAAGGAAGCATCTCTAGAACTTTATCTCCATCCTCTTCACCTCTCATGCCATAAATAAAGAATGTATTATGAATCTTTTTGAGGTCAACACATTTGGTGGTAATTTGGTGGCGGATAAACTCTCTAAAATTTTCAGGGAAATGATTGCGGTTTTCATTGAACATTGTATGCAGGTTTTCTTCTAGTTCTTCGGAAGCATAAGGACCAACAAACTGTTTAAAAAAATCATTTGGAGCAGAAAGGAAGCTCTCTATGACGATAGCTTTTTCAACTTGGATTGCATTTTGTTCTAGGGCTTTTAATAAGGCAAGACCGCCAAGGCTGTGTCCAATGACTATACTGGCACCAGATTCTTTAACTTGTTCGATTACCCACTCTGTGCAGTCTTCTAACGTTTTCCAAGTAGACATTTTGTCTGTTGGCCAGTCGGCAAATTCACAATCAAAGTAGTGGGGAAGTAATTCTAGTCCTTCCCAAATTTGTGATGAGCAGGCCATTCCCGGGATGAAAAGTATTGTATCTTTGTCCATTGAGTTAACTCTTTCTTTGATTGTGTTATTTGTTAAGTATTCTAGCGTTCTATTACGCTTTTGGCAAAAATACTCAACTTACTGTTGACTTATTTTTTTGCGTAATAAATGGTGGCCGCTCCCCATAAGAAAGTAATACATCGTGATTCGCGGAAACCAATTTTCTTTAAGTTTGCCAACATTTCCTCTCTGTTCCAAAATCTTTTTACGGAATCTGGAAGATATTCATAAGCTTTGACATCTTTTCCGAGAAGTTTTGCCATTTGTGGAATGAGAATCTCTGTATAAAAACGGGAGAGATATTTGATAAAGCCAAATTGGACTTCTGTTGCTTCCAAACAGACCCAAATTCCTTCCTTTTTTAAAACTCGATACATTTCTGCAAGGGCCATTTGTGGATCGTTTGTATTTCTGAGTCCAAAGGCGATGGTCGTACAAGGAAAGCTTTCATCAGGATAGGGAAGACTTTGAATGTCACCTTGGACAAATGAAAGTTGATTTAAGCCCTTTGCTTGGGCCTTTTGACGGGCAATGCTAATCATGGGAGCACAAAAATCTATTCCAATGACCTCACCGTTTTTTCCAATTTTTTCTGCTGCCAGGAGGGCAAGGTCTCCAGTTCCAGTGCATAGATCTAATAGGCGTTTATTCTTTTCTAGTTGGCAGAGCTTGATAACTTTTTTTTTCCAAAAGCGATGAAACCCAAAAGTCATGAGATCGTTCATGCGGTCATAGTAAGGGGAGATTGTTGTAAAAATATTTTGTACTTGTTCTGTTTTTGGCATGACTTGATTCTTTATCCTATACTTGAGCAGGTCAAGCGAGAAGTGGCTAAAATTTAAATTTTTATTTAAAAAAATAAAAATAAAACCCCATTAAAAACAGGTGGTTGCATTGTTGTAAAAACTCCATGGCGCGTTGTGTTGATCTCGTTAAGTCTTTATATTGAATTCATGCAAAAAATCTTATTGGCCTTGACATTTATTTTTGTCACCCAAGCTCACGCCACGCCTATCTATGGTGATGATGATCGAATTCCTGTTGCTGATGCACCAGAAATTCTTAAACCTGTTTTTTCTGCTGTTGCCGTGCAAATTTCAAAATCACTATTGAATTATAATGAAAGTCTTGCGCTCTATACCTTGAATGAAAAACTCGTAGGGACTTTGGGAACGACAGTCGTAGGTGATAATGGTCGTGGGAAGTTATGCCCTGACCAACGTTTCGGTGATTATTTAAATCCTGGCTCTTGTACTGGTTTTTATGTAGGAAATGATATTCTTGTCACGGCGGGACATTGTGTGCGTACGGCCGCTGATTGTGAAAAGGCCCTTTGGATTTTTGATTTTAAAAATCAAAAAGATTCAAATCGTGGTGACCCCTTAATCGTGGGTAAAAATGTTTATGCTTGTAAGCAGATTATTGAAACTCAGGTTGTTACCGATTATTCGACCAACACCAAAATCGATTATGCAATTATTCGCCTTGATCGTAAGGTAGAAAATAGAAATTCTCTAAAACTTAGAAGAGATGGTGATTTAACTTGTAAGGATGACTTGTTTGTCGTGGGACATCCTAATGGACTTCCAATGATATATGCTCCCAATGGACATATGAGTTGTTCAAGTAGAGATCAAGGTAACGGTTGGTTTAATGTTAATCTTGATACTTTTTCTGGAAACTCTGGCTCTCCTATTGTGAATGCTTCTACAAAGTTAGTGGAAGGGATACTTGTACGTGGTGCTGAAGATTATTCTTGGGACTACAAACGGTCTTGTTATGTTGTGGCCAGCCAACCTGGCGCTGTTGCCCGCGAAGGTGTGACAAAGATCAATGCCCTTTCTTCTAAAATAGATGCTCTTATCTATTAATTAATTTCCAAGTCTTTTCAGATTAAGCGTTAACAATTCTTTCGACTTCTCTGAAGTTGATTTTGCCAGTTCCTAAGAGAGGAATGTTATCCATAGGAATAAAAACCTTAGGGATAAAGAGAGCAGGAAGCTTGTGGGAGAGCTCTTCTCTCACTTTTTGTGAATCGAATTCGCCCTTAAAGGCGATAGCGATTTCAGAGCCTTTGATTTCATGGTGTTTGGCCACAGCACATATTTGTGTTTGAGCTGGGATTACGGCCTGTACTTCTTCTTCAATTTTGACCATCGAAACCATTTCTCCACCGATTTTAATGAAGCGCTTAAGGCGGCCTTTATGAAAAATAAATCCGTCTTCGTCGATGAGGGCCATATCACCTGTATCATACCAACCGTCTTTGAGAACTTTGTCACTCGCTTCTGGATCATCCATATAACCAGGCATGACGTTTGGTCCTTTGACCAGAAGACGTCCTTCCATTCCTGTTGAGAGAATTTCATCACTATCAATGGCACAGATTTTTACTTCTAGATTATCAAGAGGGAGACCGATAGATCCTAAGCGTACTTGACCCACTCTATTGACAGCAACGACGGGGCTGAGTTCCGTTGTTCCATAGCCTTCAAGGATTTCAAGGTGGTGGGTTTTTAGGTAAGAATCATAGATTTCTTTGGAAAGTTTATCTCCTCCCGCAACTAATATCCGTAGACTGTTGAAATCGCCTTCGTGGGCTTTGGCATAGTAGCCATGGAAGAAAGCTGGTGTGGCAAAAAGGCAGTTAGCTTTATACGTTTTTATGCTTTCAACAACTCCTTTGAAGTCGAGAGGGTTAGCATGGGTGATAAGAGTTCCACCGATTAAAAGTGGGGTCCAAAGAGAAGTTGTCATGCCGAAAACATGAAAGAAGGGAAGCACGGCCACATAAATATCTTCAGGACTAACAGGAATGGCCTTAATAATGGCGTCATAGTTGGAGCCGATATTTTTATGGGTAAGAGGAACGACCTTAGGCTCTTTTTCGCTTCCACTAGTAAAAAGGATTACAGCGTTTTCATTCTCATCTGAAAGATGAATTCGTTTGATAGCCGATTTGATGCGTACTAATTCATAAACTTTTTCATATAAACGAATGGACTCCATGATATCTTCCATCATGATCATGTCATCAGTCTCTTGGATATTCAGTCTTTGCAAAAGAGCTCGAGAGGTAAGGATGAGCTTGATGCCACAACGCTTGCGAGCGTATTCACAATTTTGTAAGGCACCTGTTGAGTAATTAATCATGGCCGGAGTTTTTCCGGCCATCAAAGTGGCCATTTTGGCAATCACTGCACCAGCGGAAACTGGAATCATAATGCCGATAATAGAAGCATCGCAGAGTTCGCGGATTTGTTTGCTGAGAAGAACGGAACCAACAAGGATTTGCTTGTAGGTGTAATTCTTTTTTGTGGCCGTATCAATAATGGCCAGTTTATTAAAGCTTTTAAGAGCTGTCTCAACAAAACGTTCCTGCAAGGACTTCATATAATCATTCTCACCTTAGGTAAGTATATTGTATGCATAATGGCATAATGCATTATGACTTTAGTTGTCTGTCCTTCGTTACTTTAAGAGAGACAAAAGAACAACTGTCTTTTCTGTGGTCTGAAAGTTTTCAAGGTTTTATAGGTAAAACTAATAAAATAACACCCATTTATTAGCTTCTATTTTTTCGTGTTGAGAATAAATAGACGGAAAGAATGATCGAACAAAGAGTAAAAGCGTAGGCGACGCTTAAGTGGTCTGCTGTATAGCCTAAAATGGGAGCAAGAATAAAAATGCCCACAGAGTTAGCTTGCGACTCTACGGAAAGAATTGTTGCTTGTTCCTCACTGCTTGATAAATCATCGTATCTGGCAGTCATAATAGGACGCATAATATTTTGAAGGTTGAATACTAAAACAAAACAGATAATGGCCAGGGCAAGATAGGAAGTGAAGACTCCGATAGCGCTTGTTAAAAGTAGAACAGCTGTGATGAGCATGATCTTTCTGATCGCATTTTCTTCTGTTTTAAAAAAGTTTAAAAATTTGTGAGAGTATTTGGAAGCATAACTGGAGATCATATAAAGGAAAAAATAGATGACAGCGATAAAGATAGCTGTTTTCTTTTCTGCTTCCGTCTCTAAAAAGAAAGGAAGGCCGGCTGCAAAAAGACCAACAAGGATTTGTAAGTAGTCTTTTACTGAGCGATATTGTCCTTCATATAAAGTGGATTGCAAAATAAGATGTCTTAAAGGAACAGAATGCCAGCATTTTTTTGTTGTTTTAACAAGGTGAGTGAAAACT
>JACCEE010951746.1_pt1 | contig 10028 bp, 6 predicted proteins | sample 7449931 | NCBI WGS metagenome assembly JACCEE01 (sample SAMN15323457, study PRJNA562643) | freshwater metagenome | isolation source: river surface water | place: USA:Blue River Watershed | collected 2017-08-19
TTTCTGATTTGGCAAATCAAGCAAATGGATCTGTTATTTTAAAATCTGAAGGAACAGTAGTTATGGCAACTGCTGTTATATCAAAAGATGGAAGTAAAAATCTAGGTTTTTTCAATCTAACTGTCGAATATTTAGAAAAGTTTTATGCTAGAGGAAAAATATTGGGAGGCCAATACAATAAAAGAGAAGGTAGGCCAAGTGATCAATCAATCCTTGCTGCTCGCATGATAGATAGAACAATTCGCCCACTTTTTGATCAACATATTAAAAATGCAGTTCAAGTAATAGTAACAGTAATAGCAGTTGGTGAAACAGACCCAAAAACATTGGCAATAAACGCTGTATCTATCGCTCTCCATACTTCAAATATTCCATGGAACGGACCAATAGGAGCTGTTCATATAAGTAAAGATAAAAATGATTCATTAATAAAAATAAATAATTATATACCAGCAAAAGATGAACCAGTATATGATTTAGATTTACTTGTTTGTGGAAAAGATAAAACTATAAATATGATTGAAGCGATGTCTTTTGAACTTTCTGAAGAAGAAATGGGTAAGTGTTTTGATATGGCTTCAATAGAAATATCAAAATGGGAAAGTTTTCAAAAAGAACTTGCTAATGAATTTGGTAAAGAAAAACTTTCATTTCCAAAACCTGAAACACCTTCTGAAATAATTTCAATTTTTGAAAAAGAAATAGCTCCAATACTAGAAAAAGGATTATTTAGTTCTGAAAGTAAAAAAATAACAAGTGAAGCTGAAACTCTTTGGAAAAATATTTTGGATGAAAAATATAAAGAAGATCAAGAAGCAGAAAAAAGTATAGCTGAAGATTATTTACATTATTATCTTGATTTAGAATTTCATAAAAAAGCATTAAAAGAAGGATTGAGAGCAGATGGAAGAAAAATCGATGAAATAAGAAAATTGTATGCAAAAGCAGGAGGAATTTCTGATGTTTTACATGGTTCTGGAATATTTTATAGAGGAGAAACACATGTTCTTTCTGTTCTCGCTTTAGGTGGTCCAGAAGATATGCTCGTAGTCCAAGGAATGGAGTCTGAATCCAAAAAAAGATTTATGCATCATTATAATTTCCCTCCATATTCAGGAGGAGAAACAGGGCGTGTCGGTGGTATAAACAGAAGAGAAATGGGGCATGGTTTCTTGGCTGAAAAAGCATTAACACCAGTTATTCCAAACAAAATTTCCTTCCCTTATACGATTCGTGTTGTATCAGAATCAACAGCCTCAAACGGATCAACTTCTCAAGCTTCAATATGTGCTTCCACAATTGCTCTTATGGATGGAGGAGTTCCTATAAAATCTCCAGTTGCTGGAATATCTATAGGATTAATGTCTGATGAGAAAGATATTAATAAATATGTTCTATTATCTGACATCCAAGGACCAGAAGACCATTATGGTGATATGGATTTCAAAGTTGCTGGTACAAAAGATGGGATTACAGCAATCCAGCTTGATGTAAAAGTTGATGGGATACAAATAAATATATTAAAAGAAGCTCTTGTTCGTGCTAAAAATGCTAGATTGCAAATACTTGAAACAATACTTTCTGAGATATCTGAGCCTCGTAAAAATATTTCTAAAAATGCACCTCAGATAGTAACTGTCAAAATAAAGAAAGATCAAATAGGAATGGTGATAGGCCCAGGAGGAAAAAATATAAATGCAATTAGAGAAGAAACTCAAACAGAAATAACAATAGAAGAAGATGGTACTGTTTTTATAACAGGTAAAAATGGTGGGGCTGAAAAAGCAGCAAGTATAATTGAAGAAATGACTCATGAATATAAAGTGGGAGATACTGCTGAAGGAGAAGTTGTTAAAATAATGGAATTTGGTGCATTTGTTAAAATAGGTCATGACACAGAAGGTTTGGTTCACATATCAGAAATAGCTCCATTTAGAGTAGAGAAAGTTTCTGATATTATCAAAGAGGGAATAAAAGTTCCTGTAAAAATAATAAAAGTTGATGAAAGAGGAAGATTAAATTTATCAATTAAAGAAGCCGATAAAGATTTCTTTAAACCAAAAGTTTAGAAATGAATGAAAATAAAACACAAACCAATAATAAAGAAGTGAAAGTTCTAAGAACTTATACTTCTGATATGGCTGAAGTAATTCGTGATAACGAAATATCTGTAATCAAGATAGCCTTGGCTGAAAAAACAAAAAGAGAACAAGAAGAAACTTATAAAAAAGCTGAGGGTTCTACTTTTTCAAAAATATTATTTATTATTGGTGGTGTTATTTTAATTATTGGAGCTATAATAGGTTCATACTTTTTAATTCAAAGTAAAAAAATTAAACCTATCTCAAACATAAACAACGTGGAAACATTTATATCTTATGATCTAAAAACTGATATTGATGTGACTAGTATTGTATACCCCGAAGACTTCTTAAACTTAATAAAGAACGAACAAAAAATAGAATCAAAATTAATAAAAGCATTATTTTTAACAAAAAAAAATAATAATACTATAGAGTATTTAGATTCAAAAGATTTTCTTTCTTCAATAGAATCTACTGCACCAGACGCTCTAAAAAGATCTTTGTCTGGTAAATATTTACTTGGAACATATTCAAATCAAAATGCGACAGAGAGAAAAGATAAATCTTCATTATTTTTGATTTTTGAAACAACAAATTATCCACAAACATATTCTTCAATGCTCGAATGGGAAAAAACAATGATAAAAGATTTTTCTAAGTTGTTTGATATTACAGAATATAATGATTCTGAACCACGATGGAAAGATGTTGTTATAAACAATAAAGATACAAGAGTTGTATATGGAGAAAGTGGAGAAGGTTTACTTTATTATGTATTTGTTAACAAGAATCATTTTATTATAACAAACGATACAGAAGCATTGAAAGAACTAACATCAAGAATTTTAACAAAAAATGCATTGCCATAAATAGTTGTTATTTAATATATAAATGTTAATATATTAAATATGAATACATATAAAATAAAACTTGAAGAAGAAAAAAAACTATTAGAAGAAGAATTAAAATCTCTCGGGAAAAAAGACAGTAAGGGTGATTGGGAAGCAATACCTGAAAATGAAAATAATTCTCAAGAAGTCCAAGATGAAGCAGATATGGCTGAAAGATCTGAAGATTACCAAGAAAGATCTCTTAAATTAAATCTTCTAGAAAAAAGACTTTCTGATATAGAAAAATCTCTCGAGAAAATAGAGAATGGTCAATATGGAATCTGTGATAATTGTGGTAAAAAAATAGAAGAAGATAGGCTAGATGTAAACCCTGCAGCTTTTACTTGTAAAGAATGTATGGAAAAATATATGTAGTAATAAAACCCAAAATTTATAATTTTGGGTTTTTAATTTTATGTCATTTTCAAGAATTTATTCTGCACAAACTCATTTACTAAAAGGTAAAGTTGTCACAATAGAAGTAGATATTACAAAAAAAACTTTGCACAACTTTACAATGGTAGGACTTCCGGACAAAGCAGTAGAAGAATCAAAAGATAGAATGAGTTCTGCATTAAAAAATTCTGGTTTCAATTCTCCTAAAAATCAAAATCAAAAAATAGTTATATCATTATCACCGGCTGATTTGAAAAAAGAAGGTCCTTATTTTGACTTGGCAATAGCCCTTGCTTATTTACTTTCTGCAGAAGAAATAGATTTTGATCCTAATGGTAGAATATTCTTAGGAGAACTTTCATTAAATGGAGAATTACAGCCAATAAAAGGGGCTCTACCATTAACAGAAATGGCAAAGAAACTTGGATATAAAGAGATTTTTCTTCCAATACAAAATGCCGATGAAGCTGGGTTGATAGATGGAATTACAATTTATGGAGCAAAAAATCTTAGAGAAGTTATTGACCATATTTATATACCAAGAAAAGATAAAAATGGAAAATTATTAGAACCAGAAAGAGAAAAAATAACACCTCAAAAACAAACCCAAATTATTTATAAAGAAAAAATAAATGATATAGATTTTTCTGATATAAAAGGACAAGAAGGAGCAAAACGTGGACTTGAAATCGCTGCGTCTGGTGGCCACAATATAGCAATGTCTGGACCACCAGGTACAGGGAAGACAATGCTTGCTCGTGTTTTTTCTCACATACTTCCAGATTTAAATAAAGAAGATATTTTAGAAATAACAGGAATACATTCAATAGTTGGATTACTGGATGACAATCTGATAACAGAACCACCCTTTAGAGCGCCTCATCATACTGCCAGTTATGTATCTATAATCGGTGGTGGAATAAATCCAAAACCAGGAGAAGTAACACTTGCTCATAAGGGAGTTCTATTTTTAGATGAATTTCCTGAATTTGAAAAAAGAGTTATTGAATCACTTCGACAACCACTTGAGGATAATTTTGTTTCTATTTCACGCGCTCGCGGTTCTGCAATATTTCCATCAAATTTTATTTTAGTTGCAGCGATGAATCCTTGTCCTTGTGGAAATAAAGGAAATAAACAAAAACAATGTATTTGTAAACAAAATGATTTAGATAGATATAAAAGAAAACTTTCTGGTCCAATTATGGATCGTATAGATATTTGGGTTACAGTTGGTAATGTTGATTATGAAAAACTTTCTGATAAATCACAAGAAGGAGAAAAGACAAAAACCATTAAAGATAGGGTTAAAATCGCACGAGAAATTCAATTAAAAAGATTTAAAAATTCTGACAAAAAAACAAATAGTGAAATGAATGTAAAAGATTTATCTTTATACGCCCCGCTTGATGAAGATACAAAAAAAATATTAAATCAAAGTGCGGAACATTTACAACTCTCTGCTCGTGCTTACCATCGTACAATAAAATTGGCCCGTACTATTGCTGACCTTGATGAAAGTGAAAATATTTTAACTCCACATATCTTGGAAGCTTTGCAATATAGACCAAGAGAAAATTAAAATTGAGGTTTCATCTTTGAACCATTAGCATTTTCAACTTCAAAATGAAGATGTGGGCCTGTTGATCTTCCTGTATTACCGAGACCTCCGATCACTTGACCTTGCTTAACCTTTTGTCCAACAGATACAGAAGTACTAGATAAGTGTGCATAAAAAGTTTTTGTTCCGTTTGAGTGAGAAATCACAACATAATTTCCATAACGACCACCACAATTGGTGTTGCCCTCCTTGCATCCATTTACAACTTTTGAAACAGTTCCACTTGCAGCCGCCATAATGGATGTGCCTCTCTTATTTCCTATATCAATACCGTAATGGAATCCTCCTTTTCTGGAACCATAAGGAGAGGTTATTATTCCTGAAACTGGCCTCATGTAGTAACCACTAGGAGCCTTCGTATTTGAAGAAACTGTTGTATTTTTTGATGAAGTTGTTGCTTTTGGAGAAGAAACTGCTTTTATAATACCGTTTGGAACGAATATTATTTCATTGGCTTTTAATGAATAATCTTTTGTTATACCATTAAAAACTAAAGTATCTTCGAGCTCTGCATCATATTTATCTGCAATCTTACTTATTGTATCTCCAGATTTTACAATATGCTTAACACCTGTAACAGGAAGAATTTTTAATTTTTGACCAATAGAAACAGTATTTCCAGAAAGATTATTTTCCCAACGGATAGTATTTATTGAAACATCAAAAGTCTCAGCTATTTCTGACAAAGTATCTCCTTCTTGAACTGTATATATCTTTATTTGATCTGATATTGTACTTTTTTCAAATTTGATATCTGGAATAGCAAATCTATCACTATAAATAAATGAATCATCTTGAACAATTATCATATCTTCAGAATCAGCTAGATTCTTTATATCAGGATTTATGGATGATTCAGAATTTAAAAGAGCTACATTTTGTGAATTTTGAGTAGAACTAAGTGTAACAATAGGAGTCTCTTCTGCTTTTGCTTGTGAACCTAAAACAATCGCTGTTAAATCAGAAATAATGCTAGCATTCGCTTGAAAAGGAATACTAGCAACTAATGAAAATATAAATAAAGTAGAATAAACCTTTATAAAATAAGGTTTAATTATAAGGGGTATTTTCATCTTTGGGTAACCTGATTGCGCAGGGCTATCTTTAGAATCTTTTGTTTGTTTTTTTATAAGTTTAATTTATTAATTATATTGGATTATCTTCCTTTCGGAACCACAGTACGACCGCTTGATGCGAGGGCTGTAATTGTTAGATAATCTATATAATCGTTACAATCATCTCGGAAAGCTTGAAATATAAAGCTTTTTTAGTATTTTCTGTAAATAGAATCCATATATTATGGATCTACTAATATAGGGTAGCCTAGATTAAAACGAGAGTCAACGAAGTTATACACATAATATATTAGAACATAAAAGTACTGATTATCAATAAATTACTATTTAAATATCTTATTTTCTAAAAAATGCTACAATGTAAGCCATGCAATATCTTGATTCTTTAAATGAAAAACAAAAAGAGGCAGTTATTTATACAGAAGGCCCTCTTTTGATTGTAGCTGGGGCTGGGGCTGGAAAAACTAAAACAATAACTCATCGCATTATCCACCTTATACACAACGGAATTGATCCCAGATCAATACTGGCTGTAACTTTTACCAACAAAGCTGCAAAAGAAATGCGAGACCGTATAATAACGATGCTAAATGAGACAATTCATGGTAATAACCCAAAAATTAATAATTTTAGGGAAATAGAGGGGGTTCCTTTTGTTTCTACTTTTCACTCCCTTGGAGTACATATAATAAAAGAAAATTCACATCTTATAGGATTAAATAAATATTTTACAATAATGGATGAAAGTGGAGCTATCAGTATCATTAAAAGTATAATGAAAGAGCATGATATAGACCCTAAACAACACGAGCCTAGGAAAATTAAATCTATAATTTCAAAATCAAAAGGTGACTTTATAACAGTAGATACATTTAGTGCAAATGTGGGAAATGCAATGCAAAGTATTGTTGCTACTATTTGGCGTGGATATGAAGCTCAATTAAAAAAAGAAAAAGCTCTTGATTTTGATGACCTACTTCTTGAAACAGTTTTAATATTAAAAAAATATCCAGAAATAAAACAAAAGTATCAAGAAAGATGGAAATACCTTCACATAGATGAATATCAAGATACCAACGAAGTTCAATATGAAATGACAAAACTTTTAGTTGGTAAAGATGAAAATATTTGTGTTGTGGGAGACACTGATCAAAATATTTATAGTTGGAGAGGAGCAAATATAAAAAATATGCTTCACTTTGAAAAAGATTTTCCTAGAACAAAAATAGTAATGTTGGAACAAAATTATAGATCTACTAAAAATATAATTGAAGCTGCAAATAGTATTATTGAAAAAAATGTATATCGTGTTCCAAAGATTTTATTTACAGAAAATACAAAAGGTGAAAGCATAAATATCTGTGAAGCTTATGATGAGCAAAGTGAAGCGAATTTTGTAGCGACAAAAATAGATGAGTTATTACAAAACAATAAACCTGAAGATATCGCTATTTTATATCGTGCAAATTTTCAATCTAGAGTTTTGGAAGAAGCATTACTTTCTAAACAAATACCTTATCAAGTTTTAGGAGTAAAATTTTTTGAAAGAAAAGAAATTAAAGACATATTATCGTATATACGTTTAGCTTATAACAGAGAAAGTTTATCTGATATAAAAAGAATTATAAATATTCCTGCTCGAGGTATAGGAAAAGCTACAATTGCAAAATTATTTTCAAATCAAATAAATGAATTACCAAAAAATACTCAAGAGAAAATAAATAATTTTTATAAATTAATTGATAATATTCGTGAATATATTGAAATTCACAAACCATCAGAATCTATCAAATATGTTATAGAAAAAAGTGGAATAAAAGACGAACTATCAAATGGAACTAGTGAGGAACAAGAAAGGTTGGAAAACATAATGGAGCTAGTAACTCTTGCAATAAAATATGATGAAATAGAAAATGGAATTGGTATGGAAAAACTTTTAGAAGATGCATCTCTTTCAAGTGATCAAGACACTCTAATGCATGAAAACAAAAATTCAAAAACTGGAATTCGATTAATGACTGTACATGCATCAAAAGGACTTGAGTTTAAATATGTTTTTATTACAGGATTAGAACAAGATCTTTTCCCTCATGCAAAAGATGGCTCAAGAAGAAAAGAAGACAATGAAGAAGAAAGAAGGTTGTTTTATGTGGCTGTAACAAGAGCAAGAGAAAAATTATTCTTATCATATGCCTCTCTTCGTACTATTTTTGGAATGAAACAAGTAAATACTCCGAGTGAATTTATCTATGACATACCGTCACATCTAACAGAATTTGAACAAACATATTCTCAAGGTGGAGAAAAAATAGTATACCTCTAAAATATTTTAAAAGATAAAATATGTTAATATATTTATATGTTTCACAAACCAAAAAAAACACTAGGTCAAAATTTTCTTAAATCACAAGAAGCATTAAACAAAATGTGCTCTATTGGAGAGATATCTGATAAAGATATCATATTAGAAATAGGTCCAGGAAAAGGAGCTCTAACAGAAAAACTATTACAGAAATCAAAAAAAGTTATAGCTATAGAAAAAGATCACGATTTAATAAAAATATTGGAAGAAAAATTTTCAAAAGAAATAATAAATAATAAATTAGAAATAATAGAAGGTGATTGTTTAGATTTTGATTTAAATCAAAATCTAAAAAATGAAAAATATAAAGTCATAGCAAATATTCCATACAATATAACAGGGGCAATATTTAAAAAATTCTTATCAACAAATAATCAACCAGAGAGAATGATTGTTCTTGTTCAAAAAGAAGTTGCTGAGCGTATTGTGTCTCGCGACAACAAAGAAAGCATCTTATCTCTTAGTGTAAAAATATATGGAACCCCAAAGTACATAATGAAGGTTCATAAAAGATTTTTCTCTCCAGAACCGAAAGTTGATTCTGCAATAATAGCAGTGACAAATATATCAAAAGATAATTTAAAAAAAGAAAAGGATGAAAAAAATTTTTTCAATATTATAAAAGCAGGGTTTGCTCATAAAAGAAAAGTTCTTAGAAAAAACCTAGAAATATTAAATATTAAAAATGAGGAAATTGATAATATTTTTAAAGAATTAAAAATAGATCCAAAATCTAGAGCAGAAGATATAAAAATAGATAAATGGATTTTAATATCATCAAAATTAACCACAGAGATATAGGATATTATGACAATAAGTTGTATAATTATAGTATTCTAATAAAAGATTTTAAATTTTTTATTTATTAAAGTTTATTATGGATAATTTTAAAAAATACCTTCCAAGTAAAAAATTTGTATCTGTTGTTCTCTTTATAACAATACTTATAGTATTATTTTTTGTCGTGAAAAGTGGGATAAATCTACTTAAAAATAGAAAAACTGACACAAATGGTAATCTTATCTCTATGACAGTTGAAACTGTAATTCAAAAAGATACCAATGCCAATGGTATTGCGGATTGGGAAGAATATCTCTGGGGACTTAACCCAAAAATAACAGGACCTGAAAACAAAGAATACATACTAGCGCAAAAAAGAACTCTTGAGAAGAACGGTTTCATATCAAGTCAAGACGATTCAAGCAAAATAACCCAAAATGAACTCCTTTCTAGACAATTCTTTGCTACTATCATATCTCTTCAACAATCAGGCAATCTAGACCAAGGGGCAATTGATTCAATCTCTACCACTATAGGGCAAGAAGTTAAATCCGAAAATCTTCCTGATATATATAGTATTGAAATGCTTAATATTAAAAAAGATTCTGATCAAGCAGATATTGATTATTTAAATAATTTTGCTAGTTTGCTTGACAAATATGCTGATAGAGACATTGGTAGCGAGATGACTATATTTGCTCAAGGTATTGTAAATAACGATTTTCAGGCATTATACGCATCTAAAACAATAGCTGATGCCTATGTAGAATTCTCCGATGATCTAGTAAAAATGCCTGTTCCAAGCTCTTTATCTCAAAA
>JACCEE010048733.1_pt1 | contig 10027 bp, 3 predicted proteins | sample 7449931 | NCBI WGS metagenome assembly JACCEE01 (sample SAMN15323457, study PRJNA562643) | freshwater metagenome | isolation source: river surface water | place: USA:Blue River Watershed | collected 2017-08-19
ACGTGGTGGGAGGTACGATCGTGCTCGGTTCCAAGCCTATCTCGCCTTGCCGCGACAGGTTCCGTACGCCAACCCCGAATGGTTGCGAGGAGCGGTGTCGCGCGGCGTGGCGTTCGCACTGGACCAAGGTTTTGGCAATGTCTTGCAAATCGATGCGCCCGTGGGGAATGACGAATCGTTGGTGAGAGAATATTTCCTCCACTTCTTTGTTGAAGATGCCCGCAAGCAGGCATCGGGTAGCGAGGATTTGGCGCGTCCCTTTTACGACAAAGTCCGGGATTCGTGGCTGCGGCCAGTATTGGCAGAGGCACTTATCACCTCAGGCGTTGGCAAGCCTGAAGAATGGGCATCTCTCCTCGGGGGAGCTGCTTTTCAAGCACTCAAAGATCGAACGGACGTGGATTTTCCGGCGAATAACCCGGAGTTTTTCCGGCAGGGAGAGCCGGTGAAGTTTGATGTATGGGTCAAAAATGTCCCGGAACTTGCAGTGAATATTTTCGAGATAAACGCGCTGAATGTTTTTCTGGCAGAGGGGCGTCCGCTCAATACAGACATCAATCTCGACGGTGTTGTTCCCAACTGGGAGCGGACGTTGAAGGTTGGGGGTGATTCGTTTTCACGGAGGCGAGTTTCGGTGGAACTGCCGGAGCTGGCAGGCAAGCGAGGGGTGTGGTTAGTGGAGTTGATTGGGGGCGGACGCAGCAGTCGCGCGTTGGTTCGGATTGGGAACTGGCGGACGCTTCAGCGTACCGGTCCGGCTGGGGTTGAAGTAACCGTTCTGGATGAGGCATTAGCTCTGGTGAAGGGGGCAAGTGCGTGGATGGACGGGAGACGCTTTGAGGCCGACGCCAAGTCCGGCGTGATTACGCTACCGTTCACGCAGGCTGGCGGGGAGCGTCCACTGATTGTCTCAGATGCGGCGGGTGGTTTTGCGGTGTTGTCGAAGTTTTTACCGGCGGGTGAGGAGTACCGGATGGAGGCGGGATTTCATTTGGAACGTGAGCAGATGATTGCGGGTGCTGACGTTCTTGCGGGGGTTCGATTTTACCTGACGCTTGGCAGTGTGCGCTTGGATCCTAAGCTGTTGAAAGATCGTGTATTGACGGTGGCATCGCGGGGGGCGGACGGGATTCCCTCGGTCCGTGAGATTCGCGACCCGAAGTTTGATGCAACAGGTTTTGTCGAGGTGCCGGTTCGAGTTCCTGAGGGCCTGCGATCAATGACGCTTTCGTTGCGAGGGAAGGTTGATTCGTTGGGAAATCCGGAGGGCGTGGTGCTGAATGCGGAGCGGACGTGGAATGTGAATGGGACGGATACGGGTGTGCAGTTGCGGCGCGGATTTTTGTCGAAAGAACGCGAGGCAGGCGGTGAGGTTTGGATGTTTGAGGTGCTGGGGCGGAACGGGGAGGTGATGCCGGATGTACCGGTTCAGTTTACGTTCCGTCGCTTGGGATTTAGCGGGACGCGGGCCGCGTCCTTGAAGACGGATGCAGCTGGGCGGATTCGGCTGGGCTCGCTGGAGGGGATTGAGGGGGTGGGCAGTTCGGTTGAGGGCGGTGGGGCGCGGGATTGGTCGTTACAACAGGCACTTCGAACGTTTGATTCGGTGGCGCACTTGACGATGGGCGAGGTGTTTCGAGTGCCGGTTATGTCGGGGTTGGAATGGAAGGGGCGGTTTTCCTTGATGGAAATGCGTCAGGGGCACGCGGTTCGGGAGTTGAATGGGCGAATGGAGCGAGAGCGAGGGTTTGTGGTGTGGAAGGGGCTGGAGGCGGGGGATTATGTGTACCGCGATGAGCGGGAGGGCGTCTCGATGGAGGTGCGTGTTTCAAAGGCTCCGGTTGCTGCTGGATGGATGCTGGGGTCGGCGCGTGACTTGGAAAAGGGATCGGGGAGCGGACTGCATCTGGTGTCGAGCGAGGTGCAGGAGGAGGCGGTTGTGTTCAAGTTTTCGGGATTACGCGAAGGGACGCGCATTCATGTGGCAGGGCGAAGGTTTGCGGATAGCGGGAGTTTGTTTGCGGGGTTTGCGGAGTTCAGTCGCTGGGGGCTGTCTTCTGGGAATGCCGCGCAGATTCCGAATCTCTTTTCGGCGGGGCGCAGGATTGGGGATGAGTACCGTTACATTCGGGATCGGCGGAAGGCGGAGAAGTTCCCTGGACTGATGCTGCCCCGACCGGGGTTGCTTTTAAATCCATGGGAGACTCGCGAGACGGGGGCTGAGGCGTTGCAGCAAAAAAGGGGGGACCGCGCCTTGGCGACGGCGGGTGAGCGCATGGCGAAGATGGCGGCGGCTCCAGCTTCAGCTCCTCTGGGGATGATGGATCGGAATGGTCTAGAGAGCGATGACAGCCGCGACTTTCTGGCGACTCCTGCGGCGATTCGATGGGATTTACAGCCGCTGGCGACGGGCGAGATTCGCGTGTCATTCAGGGATTTGGGAGATCGGCAAATGGTTCAGATTTACGCGGAGGACGGCCAGCACGCCGTGTGGAGGGAAGTGGCGGTTCGTCAGGCGGCAGCCGAGCGGCGGGATGTGCGCATGAATCGTCCACTGGACCCGACGCGTTCGTTTGCCGAGGAGCGTGCGAGCACGGCGATTGGGGCGGGTGGCAAGGTTCGGTTTGCGGACGCTGCGACGACCAAGTTTCAAACATTTGGAACCGTGGGAGAAGCGTTTGGTGTACTCAAAACTTTGTTGAGAAACCATCCATCAGCCCCGGTCGGCGGGGACGCGCAGAACGTTATTCTGAGCGGTGGGTTAGATTGGTTGTCGGGTTGGGAGGCACTCAATGCGGAGACGAAACGTGCGCGCTACTCGGAGTTTGTATCGCACGAGGTGAACCTTTTTCTGTGGAGAAAGGATCCGGTGTTTTTCCGGGAAGTGATTCGTCCGTATTTAGCGAACAAGAAGTCGCGCACAGTGGTCGACGACTTTCTCTTGGAGGAGGATTTGACGTCTTACTTGGAGCCTTGGCGATACGGGCGGTTAAACGTGATGGAGAAGCTGTTGCTGGCGATCCGAATTCCCGCGGAGCGAGGTTCTGCAAAACGACATGTGAACGAGATGTTTGCACAGATCCCAGTGGATCGGGAGGGTGAGCAGCGCCGTTTCGACACGGCGTTAACGGGGCGAGGGTTGGATGGATCAGACGGGGATGCTGTTGCATTAGGGGCTGCCGATTCGGGGCGCGTATCAGGATTCCTGGCTGCGGGTGTTGCTGGAGGCATCGGTGGGGGCAAGAATGCAGCTGCAGCTTCGGCCACTGCGCCTGCTCCGGCGGAGAAGGCGGCCAACAAGCCGGCGTTGGTGGGTGGGACGTTTGGTACGAATCGAGGAACGGACAAGCGTGCGGCGATTGATGCCGTAAGCGACCGATTGAGAGAGTCGTCGGTTTCGCGTTCGGAGCTTCGACTGTTGAAGGACGCCTCTGCGAAGGAGGAGAAGGGTGAACTGGATCGTGATGGGGCTGAGGCGGGCAAGCTGTTGCGCAAGGCCATGGAGATGCAGGGCTTTAAGCAGCAGGCAGATGGGAATGGCGTTGCCTTGGGGGATGATGTTGCGGCTGGAATGATTGCCGAGCGGGAGGTGTTGGAATCGAGGAAAAAGGCGCGGGAGTATTATCGTCTGGCAGGGCTGACGAAGGAGTTTGCGGAGAGCGATTACCTGAGGGTTCGGCGGAGCGCGGCGGTCCCGGACTTGGTGCGGGTTTCCGGATTCTGGGTGGATTTTGCGAATTGGATTGAGGGGGGCATGAAGGGGGCATTTCTGTCAGGCCATTTCACGGAGGCTGCGCGGAGCGGGAATGAGGTGCTTCTGGCGCTGGCTTTCCTCGACCTTCCATTCACATCCGAGGGGGCACGATTTGAGCGCAACGGTGCCGCTCTGGAGGTCACTTCGGATTCGCCTGCATTGGTGCTGCATCGTCAGGTGCAGTTGATGCGGGAGGGCGGTTCCGGGGATGGTCGGGCGCTTGTGACGCAAAACTTTTTCCGTGCGGACGACCGGCATCGGGATGAGGCGGGTGAGCGGATTGAAAAGTTTGTGGAGGGAGATTTCGTTCGAGGCGTGGTTTACGGGGCGAGTGTGGTGCTGGGAAATCCAACGGGTGGTGTATTGAAAGGCGACCTTCTCTGGCAGGTTCCAGCAGGTGCGATTCCGTTGGCAAACGGTAAGGCGACAGAGAGTCGTCCGCTCCGAATCGAGCCGTATTCAACGACGCGACTGGAGTTTTTGTTCTACTTCCCTGAGGCGTCGCCTGAGGGCGCTGCCGGATTTGTTCACCATCCGGCGACGGTGCGCGCGATGGGCGGGGGCGTGATACGGGCGGGCACGCGGGTTTTTCGAGTCTTGGATCGTCCGGCGACGGTTGATGAAGCGTCATGGGAACATATTTCGCAGAATGGGACGGAGGCGGAGGTGTTTGCGTACCTTGAGTCGCATTCGGGGTTGGCGACTCCCTTGGAACGGGTTGCGTGGCGTTGCCAGGAGAGGATGTTCTTCCTGAGATTGGCAGCATGGATGCGAACGAACCATGCGTGGAACGCGGTGGTGTCTTCGTACGGATTGAAGCATGCGGACGCGGTGACAGTGGCGGATTGGTTGCAGCACCAGGATGCGTTCATTGCTCAATGCGGACCGTTTCTGAGGACAGGGTTACTCGGCATTGATGCGGTGGAGCGGGGCGCGTTTGAGTTTCTGGAGTTTTCACCGCTGATTAATCCGCGAGCGCATCGGGTGGGTGAGGATTGGCGGATTGGAAATGAGGGTGTGCGGCGCCAGTACGCATCGTTTCTTCAGATTTTGGCGCATAAGCCTGAGATTGACGCTGCTGACCGAGTGGCGATTGCGGTGCATTTGCTGATGCAGGATCGGGTGGGGGAGGCGCGGCGGTGGTTTATGGGAACCCGGACGGAGCAAGCGGGCACGGCTTTGCAGGTTGAATACTTGCGGGGAGTGTTTCAGTTGCTTTCGGAAAAGCCGACTGAGGTGAAACGGATTGCGGAACCGTATGCGAATCACCCGGTGGAACGTTGGAAAACGCTGTTTCGGGGTTTGCTGGAGCAGGCCGACGTTGCGGTGGGAGGGGGTGAGGGTGCGGTAACCAAAGGAAAGGACCGCGAGTCGCGATTGGATGCGCTGTCAGGGACCGAGCCCGGGTTTGAGTTGGAGGCGGTGGAGCCGGGGGTTCGCGTTCGGGCGCGCAACTTGGCGGAGGTGCAGTTGAACTTTTATCCGGCAGATCCGGAGTTCAGCTTTTCTGGAAATCCGTTTGGCCGTGAGGAGAACGGGCGTTTTCGGATGGTGAAACCGGCTGCGTCGGTGATTCACAAGGTGTTGGATTCTCGACAAGGCGATGTGGTTCCGGTGCCGCCGCTATTGAAGGGACGCAACCTCGTGGTTGAGGCGTCAGGCGCTGGCTTGCGTCGTTCGGTGCATTGCGGGGTGAGCCGAATGCGGGTTGATTTTGTGGAAAACTACGGACGGTTGGAGGTGATGGATCAGGAAGGGAAACGGCCGCTGGCGAAGGTTTATGTGAAGGTGTACGCCCGTGTTTCCGGTGGTGTGCGCTTTTTCAAAGACGGGTACACGGATGTGCGCGGACGATTTGATTACGCCTCGCTCAATGGTCCAACGTATTCTGCGGCGCTGGGACCGGTTAGCACGTCGGAGGGCATGGATCACCCGGCGATTCGCCCTGGGGAGGTTTCTTCAGTGGAACGATTTGCCGTTCTTGTGTTCGGAGAAGAGACGGGCGCAGTGATTCGTGAGGTGGCTTCGCCCTCGCGGGCGGATGCGCCTTCACGATAGGTTTTCTCTGGGACTCGCAATAGTTCGCGCCGAGGTTGTTTACGTGGATGCGGTGCGGGTGAAGGGCTGATGGAGGGAAGGGTTCCTCGTGAGGGCGCGGTGAGGGATTTTACGGAAAACCGTTGAAAAATAGTGGGGGCGAAGCAAGGTATGGGCGCCGCTTTCCAAGTGGCATTTTGACTCATGTCGGACGCCCCTCACATTGAACAAGCTACGCTGGAAGATTTGCCTGAAATGACGGATCTTCTGATTGATTTGTTCACTCACGAGGGAGATTTCATCCCTGATCGTTCGAAGCAGATGCGGGGGTTGCAGTTGATTTTGGAGCAGCCGAATCGTGGTAGAATTTTTGTGCTGCGCGAGGGGGGGAAGATTTTGGGCATGATTAACCTGCTTTTCACGATTTCCACCGCGGAGGGAGGGTTTGTGATTCTGCTCGAGGACGTGATTGTGCACCGAGCGTTTCGCGCGCACGGGTTTGGAGCTCTTTTGTTGAAGCACGCGATTGAGTTTGCGAAGAAAAAGTCGTTTCTACGGATGACGTTGCTCACGGATCGGTTGAACGATGGGGGCCACCGGTTTTTCAAGCGGCACGGCTTCCAAGAGTCGAAAATGATGCCGATGCGGCTTGTTTTGGGGACTTCTTCCTAGGGTTGCAAGGCTTTCCCCGTCGCAATGGCGTGTGTTTCGATTGGCGCGACGATTGTCGTGCTGAGGGCGTGGTGCCTTACGCGGCATGGGTCCCTCGATCGAGGGTACGGTAGCTGATGGCCTCGTGAAGGTGTTCCGCGTCTAGTGCGGGAGCACCTGCGAGATCTGCGATGGTTCGTGCCACGCGAAGGATGCGGTCGTAGGCGCGGGCGCTGAGTTTAAGCGATTGCATGGCATCCTGGAGGAGTGCGGTGGAGGAATCGTCCAACTGACAGTGCTGACGAATGAGACGGGAGGTCATTCGTGCATTGTTCCGGCATGAACCTCGAAAACGCGTTTGCTGTGTCTCTCGGCAGGTTGCGATGCGATGGCGGACGGCTGCGCTCGCCTCTCCGTCGGTGCCGCCCGCCATTTCTCGGAACGTGACGGCCGGCACTTCGATTTGGATGTCGATTCGATCGAGGAGCGGTCCGGAAATGCGCTGGCGATAGCGTTGGATTTGGGCGGTGCTGCAGCTGCAGGTCCGGTTTGGGTCGCCGAAATATCCGCAGGGACAGGGGTTGAGGGCGGCGACCAGCATGAAATCGGCGGGAAACGTCATCGTCCCTGCGGCGCGTGTGATGGTCACGGTCCCGTCCTCCAGCGGTTGGCGGAGGACCTCAAGCGTGGGGCGTTTAAACTCGGGTAGCTCGTCGAGAAACAGAACGCCGTTATGCGCGAGACTCACCTCGCCAGGGGATGGAATTGCGGAGCCACCGAGAAGGCCGGCATCGGAGATGGTGTGGTGGGGGGATCTAAAGGGGCGGGTGGAAATGACCGATGCTGATTTTCCGAGAAGGAGTCCGCACGTGCTGTGGATGCGAGTGGTTTCGATGGCTTCGTCCAGTGACATGGGTGGGATGAGACCGGGGATGCGCTTTGCGAGCATCGATTTGCCGCAACCAGGGGATCCCATGAGAAGGAGATTGTGTCCGCCGCTGACGGCGACCTCCATGGCGCGCCGTGCGAGGTGTTGGCCGCGGATATCGGATAGGTCAGGAACTACGGCGGAGGCGGCTTCGGCGAGGAGTTCGTTGGGGTTGGACCGAAAGACCGGAATGGGGTGATTGCCTCGGAGAAAGTCGACCGTTTCACGGAGACTGGAGACGGGAAAGATGTCGAGGCCTTGGACAAGGCTGGCTTCACGGGCGTTTTCTCGTGGGAGAATCAGCGCGCGGAGGCCGCGCTGGCGCGCTTCGAGTGCGATGGGGAGTGCGCCTTTGACGGGGCGCACGGTGCCGTCGAGGGCGAGCTCGCCCGCGATGCAGTAGTCGTGCAGGTCCTGTGGCGTATTTCGGGCAGCGAGGAGGGTCATCCCAACGGCGATGGGCAGGTCGAACGCGGGACCCTCTTTTCGGACATCGGCAGGTGCTAGATTGACGGTGATTCGTCCGACGGGCCAGCGCAGGAGGGAGTTGGAGATGGCGGTCGTGACGCGGTCGCGGCTTTCGCGGATGGCGGTGTCTGGGAGTCCCACCACCACGATGGCTGAGTTTCCCTTATGCGCATGAACTTCAACGTCGATTCCAAACCCATCGACCCCCAGAACAGCAGCAGACCGGACAGACACAACCATGCCCTGTCATCGCTCGGCTTTTTTAAACGGACGGGAAAATCGCGGATAGCGGGAGTTGAGCGGGGCGGACTGCATTTGTAGGGTTGGATCGTCTTTTTATGGGTGTTCCAGACGATGATGCGGTCGTTGAGTTGGTTGAGTTGGTTATTCTCGCGATTTCGGAGGACGAGGGACTCTGCGATTGGTTTCGAGCATTGGGCAAGTTGCCGCACAACCTTCGTGAAAATGCGATTCTTCAAATCACCTCCTCCATGGCTGAATCGGACGAGGATCCTGAGTTGATTCGTGCGGTGGGGCGGCTTCAGCACCCTGAGTTCCATCAAATCGTTGCGCGCACGCTGGAAGATTTATCCAACGAGCAGTAGCCCCGCCGACTCTCGATGCGGTAATGAAAAAGGCGGCCTCCCGAGGGAAGCCGCCTTGAAATTGAGTTCAGAAGATTAGCGGAGGAACGCTTCGTGAAGCCCGCCATCGACCGTGATGACCTGTCCGGTTGTTTTGCTCAACCGATTTGAAATCAGGAGGAAGTACGCTTCCGCTTGATCTGCCGGCGTGATGGGCGATTTCGTTAGCGTCCGGTCCGCGTAGAACTGCGCGAGCTTGTTGACCAGCGAATCGGTCCCCTCATCGTCCGTGTACGGAATCGCATATTTCGCGAGCGAACCGATGACGCGGTCGCGGGGGAACATGGCGCTTCCTTTGACCACGGTGGCCGGAGCGACTCCGTTCACGCGCACCGTGGGCGCGAGCTCAATGGCGAGCTCGCGAACCAAGTGGTTTGCGGCTGCTTTGGAGGTGTCGTAGGCAACGCTTCCTTTCTTCGCAACGACGGCGTTGGCTGAAGTGGTTAATACGAGGGCGCCCTTGAGGCCCTGATCTTTCCAGGTTTTCGCGGCTTCATCTCCGACGTAGTAACTGCCGGAAACGTTGATTTTGAAGGTGAGGTCCCACTTGTCGTCGGGGATGTGTCCGGAGGTGTCGCTGGGCACGAAGATGCCTGCGGTCACGCAGATGTGATCGAACCCGCCGTATGCCAAGGCGACTTGGTCGAGCATGGCACGAACGCTCGCGCGGTCGGTGATGTTGGCGGAAAGTCCGATGGCTGGACCGCAACCGCTGATTCCGGAACCCGCGACGCCGATTCCAATGCCGTACTTGTCGGTGATTTCCTTCGCGGTTGCCTCGGCGGCTGCCGCGTTGAGGTCAACGGCGACAATGTGCGCGCCTTCCTTGACGATGCGATGCGCGGTTTCTTTGCCGATTCCCGAGCCTGCGCCGATGACGACGACGATTTGCCGAGCGAGTTCTTTCTCAGCGGGCATGCGCTTCAACTTGGCTTCTTCGAGCAGCCAGTACTCGATGTCGAACGCTTCCTGTTGGGGAAGGGCGATGTACTCATCAATGGCCTCTGCCCCGCGCATGACTTCTACTGCGCAGTTGTAAAACTCTGCCGTCACGCGGGATTCGCTCTTGTCCTTGCCCCAGGCAATCATTCCAAGACCGGGAATGAGGATGACCGTCGGATTGGGGTCGCGCATGGCCGGGCTGTTGGCGTGCTTACAACGGCTGTAGTAACCGGCGTAGTCAGCCCGGTACTGTTCGAGCCCTTTCGCGAGAAGTTCGCGCAACGCCTTCACGTCACCCGAAGCGGGGTCCCACGCGACGTAGAGCGGCTTGATTTTTGTTCGTAGGAAATGATCCGGGCAGCTGGTGCCAAGCTCTGCCAGACGGGGTGCGTCTTGAGAGTTCACGAAACGAAGGATGGCTTCGTCGTCTTGAATCGTTCCGATAAACCGCTTCTGCTGGCTGACTTGTCCGCGAAGCCAGGGAAGGATGGACGCCAGTACTGCATGCCGCTGAGGCTCAGGCAGAGTTTGGTATTTGGCTCCGCCGAACGCTTTGGCGTGTCCGCCTTTCGCCTCGTATTTTGATTCGATGTACGCCGCGGC
>JACCEE010326604.1_pt1 | contig 10027 bp, 9 predicted proteins | sample 7449931 | NCBI WGS metagenome assembly JACCEE01 (sample SAMN15323457, study PRJNA562643) | freshwater metagenome | isolation source: river surface water | place: USA:Blue River Watershed | collected 2017-08-19
CAGCGCGCTTACCGGAACCAAAGGTTCCGAAACCAACGAGCTGAACTGAGTCGCCTTTGGAAACGGCTTTGATAATCGCGGCAATGGTCGCGTTCAACATTTCGTCAACAGATGCTTTTGACGAATCAGTTGCACTCGCGACGGCTTCAACAAGTTCTGCTTTATTCATGGTGTCTGGTTACTCACGTGATAGTTGGAACGAACAACAAGTTTAGCAGGTGTCTACAATAGCTACCTCCCAAGCCCTCACGATACCAAAAAACACTGTCATGGACGATGCACCAAAACGCCACATCCGCAGTTTTGTCATGCGCAGTGGGCACATCACGGATTCGCAACGCAACACCCGTGACCGTCTCTTGCCGACGTGGGGGATTCCTTACGCCCCTGAAGCGATTGATTTCAAAAGGATTTTTGGCCGCGATGGACCCATGATTCTTGAAATTGGCTTTGGTATGGGAGAAACCACGGCAGCAATCGCTCAGCAAAATCCCGAATGGAACATTCTTGGACTAGAGGTCTATCGACCCGGTGTCGGCGCACTACTGAGCAAAATTGAGCAACGGGGACTGACCAATATTCGGGTTATCGAGCATGACGCCGTCGAGGTCCTCGCCCACATGGTTCCTGATGATTATCTAGACGGTGTCCATATTTATTTCCCAGATCCCTGGCCCAAGAAGCGGCATCACAAACGTCGACTGATTCAGTCGCCCTTCTTATCGCAGCTTGTCCAGAAACTAAAACCAGGTGGTTATCTGCATATGGCGACCGACTGGCCCGACTACGCGACACAGATGCTGGAAGTCTGCAGTCAAGAAATCTCACTTGAGAATCGCGCCAAAGAAGGCTTTTCACCGCGGCCCGATTGGCGGCCTCTGACAAAGTTTGAAGCGCGAGGCATTCGCCTTGGCAACCCGGTTGCTGATCTTATTTTTCAGAAGAAATAGACTGCCGCGAGCACCGCGATGCCAAAGGCAATCCGGTAGTAGGCAAAGCCGTTAAACGTATGCTGAGCAACCCATCGAATAAGCCAGCGAATCACCAACAAAGCGGTGAGATAAGCCGACAGCAGTCCCACTGCAAATAAGGGTAGGTCAGCGACAGACAAGAGCGCCCGATTCTTAATCAGATCGTAACCACCTGCCGCCACCAACGTTGGGACCGCAAGAAAAAACGAAAACTCCGTCGCCGTTTTTCGAGACAACCCAAAAAACATTCCCCCAATGATGGTCGCCCCCGAGCGACTCGTTCCGGGAATCAATGCCAGGGCCTGAGCAAGGCCCAGCTTCAAGGCGTCCCAGTTCGTCATCGCGTCAACGGATTCGATCCGTACGCGATGGGGGTCGCGTGCAACCCAGCGCTCCACCCAGAGAATGGCAAAGCCGCCAAGGATCAAGACGATCGCCACAGGGACCGGGTAAAACAGCACTGACTTAATCCAGCCACCGAAGAGCAGCCCCAAGACTGCGGCAGGTAGAAAGGCAATCAGCAGATGCCGGCTGAACTGCCAGCTCGGGTCGTTCCATAACTGCTGTCGATGAGCCGAACTCCTTGCGGCAGACGGGATCTGCCGAATAAACCCCCACGCGGATCCCCGTAGTAACCCCAAGAAACGCTCACGGTAAACCCAGACCACCGCGACCATCGCTCCTGTCTGTATCGCGAGATCAAATACCTTCGCTCTCGGATCATCGAACCCCAGTAATGCCCCTGCAAGGATCAGATGTCCAGTGGACGAGACCGGCAGAAACTCGGTCAGGCCCTCGACAATTCCCATGATCAATGCCTTGAGCAACACCGGCAGATCACGCAGAAAAGACAGCAGATCGGTCATAAATGTGGGGACAGAAACGAAAGAAAACGATTATGCACTGTGATTACAATACGCGCGATGTCGGCAAGCGAATCTATCGAATCAATCAAACCAACTCGCCAAGCACCCCGCTGGAAGCGGCGTAAGGACGCGCGACCGCAAGAATTGATTGATGCCGCGCTAGCCTTGTTTGGTGAGTTCGGTTATGCCCAGACACGGCTTGATGATGTCGCTGCCCGCGCAGGCATCTCAAAAGGAACGGTCTACCTTTATTTTTCAAGCAAGCAAGATCTCTTTGAGGCCGTTGTCCGCGAGCGCGCCGTCCCTTGGCTCGAGTCAATCGACATCAGTGACCTCGATTCACAGGCTGCACTCGAAGATCAGCTGCGGTCTTTTCTTCAGTGGGGCTGGCAGCAATTTGTCGAATCCCGGCTTCACCTCATCGCTCGTATCGTGCTCGCCGAGTCGAACAACTTTCCACACCTCGCGCAGGTCTACCTCCGCGAGGTCATGGGGCCCGTGCACGGGCTGCTGATGGGGTTGCTTGAACGGGGGGCGTCTCGCGGAGAGGTCCAAGGGGAGGTCACCCATGATCGGGTGCGTGCGCTGATGGCGCCGCTGGCCTGGTTCTCGATCTGGCGCCCGACGCTGGCTGCCTACAGCGACCCGCCGGTGGATGAAAGCCGATTTGTACAAGAGGCCATCGAGATGATTGTCCGTAGCGTGGTCAGGTCGACAGTTCCCCGCCAATGCTAGACTAGGCGCCTCGTTGGAGGCTGCCATGACCCCTGATTTTGCCGATATGGAAAAAGCCCGATCCAAGATGATCGAGCAACAGATCCGCCCCTGGAACGTCCTTGATCCCAATGTCCTAGCACTGCTGTCGTTTATTCATCGGGAAGACTTCGTTCCCCGCTCGCATCGACACCTGGCCTTTGTCGATATGGAAACCCCGCTTCCCGAGGGGCAGGTGATGTTGGCGCCCAAGGTCGAGGCTCGCCTGCTTCAGGAACTTAGCCTAAACCCCACGGACCAGGTCTTAGAAATTGGCACCGGCTCGGGCTACATGGCGGCACTGATGGCACACCAGTCGCGTGACGTGCTGACCATCGAAAAATACTCGAGCCTGATCCAGCTTGCAGAAGAGAACCTGAGCCAGAAGGGGATCAGCAACGTTGAAGTGGTTCAGGCCAACGGGCTGGTAGAAAACCCACGCTGGGCTCATGTTGGATTCGACGCCATCGTAATCTCGGGGGCGGTTGAACGCGTCCCGGATCATCTTGTCCAATGCCTTAATCCCAACGGTCGACTCGTCGCGATAGTGGGTCGTGCCCCCGTCATGCAGGCGGTCTTGATGGAGCGGGTGGCACAGGCCCCTGGACCCAATAGCATCCGCACCACAACACTTTTTGAAACGCTTACTCTACCCCTCGAAGATGCCCCAAAAATCTCGCATTTCAAGTTTTAAATCTGTCATCGCGACTGCCGTCGCGGTAGGTCTCGCCAGTCAAGCGCAGGCTTTCGATCTCTCCACTGCAGCCCGAGAGGCACTTCAGTTTGACAGCACGTTTCTGTCTGCTCAAAAGAAGGCCGACGCAGACGCCACTCGTTTTGGCCAAGGTCTCGGGCTCCTGCTTCCCGCCGCCGCTGCAACAGCGAGCCGCAGTCGCACGGACTTTGATGCGGAAAGCGCCTCTCTGACCGACACCAAGAGCGTTTTTGGAAATACCTACACCGTCAGCCTAACCCAGCCTATCTTTCGTCTAGATCGTCTTGCCGTCTTCAATCAGGAGCGGCTTCGCTCGAAAGCAGGAGTCGCTAATTTCACACAGGCGCGCATTGACGCACTACTACGCGTGACTCAGGCTTACTTTGACGTCCTGGTTGCACAGGACAGCATGAATAGTGTGGAAGCAGAATTAAAAGCGATTGGGCAGCAGCTGGAATCCGCAAAGCGTGCCTTTGAAGTGGGTACGGCGACTATTACTGACCAACAAGAAGCCCAGGCGCGTTTCGATCTGGCGACCGCCAAACAGATTGCGACAAAAAACGATCTTGAAGTGAAACGCAATGCGCTCGCGCAACTGGTTGGCAAACCCGTGCCCCAGCGACTGAGCGGACTGAAGCCCGACGTCAAAATTGCCTCCCCGGAACCCCTGGATGTCGATAAGTGGATTGACCAGGCAAGAACCGCTAACTTGCGTGTGCAGGCCGCGACCTCCGCCGCCTCCATTGCAACCAGCGAACTCGTGCGTGTCGTCTCTGCCGATAACCTTCCGTCAGTCGATCTCGTGGCTCGCAAGACGCGTATCGACCCCTATCGTGCAGGCGGACTACCCCCATACGAGCGCGCCGATACTGATGTCGTTTCCGTCGAGGTCACGGTTCCCTTATTTAATGGAGGAATCGCCTATAACCGAACACGCGAGGCGATGGCCCTGAAAGATAAGGCGCAGTTCGATCTTGAGACGGAACGACGCACCGCTGAACAGCTCGCAAGAAACGCGTTTCTCGGCGTACTAGCAGGACTTTCTCAGGTGCGTGCTTTTGAAGCGGCAGAGAAATCCAGCCGTCTAGCACTCGAATCTAATCAGCTGGGCTACGAGGTGGGTGTACGGATCAATATTGATGTTCTGAATGCCCAGCAACAGCTCTTCACGACGCAGCGCGACCTCTCCAAAGCACGGTATGACACTTTGTTTAACAGCTTGCGCCTAAAGTCCGCTGTGGGCACTCTGTCAGAAAAAGAGATCGACGAGATCAACGAACTGCTGCAGAAACCGACTCCATAAACGCAATCGTCCGCATCGTCGCCCCACGATGTCGGGCGGCAAATGCCCGGGCCTTCTCGGCCCGCGCCGCAACCTCCTGCGGATGATCTAAAAGTCGCGCTCCCTCGCGAAGCCATTCCTCGAACGAACTGACTTCGACTCCCGCGCCACTCTCGACCAGATCGCGTGCGATCTGGGCAAAGTTAAACATGTGAGGCCCGAAGAAAACGGGCCTGCCTGCCGCGCAGGCTTCGATTGGATTCTGTCCACCAAGCGGCATGAGACTACCGCCCATCAGAACAATATCCGCCATGGCCATATAGGCCGCCATCTCGCCAAGCGAATCCCCCAGGATGACGTAAGACGACGGCGGCAATTGGGTAGGAGGCGACACCGGAAACGCTGAACGGCGAAGACAAGCAAACCCCGCTTCTTCTATGAATCGTGCCACACGATCAAAACGCTGCGGATGTCTCGGCACGATCACGAGAACGCCCCGGCGCGCAGCGTCTGACCGCCAGGCGGCCAGCAAGGCTCGCTCCTCATCTTCACGCGTACTGGCGGCAAGCCAGATCGGCGTCAATCCCAGTGGCGCGCGCCAGGTCTGCCCCAGGGCGTTCATCTCAGAGGACACCGCACTATCGAACTTGAGGTTCCCGACAACCTCGAGACGGGGCTTTGCGACCACCCCCACCGATGGGGCATCGGACAAGACCTGACGAAACCCAATCAGGTCAGATTCGTTCTGTGCGGCAATTCCCGAAAGACGCATCACCGCTGGGCGAGATAACCAACGCCACTGCACGAGTCGACGTGCTGATCGTGGCGACAGACGCGCATTCACGAGCACGACCGGGATCTGTAGGACATCAGACTGGGCCAATAGGTTTGGCCATAGTTCTGTTTCCATTAGTACGCCTAACGAGGGGCGTGCCCATCGAAGAAATCGTGCACACGCCCAGGAAAAATCGTAAGGCAATGGAGACTGCACCAGTCGACCACGTCGTGCAAGATCACTCGACGTGTCAAGATATGGCGCAAACAGCTGCGCTCCCGTCTCCGCCCCTGTCGGCGTCGTGTGGGTCAAGACGACACAATGACGAGGATCACGTTCAAGCCACTGCAGGACGAGCGGCGCGGCGGCACGCGTTTCTCCGACAGAGACCGCATGCACCCAGAGCACCTCAGGCGCATCAAGATGCGGAAATGGGCCGTCGATGTGCGCGCTGCGTCCCCAAAATCGGTCAATCCAGTGTCGTCGATACGCGGGCTGGCGAATACTGCGCCACAGAAGATGCCCGATCAGAAACGGGATCATGACAACACCAGTGCCCTGGTAAAGCGCGCGCGCAAAACGTTCGGCAAAGGACTCGCGTACGCGCATCAGCGAATCACCTCTTGCCAGGCATCGAATGCCATCTCCGCGGAGATAGACCCCTCTGCCTGGGATGCAAGCACCCGTGCGTGCGGCGCCCAGAACGGTGCAAAACGCTGTGCAGAAAATCGTGCATGATGCGCACCGGTCATCAGCGCAACCGTCGGTCTCCCCAGGGCAACACTCAAGTGCATTAATCCGCTATCGAGACCGATCGCGCCGCGCGCAGCGCAACACCGACGCGCTAATGCGCCAATGGAGAGTCGGTCCAAGACAATCGCCTGTTCCCCGCTCTCCTTCGCAATCGCCTGCGCCTGAAGATGTTCATCCTGTGAGCCCCAGGGAAGTTCCAGACGGTACCCCTGCGATGCAAGCCGCCGACCGAGATCAACCCATTGCGACACAGGCCAGCTCTTCTCAATCCGCGAGGTGCCGTGCAGAAGCAGAATCGTCGGGCTCGACCCGCTGGGCGGAACAACATCACATGGCGGGTCAATCGAACGAATCGTTCCGCCAGGCGCAAGACCAAGCGCCTGCTTGACGAGCTGGCGTAGCCGTTCAATCGCATGCCATTCGGATGGTGCCGACACGCGATGATCCAGCACCAGACTTGCCAATGGCTCACGGGCGCTCCGCCAGTCGTATCCCCAACGGCTGCCCCGAGGGCATCGCGCAAGACGCGTCATCCAGGCACTCTTTAAGAGCCCCTGTGCATCAATCACGCGATCGTAGTCGGTCTGTCGGAGTCTCCGAACAAATGCCCGAATCTCCGCAAAGGTTCTGGCAGATAGTCCTTGTCGACGCCAGCGCCGCATCGCGACAGGAATGACCTGATCGACACAGGGCAGTAATTTGGGCAGGTCGACAAACGCCTCCTCGCAGACCCAGTCAATGCGCATCGTCGGCAGCGCATCACTGGCTTCACGCAGCGCCGATAACATATGGACGAGATCGCCCATGGAGCTGGTCTTGACCACCAGGATACGCATGTGCAATCTGCCCTCGCCTTAGAAAGGAAGATCTGCCTGCGGCATCAGTCTGAGAAAATTTTCGCGAAACTCTCCCTGAATTCGTGCGAGTGCCTCGGGATGATCTGCCTCAAAGCGCAACACAATCACAGGGGTGGTGTTCGATGGGCGGGCCAGTCCAAAGCCATCGTCATATTCGACACGAATCCCATCGATCGTGATCCGTTCTTTCGCGGACGGAAACTGTCCCTGTGATCGTAACGCCTCGACCACTGCGACGTTCTGGCCCTCCTGAGTAGGGACCTGAAGCTCGGGCGTTGACGGTGCATTCGGCAGACCCTCTAAGAGCTGCGTCGGATTTGCTACCCGCGAAACGATCTCAAGCAGTCGCGCGGCTGTGTACAGCGCATCGTCAAAGCCATACCAACGGTCATTAAAGAACGTGTGGCCACTCATCTCCCCTGCAAGGGGCGCCTTGGTCTCTTTTAACTTCGCCTTGATCAGCGAGTGTCCTGTCTTCCACATCAGCGGCTGCCCGCCGTGCGCCTTCACCCATCGGGCAACATGTCGGCTGCACTTCACATCAAAAATAATCTGCTCGCCAGGTCGATGGGCTAACACATCCGCTGCGTAGAGCATTAACTGTCTGTCAGGCCAAATGATCTCTCCAGATTTGGTCACAAGACCAAGACGATCGCCATCTCCATCAAAGGCAAGTCCTAGTTCGGCATCAGACTGCTTCACGCAGGCGATCAAGTCTTGGAGGTTTTCCGGATGAGCAGGATCTGGATGGTGATTCGGGAAGTTGCCATCCACCTCGCAGAACAAGGGATACACCTTACATCCCAGGCGCTCAAGCAGCTGTGGTGCAAGTCCGCCCGCGACACCGTTGCCCGCATCGATCGCAACCGACATGGGGCGACTCAGACGGATATCGGAGACGATGGCCTGAACGTAGTCCTCCACAATCTCAGGATGCGACTGCCGCTTGCCTTGTTGTGCGACAGCAATCGCCTTGCAGTGCGCCTCGGCGTCGCCAGAGACAATCAGCGAATACAACTCTTGGATCGCGGGGCCCCACAACGTGACCCCTGCCACCATCATCTTCAGTCCGTTGTACTGTGGTGGATTATGACTTCCCGTGACCGCGACACCGGATCCGCAGCCCGTTTTCACGGTCGCAAAATAGACCACTGGGGTCGGGACCATGCCAAGGTCGATCACCTCAACGCCTGCGGCCATCAGTCCGCGTGCGAGTGCATCCACGAGGCGTGGGCCTGACAGGCGGCCATCCCGGCCAACCACACAGGACTGCCCCCCCTGCCGATGAATCATCAGACCAAGGGCGGTACCAATCGACTCGACCACGGATTCGGTCAAGGTCTGATCGACGATGCCGCGAATGTCATAGGCTTTAAAAATGGAACGATCGGGGTGCAAGCGAGGCCCTCCTTGTGGGATGTCGCTTAATGCGACAATGGGACCTCTATTCTAAAGACTTCAACCCTTATGGCGACCTATGTCATCGGTGACGTCCAGGGCTGTTGCGACAGCCTCGAGGCCCTGGTCGATCAGTTGCCGCTGAAACGGCACCGCGACCGGCTTTGGTTCGTGGGGGACTTGGTCAACCGCGGTCCCAAGTCACTAAAAACTCTTCGACGCCTGGTCCAGGCAGGCCCAGCCGTCACCTGCGTCTTAGGCAACCATGATCTTCACCTTCTCGCCGTCGCAGCGGGCGCACGAAAATCCCAGCCCCTCGATACCATCGCACCCATACTGCGCGCGCCCGACGCGGAGGCACTCATCGACTGGATTCGTCGCCGGCCGCTTGCCTATGCAGAGGGAAAGACGCTGATGGTGCATGCGGGCGTCCTGCCCCACTGGACCACCACTCGGACGCTCTCGCTTGCAAAAGAGGTCTCATCCCGTCTGCGAAGTGACCACTGGGTCGACTTCATCCATGAGATGGTCAGCGGAGGAAAGCCGCACTGGCGAGATGGGTTGCGCGGACAGCGACGCATGCGGGCAATCCTGAGTGTTCTCACACGGTTACGCTATCTAGATCGGCACGGAATCCCGGAGTTCAAAAACAAGCTTCCGCCTGAGCAGGCGACACACCTCACTCCATGGTTCGAGATCCCCAATCGCAGAACCGCGCAGAGTCGAATCGTCTTTGGGCACTGGTCATCACTTGGGCTCGTGATGCGCCCCAATTTGATCGCACTCGATACTGGATGTGTCTGGGGACGACAGCTCACCGCTGTCCGACTTGAAGACGGGAAGATCTTTATTCAGCCCAGCTTAGAACGTGCTGCGATCGGCACCGACTAGCGACGCCTCAATTGCCGTGCGAATGCGGTGCTCGGCGGCGGCGGCCAAGGCGTGACGTGTTAGTGGCGGCGGTAATGCATCAATCACTGGTAAGAGTCGAATGTCTGCCGATAGGTCTCGCGCAGCAAGAATCTGCACAATAGACTGGACGAGCGTCTGGTCTCCCACAAAGGCGGGAATGGTAGAGACCTTACCCCGCTGAAAGTAAACGAGTGCAATCGGTTGAATCACCTGGCGCTGAAAGGTCTCGCCATCAGACGCCATCGCAGACGCGAAAAGACTCGTATGAAAGGGCAACAGACCCGTTCCGTCACTCGTGGTGCCCTCTGGAAAGAACGCGACACGCTCGCCTGCTGCAAGTCGCTTGCTCATCAACTGATTGACGCGTCGAACCGCATGCCGACTTCCGCGCTCGACAAAAATCGTCCCAGAGCCCGCCACCAGCCATCCGATCAAAGGCCATCGACGGATCTCTGCCTTCGCAACAAAGGTTGCCGGCAATACGGAATTCAGCACAAAGATATCGAGCCATGACACATGGTTCATGACCAGAAAATCTGGCAACGGCGTTCTAGCGCCCGCTGGATGGACCAGCGTCACCCGAAGGCCACAGGCCCTGACGAGCCAGGCCGACCAGTGCTGCTTAATCCGATCACGTCGTGCGACCGATAGCCACCGATAGCCCAGGAGAAGAATGAGAAGCCCAGCCAACAAAATCACCACCAGGGTGGCGAGTCGCCAAACGAGGCGAATCATGTGGAGTGGC
>JACCEE010826124.1_pt1 | contig 10025 bp, 7 predicted proteins | sample 7449931 | NCBI WGS metagenome assembly JACCEE01 (sample SAMN15323457, study PRJNA562643) | freshwater metagenome | isolation source: river surface water | place: USA:Blue River Watershed | collected 2017-08-19
ATGATGGATACGCTGATTCATCGCGAGTGGCATACCGCGGTGACATTGAAGACCAACGAGGACGGTCGTGTTGAGCTTACGGGCTATAAGGGCGACTATTCTGTCGTGTCCGGCGTGATGTCGGGGCGCTTCACGTTGGCCGGCGACGAATCTTTGGAGGTAGTTCTTACACATGATGATATCGGATGACAACAAGGGAGGTCGGTGAATGAGCATATTCGGCTACAATAGTCCGTTTGCGCGGTTCGTTCACCGATTGGTCGATGTAATCGTCTTAAGCCTGCTGACCTTGCTGTGCAGCCTTCCGATCATTACAATCGGGGCTTCGTTCTCGGCGCTGTATTATGTGCTTCTCAAGATGGTACGCAATCAGGATTCCGGCGTCGTCCGGAGCTTCTTCAAGGGATTCCGTGAGAATTTCTGGAAGGGTACTGCGCTCTGGATGATCATGTCCGTCGTGATCGGTATTCTCTGGGCGGATTTCGTTCTGTTGACCAGCGTCTCGATGGATTACGGAGATCTCGTTTGGATCCCTCTGTTGATTATCACCGCTCTTGTCATCATGGTCGGGAATTATATTTTTCCGATGCAGGCGCAGTTCGAGAATTCCGTATTCGGAACGATTAAGAAGGCCTTTCTCGTCTGTTTCATGAACCTGCCCCGTAGTTTCGTCCTTTTGCTGATCATGGGAACACCCATTGTGATCTTGTTTTTTTTCCCGGAGACGGTATATTTCCTGCCGGTCTTCTGTATTGCGGCGATTCCCTATCTCAAGTCCGAGATCCTGATTCGGGTTTTCGAGCGATATATGCCGAAGACCGAAGAAGGCGACCCGGATGAGGAGTATGTGAAGCGCAAGAAAGAAGCGTGGCGCAACACGGCTTCCAAGATGCGTCCTCCGGCCCCATCGACGACGGTCGATGCCGGAACGAAGGATGCGGAGGATAATCTGTCCCCGGACGATGCCGGGGAAGTGCCGGATGCGAAGGACGAACCGGGAGCCGTCGAATGAGTCAGAAGCGAGGGGAGAGTCGTCAGGAAACATCGCGCCTGCGGGCGCTGTGGCTCCGCTTTGTGCGGAACATGACGGACTACCTGGATAATCGCAAGCTCAGGGATAAGATGATCATCATGGTCATCCTCTGCGTGCTCTTGCCGATTGCTGTTACGAACTCCGTTTTCTTCTCTTTGATGTACAATGCCGAGCAGGAACGACTGAGGATTGAGAGCAATAACGCACTGGAATCCGTCGAGTACACGCTCGACAACATGGTCGATTACATGACCACGGCGGCGGCGAATCTGTATACTACGAAGTCGCTGTACACCTTCCTGGACAAGGAATACGCGAACAGCTACGACTTTCTTGTGGCATATGAAGCGCATTCCGCGATGTTGCGTAAAGTCACCTACGGCAATAATACGTTTATCTCGAGTCTTCAGATCTACTGTGACAACGAGACACTGATTGACGGCGGAGGCGTCTATCGACTGGATACGGAGCGGGATACGCAATGGTACGAGCGTTTCATCGAATCCGACCGAAGGATGGCGATGTTCCCGAGCCTCATCACGCGATCGGCTAACGATCGTCGCGAAGTGTCGTTGTACTGTAAGATGGATTACAGCTCGAATGAGGATCGCGAGAGAATTATCAAGCTCAACCTGAACTATTATTACTTCAACCGCATGCTCAACCAGCAGATCTATAACGCCGATGTCTATATCTGCGACAGTGAACGCGTACTCTTCTCGAGTGTCGACCCGAACCGGGGAACACAGGATTTCATCATGCTCGATGAGATTGATTTTTCCTTCGCGAAATACACCTCCATGTATGATGTTTTCGGTGACACCTGGAAAATCTATCTGTATCCGCACAACAACGGACAGATCAATACCCAAGATGTTCTCACGCGACACTGGGGGCTTTTCGCGACGCTTGTAATTGTTAACATGTTGCTTCCCGGCCTGGCGATTTACCTCATCAATCGATCGATTACCGGACGAATTATCCTCCTGGGCAAACACCTCCAAATGGTCAAGAATGAGAAATACGCACAGATGGACGGGGCGTCGACCAAGGACGAGATCGGTATGTTGATTGAGAACTATAACCGAATGGCCGCGCAGATCGAGAACATGACGGAGGTCGTTCTCAAGGAGAAGATCAAACGTCAAGAATATGAGCTCGCAAAACAGCGGTCGGAGTTGCAGGCACTGCACAGCCAGATCAATCCGCACTTCATGTTTAACGCGCTGGAGAGCATCCGCATGCGAAGTCTTCTGAAACGCGAGACAGAGACGGCCGAGGTTATCGAATTGCTCGCCGTTCTGATGCGAAAATCCACGGACTGGTGGGGCGATTGCGTCACGCTGGCCGATGAGGTAAGCTTCGCAGAGGCTTATCTGAAACTGCAACAGTACCGGTTCGGCAAACGTCTGAGTTACCGGATGAATATCAATCAAGACTGCATGCAGCTGATGTTGCCGAAGTTGTCGCTGGTTACCTTTGTCGAGAATGCGTGTGTGCATGGGGTCGAGGGGGTAAACTATGACTGTTCGGTGATTATTTCCGCGGAGAAGGACAAAGAGTTCCTGAATATTTATGTGGAGGATACCGGCGCAGGTATTGATCCGGCCAAACAAGAAGAACTACTTCATGCGATGCGTGAGGGTGATATTGACAGCCTTCGCGGAAGAAAATCCGTCGGCATTCTCAACGCTTGTCTGCGGCTGCGTAAGTATTTCGGGGATGATATTCTTTTCGAGATTGACAGTGAACCCAAAGCGGGTACGTGTATCTCAATTCGCATCCCGCTATCGAGATTTGATCGACAGGATGGAGGATCGTATCGTGTTTAATGTACTGATCGTCGACGACGAGCCATATATTCGCCAGGGACTCGCCGTTCTGATTGACTGGGAGGCGGAAGGTTTCTGTATCGCCGGAGAGGCATCCGATGGTGCCGAGGCGATCGATATGTTGAAGAAAGGTCATTATGATCTTGTGATCGCGGATATCCGGATGCCGGTGATGGGCGGGATCGAATTGCTCAAACAAACCCGTGCGAGCGGGCTGAGCAGTGCGCGTTTTGTTATCCTCAGCGGGCACTATGAGTTTGAATACGCAAAAGAAGCGATCCGCTATAGTTGCACCGATTACATTCTGAAGCCGATCAAGCAGGAAGAATTACTCTCGCTATTGCGAAACGTGTCCGAGGACTGTCAGAAAGTCCGCGAGGCGGAGGAGCAGGAAGAGTATCGTGATCGCGCCGTGATGGAGCGACATCTTACGTCCATTGTGCTGGGGAAGTTCGACAGTATTAATCTCGACTATGTGCGAACACACCTTGGCGAGAGTGAACATTATCGTTATGTTAATATCCAGCTCGAAATGTCAGATGATCGCGTAGGGGCATCAGATGAACAGGGGAAGCGCGCGATGCAGCGCAGGCTGTACGATTACCTTCGACGTATTTTGGGGCGCAACAGCCGATATATTATTTTCGACGTCAATAAGCAGGAGGACTGTTACGACGTCGGGTTTGTTTTCGCGGATCAACTGGCCGACGAGATGTCGATGACCGAGAAAGAATATCTCGAATGGTTTGCCCAGAAGGCGCAGAGCCTGGAGCTTGCGATCACCATCCAGGCGGGTTGCCAGGTGAATTCGATCGAGAAACTGTCGGACTCTTTCCGGTCGGCAAGTATTGCCAAACTCATGCGCAATTTCTCCGACGGCGGCTTGTCTCTCGACAACGAGAGAGATCAAGGAGAGAAGGCGTTTGTTGATATCGGTTATAACGAGCAGAAACGGCGAATGGACGAGTTGATTGCGTCTGTTGAACGCGGCGACAGGGCGGATATCGAGAAGAGCGTCTCCGAGCTGTATCGCCTGATGAGCGAGTCGAACATGGATTATAAATCGATCGAGTTGAACATGAATTATATTATGTTCAGCCTTCTTCATCTTGCCGCGGCCAGAGATCCGAACATCAATCAGGAGGAGATCGTCGCGTATCTCATCGAGAATGCGTTCGACCGAGGTGTGTCGCGCGGCAGCCAGAGCCATTTTCTCAAATTCTGTCTGCAATATACCGAGTACCTCGGACAGTTGAACACGCCTGCCTCGCGAAACGTCATCACCAAGGTAGAGCAGGAAATCAAAGAGAATTATATGCAGAATATCAGCCTCAAATCTTTGAGCGAAAAGCACTTTATCAATAGTGCGTATCTCGGACAGTTATTCAAAAAACAGTACGGAACCTCCTTCAAGGATTATCTGAACACGTACCGCATCAATGTGGCGGCGGAGATGCTCCTGAGCACCGGAAAACGTGTCTATGAGATCTCTGAGGCGGTCGGATATCAGAGTCTCGATTATTTCATCTCGCGTTTTGTCGCGGTCAAAGGACATACGCCGACGCAGTACCGCAAGAGGTATACGAACCGGTCAGGAGGAAACGATTCGCCCGATGTCCGCCAGTGACGGACATCTCGCCGGAGAGAGTAATAATAAACGTTTAGCCCGAAACTAGGGCAGTTTACCCCCTACTTGATTTGAAGTTTGTAGGGGGTTTTTCATAGTTTGCATGGTTGTTGTTTCCGGTACGAAAATTAGAATATACCTAATAGCTCAAGCAATAACGAGCTTGAGGGTTAAAGCTGTATCGTATCATCCGGGAGCAAGTCTGCCATTTCGGTGACAAGCGGGTTTCCGAAGGAGACGATACAGGAAGAATATGAAGGGGGTTTTTGAACACATGAAGAAAACAATCACCCGAACGCTGGCGACGATTATGTCCGCCACCATGCTGGCCGGCTTCGTTGCCGGTTGCAACAACACCTCGACGACGGATCCGACAACGGCCGCTCCGAGTGGTGACACAACCACAGCCGCCACGACAACCGAGGCCGGCCCCAAGGAAATCAAGTCCTTTGACATGTTCATCGCGATGCCCGGTACTGAGCTGAACGCGAACAACGCGGTTCAGGAGAAGCTTGCCGAGCTTACCGGAGCGACCTGCAAAGAGACATGGTTAACCGGACAGACCGCTGAAGAAGCGATCGGCGTCATGGTTGCCGCGGAAGATTATCCGGACTTCATCGAAGCTTCCGACGGATACCAGATCATGGTTGACGCGGGCGCACTTATCGCTATCGATGAGTATTGGGATGCCTATCCGAACATCAAGAATTATCTTTCTGAAGCAGAGTGGAACATGTGCCGCAAGGAAGATGGCCACATCTACGCAATTCCTCAGTTCGGTATCGTCAACGAGCGCGACGTCAGCCCGCTTGTTGGTGGTGAAGCCTGGTGGATTCAGACCCGTGTCCTTAAGTGGGCGGGATATCCCGAAGTGAAGACCATTGATCAGTTCTTCCAGCTGATCGAGGACTACTATGCGGCGAATCCGACACACATTGACGGCACCGACATCATTCCTTACACGATCCTTTGCGAAGACTGGAGATATTTCTGCTTGGAGAACCCGCCGTTCTTCCTTGCCGGTTATCCCAATGACGGTTCCGTTATCGTTGATCCGACAACCCGCAAGGTTATCGACTACAACACAACGGATATCGCGAAGCAGTACTTTGGTAAGCTGAACGAAGAATACAAGAAGGGTATCGTCGATCCGGAAAGTTTCACGCAGTCCTACGACGAGTACATTGCCAAGATCTCTACCGGTCGCGTTCTCGGTTTCGTTGACCAGTACTGGAACTGGGGCTACACAGCCGGCGACGCCATCAAGGCCGCCAACATGGAAGGCTGCACCTACGTACCTCTGGGAATCGTTGCCAATGAATCCATCGAAGAGCATTACAACAACGCTCCTGTTCTTGACGTATCCGGTGGTTTCTCTATCACGACCAGCTGCGAAGACATCGAAGGCGCAATGCAGTTTGTCAATGATCTTCTTTCTCCTGAAGCCCAGAACCTTCGTTTCTGGGGTATCGAAGGCGTTGACTACATTGTCAATGACGACGGAACATTCTCCAGAACAGAAGAAATGCGTAACAACGCGGTTGACGCGAATTACAAAGCCGACAATATGTGCCCCTATTCCTACTTCCCGCAGATCCAGGGCGTTAACCTTGACGGAATCAACGCATGGCGTGCTGACCAGCAGATGTCTGAGTTCTTCGAAGACCTCGCTCCTGAGGTCAAGGAGTGCCTTGCAGCGTACGGCGCACAGACCTATGTTGAGTTGCTGAACGTTGTTGAAGAGAATGAGCCTTGGTTCCCGATGTGGTCCTTCTCCAATGACCTCACAACAGACACTCCCGGCGGAATGGCCTGGAACAAGATGGGTGAAGTCAAGCATGAGTATCTGCCCAAGATCGTTGTTGCTGATGATTTCGAAGCCGCATGGACGGATTATCTTGCAGTATACAATGAGCGTGCTGACATCAATGCATTCCTTTCTGAGATGCAGGCTGAAGTCGACAGAAGAATTGCTGTTGCTGAAGGTAACGCATAATACACTCTTTCATGACGAATCAATCGTAGTACTTAAGTTCAACCTATGAAGTGAATTCGATCGAGAGGGTGGCCGTGCATTCGGACAGGGCCACCCTCTCATCATGAAAGGAAGTGATGCGGCAGTGACGGAAAATGAGAAAGATATCATCATAACAGACGGCAACGCATCAGAGGAAGAGATTGCCGCGAAGAAGCGGGAGGCTGCCATTGAACGCCGCCAGAATGCTTACAATGCCACAAAGTCTTCCACGAAACAATCGACCGACGATCGCGGTCGCAAGGCGAAGAAACATAAGGAGCCTCGTGAGAAAATCACCAAGAAGCTCCTGATCCGTCAAAGAGAACTGATCTTCATCACCATTCCCTTTGTCCTTTATGGACTATTGTTCTATTACATTCCCCTGGGCGGCTGGGTGATGGCCTTTCAGAAATACAAGCCCAAGGATGGTCTTCTTGGATCCAAGTGGGTCGGCATGGACGTCTTCGTCCGCCTATTCAGTGATGATGTATTCATAGGGGTTATTCGAAATACCTTGATGATGGGTATCATCAATCTCGTGTTGAGTTTTGTCTTTGCCATTGGATTTGCCCTTCTTCTCAATGAAGTAAGGCTCAAACTCCCCAAGAAATTTGCCCAGACAGTCTCTTATCTCCCGCACTTCCTCTCCTGGATTATCGTTGTTGGAATTGTTCGAGATATGCTCTCCATGGACTCCGGTATTGTCAATGAGATTCTTGTTGCCACCGGAATACTTAAAGAGCCGATGAACTTCTTCGGTCAACCGAATCTGTTCTGGTGGGTTGTCGGTTTCTCCAACGTTTGGAAAGAGACGGGCTGGAACAGCATTATTTATCTGGCGGCGATTACCGCGATTAACCCGGACATGTATGAGGCGGCGTCTTTGGACGGCGCGGGTAGATTCGGGAAGATGTGGTATGTAACGTTACCTGGAATAAAGGCAACGATATTTATTCTGCTTCTGATCAATGTCGGTAACATCCTGAATGTAGGCTTCGAGTTGCAGTACCTTCTCAAGAACGGACTTGTCCAGAGTGTCGCGGATACGATTGACATCTACGTTCTGAAGTGGGGTATCAGTCAGGGAGACTTCTCTCTGGGTACCGCGGCAGGTATATTCAAGAGTGCCGTAAGTATTATTCTCATATTCCTGGCCAACTCGGCTTCCAAAGCCGCCGGCGAGGAGCGATTGTTCTGAGAAAGGAGGAACTACTGTGCAAAATGTTGAACTCGAACCCAAGACTGAGGAAATTAAGCTGAAGCCGTTACGCCGTAAGAAGATTCGGCCGGCGGATCTGATATTTATTATCATCAATACGATCATCTTAACTCTTGCGGTCGTCATCACGCTTTACCCGATTCTGAACACATTGGCAGTATCCTTCAATGACGGTCTCGATGCATTGCGTGGCGGCATTTATCTTCTGCCCCGCAAGTTCTCCTTGAAGAACTATCAGACGGTTTTCCAGATGGACAATCTGCTGACCGGTGCGAGGAATTCTGTTCTCCGTACTGTCATTGCCTCTGTTCTTCACCTTTCCGTGACGGCGCTTCTCGCGTATGTCCTGAGCATCAAGGAGTTCGTATTCCGTAAGCCGGTATCGATGTTCTTCGTTATGACGATGTACGTCAACGCCGGACTTATCCCGACCTTCCTGCTCTTCCGCGAACTGAGCTTGACAAACACCTTCTGGGTCTATGTCATTCCCGGCATCATCTCGGCGTTCAACCTTCTTGTGTTGCGCACCTATATGAACGGTCTGCCGGACAGTCTTCGTGAATCTGCTCAGATCGACGGCGCCAACCACTTTACGATTTTCCTTAAGATCTATGTTCCGATCTGTAAGCCGGTTTTCGCCACGGTTGCTTTGTTTATCGCGGTGTGGCACTGGTCGTCATGGTTTGACAACATGATCTATAACCCGAGAGATACGAACCTTACGACACTGCAGTATGAGTTGATGAAGCTCTTGTCTTCCGTCAGCAGCCAGACATCTTCCGGCAACGCGTACGGAAACACAACCCAGTCCGTCGCAATCACACCCGGATCGATCCGCGCCGCGGCAACCATTGTTACCTCGATGCCGATCGTTGTCCTGTATCCGTTCCTTCAGCGGTACTTTATTACAGGACTCTCCATCGGTGGTGTAAAAGAATAAGTTTCGTCAACTAATCCTCCAATGCGTTTCTTCTCCCTTTTCGTGAACAGCCGCTACGTCAAAAGACGAGGCGGCTGTTTTCGCGTTCCGGGTGAGTCTGTGAGTATCGAGCAATGCGGTACGATTTTTTTCTCGAAAAAAACCGGGCAGATCACGGATCCACCCGGTGGATTGTGTCGGTGAGGATTACATTCAGATCTTAACCGAACTCCAGAAGTTTCCGGTGTGATACGGGTAGAAGCCGATGCTGTAGTAGAACTGTTGCGAGGATCCGACCAACGCTACTTCGGCACCCAATTGCCCGCAACGTTTCACGCCTTCGAGCACGACAGCGCGGCCGAGTCCCATTCGGCGAAAATCCGGGTGCGTGGCGACCGGTTCGACGAGAGCGTACTTGTCACCCGGCGCATACCACATTCCGCAATGGGAGACATAACGTCCGTCCGGCGCGACGACGGCCAGCACAATCTCCGGAATAATTAACGGGCTTGACAGCATCTCTTTGCGGACGCGTAACTCATCTTCGCTGTTTGCGGGTGCTCCCGGATGGTTGAAGCCTCGCCACATGACTTCGTTGTATTGCAGGAAATCCCATCCGTCCGCCATGCTGACGATCGAGAAACCTTCCGGTAAATCGTAGGAGAGTTTGTCTGTGATGTCGATCATTGCGGTGGTCTCCTGTTCGGTCGTCGCGACAAATCCCAGTTCCTCGGCGATGCGGCGGGAATCGTGATCATTGTTATCAATGATCACACGGACGCCGTTCTTGCCGGCCAAATGGTCCCGGGAGTATTCCATCATCTCGCGCAGAAGGAACTTATAACCCGGCGCGTAGAACAGATATGCGTATCCCAGTTCCGACTCATAGGTCGCCAAACCAACAATCCGGTCATTATCTTCCCAGATTCCGATCTTGCCAAGCGACGAACGGTCGAGCATGCTATGCGTGATCATCCACTCCCATCGTCCCCAGGTAAAGCCGGGAAACATCAGGCGTTCACGATTAATCTCTTTATGAAAGTTCCCGACTTTGCGATAATCATCGGAGAAGAGCGGTTCAGGATGATAGTTTCGAAAAGTAATAGCCATAGAATATGCCTCCCGGTCAATATTGTCTGCGCCGCAAAGCGGCTATCGCGATTTATTTAAGTTTCATAACTAGAGAAAAGTCCGTTTTGTGCGTACAATAATTATATCAATAACAGACGTATTCTGTCGAACAGTTGATGCCGAAGGGCCTTTCGGATGCCGATCATGAAAACGATTAAGTAGAACAATCCTGGATAACTATCTTAGTCTCAGCAGCGGATCGAATTTTATCGCTGCGATCGGGAAGGAGCGTGGAACCATTGTCCTA
>JACCEE010874838.1_pt1 | contig 10024 bp, 10 predicted proteins | sample 7449931 | NCBI WGS metagenome assembly JACCEE01 (sample SAMN15323457, study PRJNA562643) | freshwater metagenome | isolation source: river surface water | place: USA:Blue River Watershed | collected 2017-08-19
ATAATCTTCGTATATTTTCTTCACTAATTTTGAAAATCTTAAATACAAAGAAAAATTCGGCTTCACAATCACTAAATTAGGACACTTCTGCATCGCTTGCCATAAAGCTTCCCCTGTTTTAACACCTGTTTTCTTAGCCAATGGGTTCTTCGCTAGGATAATCCCATGTCGCTTCTCAATATCACCGCCAACCGCTAAAGGGACATTTCGATATTCAGGGTGGTGTAAACATTCTACAGATGCATAAAAATTATTTAAATCGCAATGAAATATGATTCGTTCCATGGTTTCCTCCTCATTCTCATTTTACTTGAATTATATTCAAGTTACAAGTTCTACTTGAAAATAATTCAAGTATCTTTTATACTAAGAGTAAGAATATGGACTTCAAAGAAAAAATCAAAACTTATCGTAAAGATCGAGGCCTATCCCAACAAGACATTGCGGATCACTTCGGCTATAAATCCTTTACGACCATACAAAAATGGGAAGATGGATCTTCCATTCCACCTGCTAAAACATTAAAACGATTAGCAGAGTTTTTTGGTGTGAGTGTAGAAGATTTAATCACTGAAACAGAAAAGATTGCGATTCCTATCCTAGGGACTGTACGTGGTGGATTATTACGTCTAGCTCAAGATGAATGGTTGGGTCAAGAATTGGTTCCAGTTGAAGAGAGTCTAGGTGGAGAGTATTTCTATCTTGAAGTCATCGGGGATTCGATGATTAATGCACGAATCTATCCAGGGGATTTAGTCTATGTTAAACGTCAATCGATTGTAGAGTCTGGGACAATTGCGGTTGTATTAGTAGGGGATGAAGCTACACTTAAGCGAGTGTATTATAAAGATAATGGAATCGTCCTACATCCAGAGAATCCTAAGTATGATGACATGGTTTATACTAAAGAAGATATCGAAGAGAAAAACATCCAAGTCATTGGAGAAGTTATTCATAGTAAAATACGATTTAAGTAAAGAGGGATGCCTCTTTTTTATGTGACTTGATATAATGCACCTAAAAGTATATAGTTATAGGTGCAAGAGGTTTATGTATGAAACAAGATTCAATCATCGGGAATATAACAGAAGTAATTAATCGTTATGAAAAAGGAACGATATTTTCAATTCATGAATTTTATCATCTCGGAACCAAAAACACAGTAAAATCCGCAATATTAAGATTAGAGAATAGAGGTGAAATCGAAAGACTTGTGGATGGGTTATATATAAAACCAAAATACAGTGAAGTATTAAAGGAATTCAGTTATCCAACTATTGATGAATTAGCCAATAAAATAGCTAAGAAATTCTCGTGGACTATTTGCCCTGGTGAAGACAATGCATTAAATATGTTAGGATTATCAACTCAAATACCTAATGCATATGTTTATCTAAGTGATGGCCCATATAGAATGTATGAATATCGTGGTAGAAAGATTATTTTTAAACATTCAAGCAATCGTTACATTTCTGAATATTCAAGAAACTTATCACTGATAATTCAAGCCATAAAATCACTAGGACTAGAAAATATAAATGAAAATGTTATAGAGAAGTTAGCTTTATTTGCGTATAAGAATATTAGTGAGGATATTAGTTTAAATACAAATAAATTACCTCATTGGATTTTTAATGTAATAGTTCTAATAAATAAGAAAGTTAAACAATATGGATCAAATGATAAATTGGAGTAATGAAGAACAGAAATTAATTATTAATAATACAGCTGAAAAACTAAGATTATCAAATGCCATTATTGAGAAAGATTACTGGGTATGTTTTGTTTTAGATTACTTATTCTCTAAATTTAAGTATAAAGATTATATTTATTTCAAAGGTGGTACTAGTTTGTCCAAAGTGCATAATCTTATCTATCGTTTTTCTGAGGATGTTGATATTGCACTAGACTGGACGATATTAGGCTTTACAAAAAAAGAACCGTATTTTAATAGAAGTAAAAGGCAACAAGAACTATTTAATAAAAAAATTAACATTTTAACCAGTGAATTCATATCAGAAAAATGTTTACCATTTCTTAATTTGGATTTTACTGATCTACTTGGAGATAATTTTGAATTATACATTGATCCATTGGATTCTCAAACTATTTGTTTCCAATATCCGCAAATTTTCAGTGATAATTCAATTTTACAAATCATTAGAATTGAAATTGGTGCATTAGCTGAGGTAGTACCTACTTCTGAATCTACTCTGAGTTCTTATATTGCTCAAACATATCCTAGTATTATCGGAAATTCTGATATAACAGTTAAAACGGTTCAACCTATTCGAACATTCTATGAGAAACTTCTTATTCTACATAGAGAAGCTAATCGAATAAATGAACAATACCCTCAAAGATACTCAAGACATTTCTATGATGTATATCAAATGATTAATTCATTTGTAAGAGAAGAATCTTTTGAGTATTTAAACTTATTATCTGATGTAATTGAATTTAATAAAAGGTTTTACCCATATCGTTGGGCAAATTATGATTCTATTTACGAAGGTGAATTAAAATTGATTCCTAGTGAATCAGCATTGTTATTTTTTGAAACAGATTATCAAAATATGAAGAATATGATTTTTCAAAATCCACCTAAATTTGAAGAAATAATACAGAGGTTAAAAGATTTTCAGACTGAAATGAATATAAAAATAATTGATGAAAAGAATAGTTAAAAAAAGCGAACATTCTGTTCGCTTAAAGAGCTTCAATACTTTCTTTTATACCTTGATTCATCACACCACCGTGATAACAGATGAGCTTTTCAATGTCATAGTTCAATAACTTCTTCATTGATTTATAGGCATTCTCATTATCCAAGGTATAACGTGGATTCGCTGTTTCGAGTTTACCGTGTTCAATGACCATCGCATCTCCTGTAATCATGGTTTTTGTTGGTTTATGATAAACCGATATATGACCAGGCATGTGACCCGGTGTAGAGATAATGGTTATTCCACCACACCAAGGATAATCGGTATCAATTTCAAGTATTTCATCAACTTGAGTTGGAGTAATTGATTCTAATTTCTTATGAAATGCCATGGCTTGTTCCTTCTGGTTATCTTGAAGGGTTGGGTAGATGGATTCTGCTTGAACCAATCGTAATGAACGTTTAGATCCATTAATATAATCTGCTTCAACTTGTGTCGCATAGACTTTTACATTAGGATATTTCTCTTTAAGTTCCGCAAGAGAACCATAATGATCATAATCATGATGAGTAATAATAATTTTAGTTAGTTTATTTAAAGATAATCCATTCCACTTCAAAGCATCTTGTAATAATTCAAGGGAGTTTGGATTACCACAATCCACTAAGATAAGATCTTCATCATCCCATATCACAGAGACATTTAAGATATTAGGGGATTCTGTTTTAGAGTAATTAAGCGGTAGATGTATACAGTTTGGCATACTTAACCTCCTTGTTTATAGTGTAATACTTGATTTAAGAATTCACTGAATTTATAAAAAGTACTTGGTCTAAATTCTGTACCCTTTAAATGAATTGAATTTCTAAAATACCCAGGACAATCAATATCAATACTCCATTCATCCCCATTATCATCTTTCCAGAATTCAAGGGCTGTATGCTTAAAAGCTTCTTTGAATTCAGTAAGATAAGGAATTTCCTTTTCAACATACTTTGCATTTAACACTAAATGATCTAAATGGAAATAGATGGTTATCTGATATTCTTTTGACGTATAGGTTAAAGCTTTAATATGATTTAGAAACTCTTCTGTACATTGCAGATCAAAACGTGTATCACACTCTAAGCAATAGTGTGCTTGCATGAGCCCTTGGATTGCACAACCACCATGTAAGACCTGACCTGATTCAATTCTATGCATCATTTCTTCATCGGGAGTACCATATTCAAAGGGAAGTATTGATTCTGATCCACAATTGACACAGTTAATTTTTGGCATAGTTTTTTATGAGTGTAATCAATGTATCGATATCTTCACGTGTAATCCAATAATGGGTCACAAATCGATAACCATTGTAATTTGGATTTATTTTAACACCATGTTTATCTAAATACTCTTCAAATGCTTTAAAGTCAAAGTTTGGATTTACGACATCAAAGAAGACCATATTAATATGAATGTTCTCTAAGTTAACTGTAAACAAACCTGTCTTCTGTAATTCAAGCGCAAGATAAATCGCATTTTGATGATCTTCATCTAAACGTTTTGTCATTTCCTTAAGCGCAATAAGACCTGCTGCAGCTAAGATACCTGCTTGACGCATCCCACCACCCAACAACTTACGATTCTTACGAGCACGTTCAATGAATTCTTTAGAACCCGCAATCATTGAACCAACAGGAGCGCATAATCCTTTGGATAAACAGAACATCACACTATCCGTATATTGAGTTAATTCTTTAGGATCACATTTAAGATAGGTTGCCGCATTGAATAAACGTGCACCATCTAAATGGACATTGATATGATTTGCTTTCGCAATCTCGTAATTTTCCTTCATGAGCAATAAAGGCATAACTTGACCATTGGATAATGCATTCTCCATACTTAGTACGGTTGTTTGTGGTTCATGAATATCACTTGAACGAATCGCTTTCTTGAAATCACTTGGTAAGATAAAATCATTTGGGTGTGAAATTGTTCTAAGATTAGCTTGAGAGAGTACCGCAACCGATCCAACTTCATGAATAACGATATGGTTGTTTGATCCAGTCACGATTTCATCTCCACGTTTAGTATGGGTCATCAAACACAATTGATTGCCCATGGTACCACTTGGAACAAAAAGAGCTGCTTCTTTACCTACGAGTTCTGCCGCATATTTTTCGAGTTCAATAACGGTTGGATCATCTTGATAAACATCATCCCCAACAATCGCATTGGCCATTGCTTGACGCATCGCATCGGTTGGTTGTGTAACGGTATCGCTTCTTAAATCAATTGTTTTCATAATTAACCTCTGTTTTTATTGATTATACACCATACTAAATAACGAGACCTTTATTTTTTCACAAAATTTGATACAATTGTTAGGTTAAAAGGAAATGTAACATGTTAGAACTATTGACCCATAAATTATTCTTAAGTAGTATTACGATTATCATAAGTCTAGGTGTAACGATTTATCTAGCACGTAAATATAAACTGAGCCAGTACCAAATACTGATCTATATCTTATTGGTATTATTCTGGTCCGCCATCAATCTTATTCGTGCGTATCGTAAAGCCTATGCAGGTGGAGCACTTGAAGCAGGTGGTTTAGCGATGGATGGAATCATGGCAGCGAATATTGCGGCTGCGTATGGTTTGATTTCCATATTTGTACGATTACCGATTTTTGCCTTATCGGATTTCTTTAAATCTCGTAAGTTCTTTATCGCTTTAGCTTTAGTATTTATTATCGTATCTTCAGTTATGGTTTACTTTAATCCAAACTATGATACCTTGATGTTTTCATCGCTTGCCTTAGGTTTAGGCGCAAGTATGTTAAGTTTATTTAATGTCTTATTCTCTGAAACCTTTAGTGCTAAACAAGCGATTATGTCTGTTTCGATTTTATCGGTTGCGCCACTTCTTGCGGAGTTCTTGGTTGCGCCAATTCAATATATCTTTACTGCAACTAAACCAAATGATTATCCTGGCATGTGGTTAACGAGTGCAGTCATTGGGGTTGTGGCGTTGATCTTCTTATTCTTTGTTAAAGATAATAAAGAAGATATTCGTAACTTCAATGTTCAAAAGTTTAAACAAGCTCTAACAAACCCTTGGTTTATGAGCATTGCCTTATCGGGTGTTATCGTATCCTTTATTCGTTTCTCTACCAGTGGATCAAACTTAATTAGTTTTGTACGTATGGAAGGCATTGATATGCATCCTTTAATGGTTGCGTATATTGATGTTGGTTATGCGGTTGCACAACTCTTTGGTGGAGTGATGGTAGGTTTATCCCTTAAGAAACTTATTGGGGTTAAGAAGAGTTTAATTCTAGGTTTAGCCATGAGCGCAATCTTTACCTTGATTTGTTCATTCTCGACTAATTCTTGGCTCATCTTCTTGATTACTCCACTCAGTGGTTTAGGGTATGGTATTACCTATAATATTCTACTTGGGTTGGCGATGCAGCCGTTTGAAAAGGATATGCGTGAGATTACCATGGGGATTTACCAAACCTTCTTTGCGATTGGTATCTTTTATGGGGATAAGATTTATGCATTACTCCTACAACTTTTACCACAAACTTTAACAGGATTAGAATTATCACAATGGGTGTTTATGTTAATTACTGGATTAAGTGTGATTACAATCGTCTTTATCCAACTCGTCTTTAACAAGAAACATCAAACATTCTTCGAGGATTAAAATGAAAACATTTTTGCATACTGAGAATTTAACTATTCTCAAACAATTTAAGGATAAAGAATGGGAATGTATTCTAACAGAACCCAACTTTTCCTATCGTCATCCACATATTCAAACAGAAACTCAGTTTATCGAATTATTTAATCAATCTAAATTATTAGGTTATCTTCCGTATATTCAAGTCAATGGATACATTGAAGAATTACAATTAGATGATTTAAAGGTTTGGTTAAAAGAGTGTATACAACTTCAACCAAAAGGGTTCTATTTCAATGACTTTGCGGTATACAATCATCTAAAAGCATTAAACTATGAAGGTGAGTTGATCTATTCTCCTGAAACAATCTTAACCAATGCGATGGATATTGAAGTTCTACTTGAATTAGTGGATCGTGTTGTCTTATCGAAAGAGTTAACCTTAGAAGAAATCACAACACTTATGAATCTATTCCCAAATAAGATTGAAGCATTTGGTTTAGGTTATGGTTTAATGTCTTTCAGTAAACGTCCTTTAGTTCGTAATTACTTAGATGAAATCAAGATGGAACGTGATGTATTGAATCAAACCAATCTTGTGATTAAAGAATATAAACGTGATCAATACTTCCCAATACTTGAAGAAAATCAAGGAACCAGTATCTTCTTGGATACCGTTCTTTTCCCTAAACATGAACAAATCCTTATGAAGGATTCATCTTGTTTTGGCCTACATTACGATGATTGTATGTTAAAGGAAACTGATTTTATTCAGTTGGTTGACTTATTAACCAATGACTCAATTACATTAGATGATGCACAAGCTCAAACAATATTAAGATTAGGTCAAGCGTATTATTATCGTAAGACGAATATGAGTAAAGAGGAGGGTAAATAATGACAAACATTGAATTACTCGCTCCTGCAGGAGATTTAGAACGTGCAAAGGTTGCCTTAGATTTTGGGGCAGATGCGATTTATATTGGAGGTAAGCGATTCTCTTTACGTTATCGTGCCTCTAACTTTGAAGTAAAAGATATTAAAGATGCGGTGGATTATGCACATGCCAAGGGTAAACGCGTATTCGTTACTGTCAATATGATTCCTCATCAAGGGGATTTAAAAGGATTAGAAGAATACCTTATCGAATTAAACTCGATTCATGTGGATGCGGTGATTGTCGCATCGATTGGGATTGCGAAATTGAGTAAGAGAGTCGCGCCAAATATGGAAGTACATCTCAGTACTCAATTATCCATTACGAATACGGAAACCATGAAGTTCTATAAAGAGTTTGGAGTGGATCGTATCGTGTTAGCTCGTGAATTGAGTATGGATACGATTAAAGAAATCACAAATAAAAACATTTTACCGATTGAAGTCTTTATTCATGGAGGTATGTGTGTTAACTATTCTGGTCGTTGTACACTCAGTAATGAAATGACACTAAGAGATGCGAATCGTGGTGGATGTGCACAATCGTGCCGTTGGGCGTATGATTTATATCAAGAGGGTGAGAAGTTAAGTCCGAGTGATACGGCATTCTCCATGAGTTCAAAAGACTTAATGGCGATGGATCAAATTGAGAATATGATGAAGGCAGGGGTTTATAGTCTAAAAGTTGAAGGACGTATGAAATCAGCGTATTATATCGCTGTAATCATTAAGGCGTATCGTCGTTGGATTGATGCGATTAATTCTAATACCGCAACACCTGTTCTTTTTGAAGAATTATTAATTGAACTTAAACAAGCTGAGAGTAGACCAACCTTTAATGGTTTCTTAACCTCATTACCAGATTCTAAAGGACATCTCTATCATCCTAAAGAAGAGGGTGTTGTACAGAACTTTGTAGGGACTGTCATTGATACAAAACCTGGTTATATTCAAGTAGAGATGCGTAATTTAGTTTCTCTTGGTCAAGAGTTAGAATGTTTTAGTTATCATTCGATTCCTGAATCGTTTAAAGTAGAAGAATTGTTGGATGAAGAAAACCAATCCATCGAAGTTGCGAATAAACCAATGTCCAAGATTTGGATGAAATGCGGATTGGATGTCCGTGTGAATGACTTTATTCGTAAGAAAGGATCACAATGATCATATTAGAAGGTGCTTTATCCGTTAAGGCAGCGATTGAGTCTAAACAACGTAAGATACATTATCTTTGGATGGATAAGACGAAAGAATCCAAGGATTTTGATTATATCAAACGTATTTGTAAAGAAAAGAATGTAAAGATTCAGTTTAAGAGTAAAGAAGAAATTGATGAAAAAGCAAGTGGTAAAACACATGGGGGTTTAATTGCTTTCTGTGAACCAAGAGAAATTCATGATGTTAATTTCTTACTTAAGAATAAAGCATGGTTTGTGGTACTGATTGAAGGGGTTGAAGATCCATTTAACTTAGGTCAAATGATTCGTACAGCGTATGCATCAGGCGCAACAGCTGTAATTCTAAGTAAACGTGATTGGTCACAAAGTGAAGTGACTCTCATGAAGTCCAGTGCAGGTTGTTATGACAGAATGCAGATTATCACACTCAATAACTTAGAAGAAGATATGAAAGCGCTCAAAGAAAAGGGTTATCATATTGCGATTACTCATCGTGAAGAGTCTTCAATAGATTTTATTGACTATGATTATCCTTTCCCACTCTTATTAGCCTTTGGTGGTGAATTAAGAGGTTTATCGCGTTCTGTGATTCAAGCACGTGATGTATCCTTAAAAATTAATTATCCGACTCAAACAAAAGTCGCATTAAATGCGGTCAGTGCATGTGCAATTGTTTGTTTCGAAGTGTATCGTAAACGTAAAGCGGTTTGATTCTTTCAATCCGCTTTTTTAATCCGCGCATCGAATGAAAATTTTCATAAAAGAGGGTTGTATGTCGTTTGTAATATGATATAATGGCAAGAAAAAATGGAGGAAACAATGGATTCAATGAATGGAAAAGTGATCAAAGAAGGGTATACCTTCGATGACTTATTGCTCGTTCCAGCGTATTCAACGGTGGTACCTGCAGATGTTAGTCTAAAGACTCGTCTCTGTGATGGAATTGAATTATCCATTCCGGTGTGTTCCGCTGCCATGGACACAGTCACTGAAAGTGCAATGGCAATTGCCCTAGCTCAAAGTGGTGGAATTGGATTTATTCATAAGAATTTAAGTGTTGAAGCTCAAGCGGAAATGGTTAGAGCGGTTAAACGTGCAGAAGTCACTTCAAAAGATGCGGCAGTGGATTCGAATGGGAAACTATTAGCGGGTGCTGCAGTCGGAGTTAGTGAAACAACCATGGATCGTGTTAAAGCATTGGTGGACGCAGGAGTTGATATTTTAACCGTTGACAGTGCACATGGACATTCCAAGGGTGTTATTGATACTGTGGCTAAGATTCGTAAAGCGTATCCTAAACTTCCACTCGTTGGTGGGAATATCGTAACAGCAGATGCGGCACAAGCACTGATTCAAGCTGGTGCTAATGTTCTAAAAGTGGGTGTAGGTCCTGGATCGATCTGTACAACACGTATTGTATCAGGTGTTGGTGTACCTCAACTCTCTGCAGTGAGTGATGTCGTTCAAGTCGCTAAACGCTACAATGTAGGTGTTATTGCGGATGGTGGGATTAAGTTCTCAGGCGATATTGTTAAAGCTCTTGCGGCTGGTGCAGATGCGGTTATGTTA
>JACCEE010210621.1_pt1 | contig 10022 bp, 8 predicted proteins | sample 7449931 | NCBI WGS metagenome assembly JACCEE01 (sample SAMN15323457, study PRJNA562643) | freshwater metagenome | isolation source: river surface water | place: USA:Blue River Watershed | collected 2017-08-19
CGGCCACGGCATCCGCCGACACAGCCACAACGGCTGCCACAGCGGCAGCGGCATCCCCCGCTTCTGCGCCGCCACCTCACGCGCCGCTGGGCTTCATTGAGCCCGAGGCGCTGGCCGAGTACGAACGCTGCTTCTGCCGCCCGCAAGCCATCCACAGCGCCTGCGAAGACTACCGGGCCAGCGCGGGCATCGACCTGGCACACGACCGCGCCAGCCGCGAGCGCGGCGAGCGCATTGCCTGCACCACACTGGTGCTGTGGGGCCAGCGCGGCGTGGTGCAGCGCATGTTCAACCCGATGGCGCTGTGGCAGGCGCAGTGTTCGGCCAAGGTGAGCGGCGAGGCTCTGCCCGCCGGGCACTTCATACCCGAAGAGCTGCCCGAGACCACCGCCTGGGCCTTGAGCGATTTTTTCCTGGGCGCGGGAGCGGGAGAGCAGGCACAGGCGGGTGGACAAGCGGGCGAATGACGCTCAGCCGCTCAGGTGCGCGTCATCCCTGGCGCTCCAGATCCACGCACACCAGGGCGGCATAGTTGCTCCAGCGGAAGGTGATGACGTAGGGCCGCTTTCTGACCCTGGCCATGATGGTCTGCACGCCGCGCAGGCAGGCGGGCACCGAGATGTCGAGCTGGGGGCCGAACACCTTGCGGGCATTGCCCGCCAGGGTGTTGGCGATTTCGCCCACGGCATCCAGCAGGTTGGCCTCGCTCACGTTGTGCTCGTGCTGGAGCACCAGCAGGTCGCGCAGCATGGCGGCGGGCATGGACACCATGACATAGCCGGTGTAGCCCCCCATGAAGCTCACCAGTCCGTTGTACTCAAAGCCCTGCACCGTGTCGTCGCCCAGAAAGGCAGAGGTGATTTCGGGCTCCTGGCGGCTGGTGGTTTTGAGGTAATGCTTGATGGCATCCACGAACAGGCGCAGGTCGTCTTCGGTGAGTGAGGCCATGAGGTGTGTGCTGGGCGTGAAGGGGTTGGGTACAAGGCGGGGCGGGAAGCGGGCAACAGGCGGACAACAGGCGGCCATCAGGCCGAGGTGTCGGCCACATCGAGCAGGGCGGCACGCAGCTCCTGGTCGGTGAAGGGCTTGTTGATGAAGCCGCGCGCAGCCAGCCGCAGCGCCATGATGGCGGTGGATTTGTCGTTCAGGGCACTGACCACCAGGATGTTGGGCGGGGGTTGGAGCGTCATCATCTGGCGGATGGTTTCCACCCCGTCCATCTCGGGCATGGTCAAGTCCATCGTGACCACATCGGGCCGGGTCTGGCGGGCGATTTTGATGGCCTCCACGCCATTGCGGGCCAGGCCCACAATGGACACGCCCTTCATCTGGGTGCTCTCGACCACACTGGCAATGCGGGTGCGGATGAGGTTGGAGTCGTCAACGATCAGCAGTTTCATGCGCGGGCTCTCAGGCAGGGAAATCGGTAGGGGAAGGCGGGCCAGCCTCTCAGGTCAGGGCGGGCACGGTCACAATGAATTCGGTGCCCACGCCCGGACTGGATTGCAGCCTGAGCTGGCCGCCGAGGTTCTGCGTGAGCTGTTGCACCACATCCAGCCCCACGCCACGGCCCGCGTGCATGCTCAGGCCCGAAGTGGAAAAACCGGGCTTGAAGATGTGCCCCAGCACCTGGCGGTCAGACAGGTCTTTCAGCCCCTCTTCGGTGACCCAGCCCAGCTTGAGCAGGCGCTCGCGGATGTGCGCGGGGTTGAGGCCGCAGCCGTCGTCGCGCAGCCGCAGTTCGGTGTCGCCGTTGTCTTTGAGGCCGAGCTGGAGCACCAGGCTGCCCGCTTCGGGCTTGCTGGCGGCCAGCCTCTCGGCGGGAGTTTCGATGCCGTGGGCCACGGCGTTGCGAATCAGCTGGATGGCGATGCTGTCGAGATCAGGCTGCTGCAACAGTTGCTGCGGGCTGGCCTGGTTGTCGCGAATGACCCGGATTCTGATTTGCTTGCCCAGGTCTTTGGCCACGGACTGGGCCAGGTTGACGAGGTGGGCCATCGGGTCGGGCTGGCCCACAACGGGTGCGGGCTCGACAGCGGCAGCGGGCGCGGGTGCGCTCGCCGTGGCAATCTGGCGGAAAACCGTGATTTTTTCCAGCAGGTTTTCCAGGGGCAAGGGCAGGTTGAGCAGCGACTCGCCGTTGATTTCGGGCGCATTGCGCAGGGTTTGCAGCTCGTCCTCAAACTGGTTGGCCAGCCCGGCCAGCAGCTCAAGGTTCAGGGCAGACGCTTCGCCCTTGAACGAGTGGATGAGGCGGAACACCCTGTCGATGACCTTGCGGGTTTCGGCGTTGCCCGTCACCTCGGACACGCTGCGCAGCAAGTCGTTGACTTGCAGCAGCTGCGACTCGGCGCGGCCCACAAACTGGCGCAGCACGCCCGAATCGGCCTTGAGCGCCTGCACCAGCGACGAGAACTCCTTGCGTGCGCGGCTGCGTTCGGCATCGAGCTGCTTTTCCAGCACCATGCGCGGGGTGATGTCCTGCATGGTGACCAGCAGGTGGCGCACGGCACCGTCCTGCATCACGCGGTTGAACGAGAACGACAGGAACTTGCGCTCCTCTACCCCACGGGCGTTGGTGATTTTCACTTCCACCGATGAAAGGGGGTTGATGCTGGCCACCAGGTTTTCGCGCACATGGGGGGTGAACAGCAAGTCCATGTAGTCGCGGGCATCGTTCAGGTCTTTCTCGAACAGCAGCGGCTGCAACAGCTCCAGCAGCCGGTCGCCCGGCACGGCCTGGCGGCCCAGCAGGGTTTTGACCGAGGCAGAAATCTGCGTGCCCAGCGTCAGGTCGGGATGCAGCAGAACCAGCCCTTCGCGCACGCTGCCCAGAATTTCGGCGTTTTCTTCGTTGGCGGCCAGAATGGCGCTGTCGGCCCGGCGCAGGCTGCTGAGAAATTTGTACAGGATGTAGGCAAAGTTCAGCAGCGCCAGCAAGATACCGGCGGCCTGCACCATGCGCAGGTTGGTGGCCCGCTGCGAGGCGTTGGTCTCCAGCGCGGTGGTGAGGTTGTTCATCAGCCCCAGCAGCTTGACGTTGTTGGCCCGCGCAAACGCGACGGCCTGGGCCAGTTGCTCGGGCGTGGCCCGCGCCTCCAGCACCGGGGCCAGCGCCATCTGGTACGGCCCCCAGATGGCGGCAGCCTCTTCCAGCGCCTGGATGGCCGCCGCACCCTCGGCGGCCTTCAGAAACACGGGCTTGCCGTCACCGCCGGGCACGGTGGCCCCGGTCTGGAAGCCTTTGAAACTCTGGTCAAACAGGCCCACGGCCTTGCGCAATTCGTCCAGGGCGGCGGCACCGTCGCGCCCGTCGCGCTGCTCGATGTCGAGGGTGAGCACGGCCTTGGTCATGCGCTGCGACAGCATGCGCTGGCGGCCCGACAGGTTCACGCCCACCGCGTCCTCGCTGATCTGGAACGAGGTGTAGAAATTGAGCACCAGTACGCCCAGGTCGATCACGATGAACAGCGTGACCGCGATGATGATGTCGCGGTAGCGCGACCAGAACCCCGATGGAGCCTGGCCCCGCCTTTTTGCAGGCGCAGCGGTGGCGCGTGGTTTGTCCGCTGGCCTGAACTGGCCAGACTCGGTTGCGGTTGCAGTTGTTGCGGTCATGCCGTACCCCTTGATGCCCGAAGTGCCACTGAACCGCGAGCAGCATCGGAAACCCGCGATCACAAGGGTTTACCCGCAAGAAGTGGGCCAATCAGTCAGCCCCAAAATGGTGCAAACACCCGCCAGGCCGTTATGCTCAAAAAACAGGCAGCAGCCAGACAACCCAGGCGGAGCAAGGCTTTGGCAGGGTTGTTCCTACCGGGCGCACAACTTATCCACAGCACTGTGTACAGCGGGTGGGGACAAGTGGATAACCTGGCATCCGCCGAATTTCAGGGCAGCACCACACCCTGCACAGGTTCGCGCGTGGGCTGGCAGGCATCGGCCAGCCTGGACTCGGCCAGCGCCAGCAGACCGGCCATGCTGCCCAGGCTGTCGCCGGTACGCACGGCCACGCCCACCCGGATGTCTGCCTCCTCTTGCCCTGCCGTGGGTTCACCCGCCACGGCCACCAACTGCCAGACCTGACCCAGGCTGGCCCGCAGCTCATGGCCCAATGCCATGCCATGTACCCACGGTGTGTTGGGCAGAATGCAGGCAAAGCGGCCTTGCCCCCAGTGGCTGATGGTGTCTGCCGGGCGCTGCAAGCGCCCGCTCAGGCTGTCGGCAACCTGGCGCAGCTGCGCATCGCCTGGCTGACCGGATGGGGTGCGGGTGCAACCGATGTCGAGCAGCAGCAGCGTCAGGGGCTCGCCGTTGCGCACGGCACGCCGCCACTCGGTGGCCAGCTGGCGGTCGAAGCGTTTGCGGTTGCCCACGCCCGACACCGCGTCGTGCTCCAGTTGCTCATTCAGCAAACGCGCCTGGTAATGCAGCGCCAGCTGCACCGACACACGCAGCTTGGCCAGCACCGGGTTGACGGGCTGGGCCAGGCATTCGGCGGCCCCGGCCTGGATGCCCGAGACTTGTTGCAGCACGTCTTCACCATCGGTCAGCAGCACCACGGGTATGTGGGCGGTGCGTTCGTCGGTGCTGAGCTGGCGGCAGATGTCGATGCCGCTGTCATCGGGCAAGGCCACTTTCAGCAACACCAGATCGGGGGTGTGTTGCAGGCACATGGGTAGCACCTGTTCGCCCGCACTGGCCATGAACAGCTGGTGGTCATGGCCCAGCGCGTGGTAGAGCGACTGGATGGCGGCCACCTCGTCATGCACCAGCAGCAGCCTGGGGTGGGTGGGGCGGTACAGCATGGCCACGGCATCGGAGCCGGCAACCGAATAGGAAGCGAGATTGGGTGACATCATGGTTGGGCGGATGGGGCGGCGGGTAACTGGGCCAGCAAGGCATCGCACAGATCGGCGGCATGGGCAAAGTCCAGCTTGTTGATGGAGTCGGCCAGCCCTCTGGCAAAGGGTTGCAGCGACTGGGCATGGTGCGCACGCAAGTGCTGGTAAATGCCCAGGGCCGTGAGGTCGGCGTTGCGCAGCATGGCCACGAACCGCTCCAGCTCGGCACGCAGCCGAACGCGCTCCAGTTCGGCGGCGTTGGCCGTCCCACCCCCCACCGACTGGGGTTGCCGTGTGGCACGCAGCAGCCCGTGCAGGGCGTTGTGTACCGCCAGAAGCGCCTGCTCCAGCTCTTCCACCGGCAGCCAGCTGGCAGGGCGTGCGCCGTGGGCAGCGCGTTCAGGGTTGACCTGGTCGGCCAGCTGGGCCGCCAGCTCGGCCACCTGGCTGGCTCCCATGTTTTCGGCAATGCCCTTGAGGCCGACGGCGAAGCGGTGGGCATCGGCCATCTGCAACTGGGCCAGGGAGGCTTTGAGGCCGACCATCATGTGGTTGGACTCGTGCAGGAACGGCCCCATCAGCTTGACGTACAGATCGGCCTCGCCATCCAGGCGCTCCAGCGCGGCCTGCATGTTCAGGCAAGGCGGTGCGGCGGCCAGCAGCAGCGCATGCAGGGGTTGATGGTCTGCCGTGTGGGGCTGTTTGGCCACGTGGGCAAAACCAGCCGGGGCATGGCGCACCAGGGTGGCCACCAGTTGTTCCATGTCGAAGGGCTTGCCCACATGGTCGTTCATGCCCGCAGCCAGGCAGGCCTGCTTGTCGCTTTCCATCGCGTTGGCCGTCATGGCCACAATGGCCAGATCGCTCAGGCTGTGGGTCTGGCGCAAAGCGTGGGTGGCCTCAAAGCCGTCCATCACCGGCATCTGCAAATCCATCAGCACCACATCAAAAGGCACCTGCGCATCCAGCACGGCCTGCACGCCTTTTTTACCGTTGGCGGCCAGGGTGACGCTGACCCCCTCGCTGGCCAGCAGCTCGGCGGCGATGCGCTGGTTGATGAGGTTGTCCTCCACCACCAGCACGCGCATGCCGCGCAGGCGCTGGGCTTTGGGTTTGGCTTTTTGCAGTTGCGGGGGCAAACCTGCCCGCCCGCCGTGGCGGTGGGACACGGCCTCCAGCACCAGCGACGCGGTGACGGGCTTGGCCAGAAAACCATCCAGCCAGCTGCGCTCGGCATCGCTGCGGGCGGCCCAGGCATCGCGGCCATGCGCCGTGAGCATGATGAGGTGGCAAGGTGGCTGGGGTTCGCGCTGGCGGATCAGGCGGGCGGTTTCCCAACCATCCATGCCGGGCATCTGGTAATCGACAAACACCACCTGGTAGGGTCGGCTCTGGTTGATGGGGTGCTGCACCAGGGCCAGCGCCTGCTCGCCGCCAGTGGCCACGTCCACCTCCCAGCCCAGCGAGCAGCACAGCTCCTGCAACACGCGCAACGAGGTGGCGTTGTCGTCAATCAGCAAAACCTTCAGCACCTCGGGCCGGCCCTGGCGCGGCATGGGCAGCCCGTCGCTGACCCGGCTGGCATCGGCCACGGGCAGGGTGATCTCAAAAAAGAATTCGCTGCCCTGGCCCACCTGGCTGCTGAGTTGCAAATCGCCACCCATGAGCTGAATGAAGCGCCGACTGATGGCCAGCCCCAGGCCGGTGCCGCCAAAGCGCCGCGATGTAGAAGTGGTGGCTTGGGAAAAACTCTGAAAAATGCTCTGCTGGTGCTCAGGCGCAATGCCGATGCCGGTGTCGCACACCGACACGCGCAGACTGACTTCCTGTGCGGTGAGAGCCAGCACCCGGATGCGCACCACCACCTCGCCGCTCTCGGTGAACTTGACGGCGTTGCCCCCCAGGTTGACCAGAATCTGCTGCAAGCGCATGGCATCGCCCACCAGCGCCAGCGGCAGCCGGGGATCGACATCGAACAGCAGCTCGACGGGCTTGCTGCCCACGTTCACCGACAGCACCACCGACAGGTCGCGCAGCAGCCTGTCCACCCTGAAAGGCTGGGGGTCAAGCACCATCTTGCCCGCCTCTACCTTGGAAAAGTCCAGGATGTCGTTGATCAGCCCCAGCAGCGAGCGGGCAGCGCTTTCGGTGTTGCTGATGTAGTCGAGCTGGCGCGCGGTCAGCTCGGTGGACTGCAACAGCCGCAGCAGGCCCAGAATGGCGTTCATGGGCGTGCGGATGTCGTGGCTCATGTTGGCCAGAAACTGGCTCTTGGCCACACTGGCTTCTTCGGCCTTGAGTTTGTCCTGGAGCAACCGCTCCTGGCGCTGGCGTGCCTGGGCCAGCTCGCTGCGCAACCGCTCCAGCTCCAGCTGGCAACGTGCGGTCTGGTCATCAGAACCTTCAGGGAACTCTGTGTGCATGGGAGGCAGGTTCATGGGCATGAAAAAATGCCAGACCCGGCGGACAGCCGCAGCCTGTGTGGAATGTGCAGAGGCACGCCATCGCGCCGATGGGTGGAATTATGTACTCCCCTTGCTTGCACAAAGCGTACTGGGGTGAGGGGTTGCAACGGCCAGGCAGCGCCCAGGTTCGCTACAGTCAGGCCATGACGGACACCGCCCCCACCACACCCACCGCAGAGCACATTGACCCCAGCCGCTGCCCCCTGTGCGGTCAACCCAACCAGTGCGCAATGGAGCTGGCCCGCATCAGTGGCCAGCCCGCCACCGGTCCCTGCTGGTGTACCCAGGTCAGCTTCAGCCCAGGCCTGCTGGCACAGGTGCCGACCGCCGCACAGAAACGGGCCTGCATCTGCGCCCGCTGCGCATCCGCCCATCCCTCGCACTGACGGGCCTGCACATGACCACCTTGCTGCACTGGCTGGACAAGCTGCCCATGCACTGGCTGGTGATGGTGGCCGCCTGGCTGGCGGTGGCACCCATCACGCCCGAACCCCATCTGGTTGAAAAACTGCGCATGCTGGGCCAGGGCACCCTGGTGCGCCCGCTCGACATCTTCGACCTGGTGATGCACGCCACTCCCCTGCTGCTGCTGGCCCTGAAACTGTGGCGCACATGGCGGGCGAAATCTGCACCGCCAGACCAGTCTCGCAGCGGGCCGCCGCACCAGCCCTGAGCCGCCACCGACAACCCGCTGCGCCCTGCCCGCATCCCCTGCCCCCATTCCACCCAACCCATTGACCCGCCCACCGCCATGTGCCAGCTTCTCGGCTTGAATTGCGCCACCCCCACCGATGCCACCTTCAGCTTCACCGGCTTCTGTCAGCGCGGCGGGCAGACCGACGAGCATGCCGACGGCTGGGGCATTGCCTTTTTTGAGGGGCGCGGCCTGCGCCACTTTGTCGATCACCAGAGCGCGGCGCAGTCGCCGATGGCGGAGTTTCTGAAAAGCTACCACCTCAAAAGCAAAAACACCATTGCCCATGTGCGCAAAGCCACCGAAGGTTCGGTCTGCCTGGAAAACGCCCACCCGTTTGTGCGCCAGCTCTGGGGCCGCCACTGGGTGTTTGCCCACAACGGCGATCTCAAAAACTACCACCCACGCCTGCACACCCACTTCCAGCCCGTGGGCGACACCGACAGCGAACGCGCCTTCTGCTGGCTGATGCAGGAGCTGGCCAAAAGCCACGCCAGTCTGCCCAGCGTGGACGAACTCACCCGCACCCTGCGCGAACTGGTGCCCAAGGTGCGCAGCTTCGGCACCTTCAATTTTTTGCTCAGCAACGGCGACGCACTGTGGGCGCATTGCAGCACCAAGCTGCACTGGCTGGTGCGCCAGCACCCGTTTGCCACCGCCACCCTCAAAGACCACGACTGGACGGTCAACTTTGCCGAACTGAACCAGCCCGGCGACCATGCCGCCGTCATCGTGACCACTCCGCTGACCCACAACGAAACCTGGACCGCCTTCGAGGCGAATGAGCTGAAGGTGTTTGTCGATGGCCTGCCGATCGAGATCGGGAGCGGCCCCACCGCAGCCCGGCCATGAGTGCGGTCACAGCGCACCGCCGACCATGAACGCCTGGCTCCAGTTGCTGCTGGCCATCGTGGCCGAAGTGGTGGCCACCTCCGCCCTCAAGGCCAGCGATGGCTTCACCCGCCTGTGGCCTGCGGTCATTGTGGTGGTGGGTTACAGCGTGTCTTTTTACTGCCTGTCGCTGGTGCTCAAGACCATTCCGGTGGGCATTACCTATGCCGTGTGGTCGGGGCTGGGCATCGTGCTGATCACACTGGCCGCCTGGTGGCTGTACGGCCAGACCATCGACACCGCCGGCCTGGTGGGCATGGGCCTGATCCTGGCCGGGGTGGTGGTGCTGAATGTGTTTTCCACATCCGGCGACCACTGAATACCCGTAGAACCACATCATCGTCCTGAGCAGCCTGCGGGTGGTGGCTGACAGGCGACGCTCACCCCCCGACCGCAGCCTCCAGCGCGTCCACAAACATCGCGGCCACGTCAAAGCCCATCTGCTGCGTGATTTCCTGGAAGCAGGTGGGGCTGGTGACGTTGACTTCGGTCAGGCAGCCGCCGATCACGTCCAGGCCCACCAGCATCAGGCCGCGTGCGGCCAGTGTGGGGCCGACGGCCTCGGCAATCTCGCGCTCGCGCTCGGTCAGCGGCATGGCCACGCCCTTGCCACCGGCGGCCAGGTTGCCGCGCACCTCGTTGCCCTGCGGAATGCGCGCCAGGCTGAACGGCACCGGCTGGCCGCCGATGACCAGCACGCGCTTGTCGCCCTCCACGATCTCGGGCAGGTAGCGCTGCACCATCAGCGTCTGGGCACCGTCCAGGTTGAGCGTTTCGATGATGGAGCCCAGGTTCAGCCCGTCGGCCTTCACGCGGAAGATGCCCATGCCGCCCATGCCATCCAGCGGCTTCAGGATGATGTCGCCGTGCTCGGCGTGGAAGGCCTTCACGTCAGCCGCACTGCGCGTGACCAGCGTGGGCGGCGCGTACTGCGGGAACTGCATCAGCGCCAGCTTTTCGGGGTGGTCGCGCAGCGCGGCGGGTTGGTTGAACACCTTGGCCCCCTCGCGCTCGGCCTGCTCCAGCAGGTGGGTGGCGTAGAAGTATTCGCTGTCGAAGGGCGGGTCCTTGCGCATGATCACCGCGTCGAACTCGCGCAGGGCACGCACGGTGGTGGCAGTCTCGACA
>JACCEE010552437.1_pt1 | contig 10022 bp, 9 predicted proteins | sample 7449931 | NCBI WGS metagenome assembly JACCEE01 (sample SAMN15323457, study PRJNA562643) | freshwater metagenome | isolation source: river surface water | place: USA:Blue River Watershed | collected 2017-08-19
ACGCCTTAGCCGCCACTGCCGCAGCGCTCGCGCTGGGTGCCAGTCTGACCGACGTACAGCTTGGTCTCGCTGCGATGCAGCCGGTCAAAGGCCGCATTAATGTGTATCAGCCAAAAGCCGGTCTGCGCATTATCGACGATACCTACAATGCCAATGTGGAATCCGCAAAAGCGGCGATCGATTTACTCGCCTCATATGGCGGTCAGCGTTATCTCGTACTGGGCGATATGGGCGAATTGGGTCCAGATGCGCGGATCTACCACGAAGAAGTCGGTATCCACGCCAAACAGGCGGGAATTAACGGCCTATTCACCTTAGGGGTGTTATCGCAGAACGCCAGTGAGCAATTCCATCAGCAAGGCGCGCATTTCAGCTCGCGCGAGCACCTGCTGAGCAAATTGTATGCTTTGTTACAGAACAAAGAAGAAGTATCCATTCTGGTTAAAGGCTCGCGCAGCGCCCGGATGGAATTAGTTGTTCAGGACTTGCTAGAAAGATGTCAGCAGGAGACAAGCGCATGTTAGTTTGGTTAGCCGAGTTTCTGACTCAATATATCAATGCTTTTAACGTATTCAGTTATTTGACGTTTCGCGCCATTCTTGGCGTTCTGACGGCATTATTGCTGAGTCTGTACTTCGGCCCGAAACTGATTGCTGCTCTGCAACGCCTGCAAATCGGCCAGACTGTGCGCAATGACGGGCCACAAAGTCATTTCTCGAAAAAAGGCACGCCGACTATGGCGGTTTGCTGATTTTAGGCTCGATTGGCATCAGCACACTGCTGTGGGCCGACCTGAGCAATAAATACGTCTGGGTCGTACTGTTTGTGCTGGTCGCTTATGGCTGGATTGGTTTTATCGACGACTACCGCAAAGTCATCCGCAAAGACCCGAAAGGCTTAATTGCGCGCTGGAAATATTTCTGGCAATCGGTGTTTGCGCTGGTAACGGCGATTTTCCTGTATGCCACCGCAGAACGGCCGGCTGAAACGTCATTGCTGGTGCCTTTTGTCAAAGATGTACTGCCTCAGCTTGGCCTGTTTTTCCTCGTCACCACATATTTTGTCATGGTCGGTTTTTCTAATGCAGTGAACCTGACCGATGGTCTGGACGGTCTCGCCATAGTGCCGACTGTGATGGTTGCAGCTGCATTTGCCATTATTGCTTACGTTAGCGGTAACGCTGTATTTGCCAACTATCTGCATATTCCTCATTTACCGCTGACATCCGAGCTGGTCGTGGTCTGTACCAGTATGGTCGGCGCTGGTCTTGGCTTTTTATGGTTTAACACCTATCCGGCACAAGTTTTTATGGGCGATGTCGGTTCATTGGCACTCGGCGCATTACTCGGCGTGATCGCAGTGCTGGTGCGGCAGGAAATTGTGCTGATTGTGATGGGTGGTATTTTTGTCATCGAGACAATGTCAGTGATCCTGCAGGTCGGCTCGTACAAATTACGCGGCCAGCGCATCTTCCGTATGGCACCTATTCACCATCACTATGAATTAAAAGGCTGGCCGGAACCTCGTGTAATTGTGCGCTTCTGGATCCTATCGATTATTTTTGTGCTGATTGGTTTAGCGACCTTAAAACTGCGTTAACGCAAAGGAAAATTCACGCATGACAAAGCTGTTTCAAGGCAAAAGAGTCGCGGTGATTGGGCTTGGGGTGACCGGGCTTGCTACTGTACGTTTTTTGCTGAAACAAGGCGTCAAGCCGGTGCTGATGGATACCCGCTTAAAAGTCGCGGGTATTGAGACCATTCCGGCGGAAAAAGTCGATGGTATTTATTTTGGTGAACTGGACGCGAACCGGTTAGCACGGATGGATGTGCTGCTGGTGAGCCCTGGTCTTGATACCAGCCATCCGGCGATCCGGTTTGCCACAGCGCAAGGCGCACAGCTGATGGGCGATGTGGAATTATTTGCCCTGTGTAATGAAAAACCGGTGGTTGCTGTGACTGGTTCGAATGGCAAATCAACCGTTACCAAGCTGACCGAACATATGCTCAATTGCAGCGGAATGCAGGCCTTAGCTGCTGGAAACATCGGTCTGGCTGTGCTGGATGCGCTGGAAAGAACCGACGCGAAAGTGTATGTGCTGGAGCTTTCCAGTTTTCAACTCGACACGACCCATAGTTTAAAACTGCGTGCTGCAGCTAATCTGAATGTGACTGAAGATCATCTCGATCGCCATGGCACAATGGCCGCTTATACCGCAGCCAAACAACGGATTTATCTGCATACCGATGTAGCGATCTACAACGCTGAAGATCCTCTGACTCGTCCGCTCGGCTGTGCAGCGCCACAAATTGGCCTGAACCTGCAACAACCGCAGGATGGTTATGGTCTGGTGCAGCAGCAGGGTGAAACCTGGCTGCTGGTAGACGGCGCCCCTTTGTTGCCGGTAACCCAGATGTCGATGGTTGGCCGGCACAATCAATTTAATGCACTGGCGTCCTGTGCCTTAGCCTTGGCGGTTGGTTGCAGCCGTGAGGCGCTGGTACAGGCGTTAAAAACCTATCAGCCGTTACCACATCGTTGTGCTTTGGTCGCTGACCATGCCGGTGTGCGTTGGGTCAATGATTCTAAGGCGACCAATGTCGGCGCCACATTGGCTGCGATCGCAGGCCTGCGTGCCGATGTGCCGGGCAAGTTAATTCTGATCGCCGGTGGCGATGGTAAAGGCGTTGATTTTACTGAACTTGCCACTGTTTTGCGGCAACAGGTGGATCAGGTGATCACGCTCGGACGAGACGGACCGGCTATTGCGGCGTTAGTACCTGGCAGCATCGAAGTCGCCGACCTGACCGCCGCGGTAAAACAGGCTGCGGCACTGGCCCGCGCCGGTGACATGGTGTTGTTATCGCCGGCTTGTGCCAGCCTTGATATGTTTAAAAATTACGAAGAACGCGGCCGATTATTCGCTGATGCTGTGCAGCAGGTGATCAAATGAAAGCGTGGTTAGTGCAGCAGGGCGATCAGTTAATCGAGCATTGGGTCGACTGGTGGCGCGCGGAAGACGGCGTTAGTTATGACCGTTTTTTCTTTACGCTGATGATCCTGTTGCTCGGAATCGGTTTTGTCATGGTGACCAGCGCCTCAGTGCCTGTGGCGGAACGGCTGTTTGGTGAACCGCTGCATTATGCGATCCGTCATCTGGTGTATATCGTGATCGGTGTCGGCTGCGCTTATCTGGCATTGAATGTGCCGATCGACCGCTGGTTGCAGGGCAGTATGGTGCTGTTGGTGCTGGGGATCCTCGGGCTGATAGCCGTATTGGCATTTGGCCGTAACGTCAACGGCAGTACGCGCTGGCTCTATGTTGGTCCTATTGGTATTCAGGCAGCTGAGCCAGCCAAATTATTCTTTTTTATCTATCTGTCGAGTTATCTGGTGCGCCGGCACGAAGAGGTCATTGAGAACTTCAAAGGCTTTTTGAAGCCGTTGTTAGTGCTATTCGTGTTTGCAGTGTTGCTGCTGATGCAGCCTGACCTTGGTACTGTGATTGTGATGTTCGGCACCAGCGTGGTGCTGTTGTTTTTAGCCGGCGCCAAACTCTGGCAGTTTTTCGGTCTAATTCTGACAGGTTTAGCATCGATGGCGGTGTTGATTGTCTATAGCGAATACCGCTGGCGACGGGTTACCGCGTTTTTAGATCCATGGGCCGACCCCTTTGGTAGCGGTTACCAGCTAACGCAATCGCTAATGGCGTTTGGCCGCGGTGGTTTGTCCGGCCAGGGGCTCGGCAATTCTGTGCAAAAACTGGAGTACCTGCCGGAGGCCCACACCGACTTTATTCTGGCCATTATTGCGGAAGAAACTGGTTTGCTCGGTGTCATGACTGTTGCGGGCCTGTTATTCCTAATGCTGGTGCGTGCCTTGTGGATTGGTAAAAGAGCAGTACAAAAAGGCCTGAGTTTTCATGGGTTTTTAGCCTATTCGATTGCGATTTGGATTGGCTGTCAGACCTTCGTCAATATCGGTGTCGCGACGGGAGCTTTGCCGACCAAAGGCCTGACGTTGCCATTTGTCAGCTCAGGCGGCAGTAGTCTGGTGATTATGCTGGTGGCTGCTGCCATTGTGCTCAGAATCGATTTTGAAGTACGCCTCAAAGGTAAACATGCGATCAGCGGAGGCGTTCATGCCTGAACTCGCCATGCCGGAGGTTCCGGCGAACGCGCTGAGACCAACAGTATTGATCATGGCCGGTGGCACTGGTGGTCATATTTTCCCGGCGCGTGCCGTGGCCGATGTGTTGGCTGCAGACGGTTGGATTGTGCACTGGCTGGGCACTGCGGACCGGATGGAAGCGCGATTGGTACCTGAATTTGGCTATCCGCTGCACACGATCAGCGTCGCTGGTTTACGCGGCAAAGGCTGGCGTTCGCTGTTGCAGGCGCCATGGATGTTATGGCGATCAGTCGCTCAGGCCAGATCGTTGGTGAAACAACTCCGACCTAATCTGGTGCTTGGCTTTGGTGGCTACGCCAGTGGTCCAGGTGGTTTAGCCGCCTGGCTGGATGGCATTCCGCTGGTGATCCATGAACAAAATGCGGTGGCCGGTACCACCAATAAGCTGTTGGCGCGGATCGCCGATCAGGTGCTGGTTGCGTTCCCGCAAGCCTTTTCCAATCTGCCACAGCGAGTTGTGTTGGGAAATCCGGTACGCCAGGCGCTGATTGGGTTAAATCCGCAGAATTATTTGCAGAAAAGCTTAAATATTTTGATCGTCGGTGGTAGTTTAGGCGCTAGGGTTTTTAATCAGGCTTTGCCGCCGATCCTGAAGCAGGCCGCGGCTTCTGGCCAGATCAAGGTGCGTCATCAGACCGGGCAACTTGAACTGGCGCAAACTGAATTGGCATATGCCACAAAGCCGGCAAATCTTGAAGTGCAAGTCACTGCTTTTATTGATGATATGGCTGACGCTTATCGTTGGGCTGATTTGGTGATTTGCCGGGCCGGCGCGCTGACTGTCAGTGAAGTGGCGTGTGTCGGAGTGGCGGCGCTGTTTGTACCGCTGCCGACTGCAATAGATGACCATCAGACGGCGAACGCCAGTGTGTTGGTATCGAAGCAGGCCGCGTTATTGCTGCCTCAGGCTGAATTAAAACCGGAAATATTAGTGCCGCTGCTGCAAAGCTGGTTGTCAGATAAGACTCCACTGGCGCACATGGCACAACTGGCACGTTCTTGTGCCATCGACGATGCAGCCGAGCAGGTTGCAGTTGTTTGTCGACGTCTGACAGGTGTGAATTAATATGATAATGAAAACCATGCACCCGGAAAAAACTGCAATGCGTCGTGTTGATTGCATTCATTTTGTCGGGATTGGTGGTGCAGGGATGGGCGGTATCGCTGAAGTCCTGCTCAATGAAGGTTACAAAATTTCTGGCTCAGATTTGGGCCCGAATCCGGTGGTCGAACGCCTGACGTCATTAGGCGCTGAAATCAAATTTGGCCATGCGGCGGAGAATATCCAGGGCGCCAGCGTGGTGGTGGTTTCCAGTGCAATCAAAACTGATAATCCGGAAGTCAATGCGGCACTGGAACAACGTATTCCAGTGGTACGTCGCGCCCAAATGCTGGCTGAGCTGATGCGGTATCGCCACGGCATCGCCATCGCTGGGACCCATGGCAAAACAACAACGACCAGTCTGGTATCTTCAATTTTCGCCGAGGCCGGTGCAGATCCGACTTTTGTCATTGGTGGTTTATTAAATTCGGCCGGTACCAATGCGCGCCTTGGCACAGGTCGTTACCTGATTGCTGAAGCCGATGAAAGTGATGCGTCTTTCCTGCATCTGCAGCCGATGGCGGCCATCATCACCAATATCGAACCAGACCATATGGAAACCTACCAGGGCGATTTCTAGAAAATGAAATCAACTTACCTGGAGTTTTGTCACAACCTGCCATTTTACGGCGCTGTCGTGCTGTGCATCGATGACCCGGTGTTACGGGAACTGATGCCGCGAATTGGCCGCACTGTGATCACTTATGGTTTTAGCGAAGATGCGGACTACCGCATCAGTGATTTCAGTCAGACCGGCACCAGAACGCATTTTGTTGTGACAGATCCGGCCAAACAGAGCCGTAGCATCGAGTTAAACCTGGCGGGCCGTCACAACGCGTTAAACGCGACTGCTGCTTTTGCCATGGCGCAGGATGAAGGGGTTGCCGAAGCGGCCATCTTATCGGCATTCAGCAAATTTGAAGGCATCGGTCGTCGCTTCCAGCAGTATGGTGAGTTTGACACTGGTCGTGGCAAAGTGCTGTTAGTTGACGACTATGGCCATCATCCCAGTGAAGTGGCGGCGACAGTGGCGGCAGCGCGTAATGCCTGGCCAACGCGCCGTTTAGTCATGGCTTATCAGCCACACCGTTACACCCGGACCCGCGATTTATACGAAGATTTTGCCAAGGTGCTGTCGACAGTCGACAGCCTGTTGTTACTTGAAGTCTACAGTGCCGGTGAAGCGGCCATCGCGGGCGCCGACAGCCGCAGCTTATGCCGCAGCATCCGGGCCCGTGGTCAGCTTGATCCGATCTATGTCGCAACGCCAGCCGATTTACCGGCAGCTTTAGCGGATGTGCTGCAGGACGGCGATGTGCTGATGACGCAGGGCGCCGGTAATATTGGCGCACTGGCCAAACAGCTGGCAGCGCAGCAATTGAATATCGAATTGATGAAACAAAGTGCCGGGAGAGCATCATGAGCAGTAAATTTGGCAAAGTCGCCGTGATGTTTGGTGGCACTTCAGCTGAACGGGAAGTGTCGTTAAAGTCAGGCGCTGCAGTGCTCAAAGCATTACAGGCACAAGGCATTGATGCTCACGCTTTTGATCCAAAAGACCAACCGCTTAGTGCGCTGGAAGCTCAGGCCTTTGACCGCGTTTTTATTGTATTGCATGGTCGGGGTGGTGAAGACGGCACCATGCAGGGCGCCCTGCAACTGCATGATATGCCTTACACCGGCTCTGGTGTGTTGGGTTCTGCATTGGCAATGGACAAAATTCGCTGCAAATTTCTGTTTAGTGCTCATGGTTTACCGACAGCGCCATTTCGTGTTGCACAAAAAGGCGACGACATTGATTACGCCGCAATGCTGGCACAGCTCAATGGCAAAGTGATGGTCAAGCCAGCCAATGAAGGCTCCAGTATCGGCATGTCTGCAGCTACCACCGCTGCTGAGCTGGAACAGGCCTTGGCGCTGGCGTTTGAATACGACGATGCTGTGTTGGTCGAGCAGTGGATTAACGGCCGTGAATTTACTGTGTCGATGTTAGATGGCCAGGCGTTACCAGTGATTGAAATGCGCACGCCGCGTGCTTTTTATGATTACGAAGCCAAATATCAGTCGAACAGCACCGAATATCTGTGTCCGGCGCCTATCAGCGCTGAACAAACAGCCAGTTTGCAACAATCGGCGATGGCCGCTTTTAAAGCGGTGGGCGCCAGTGGCTGGGGTCGCGTCGATGCGATGCTCGACAGCGACGGCCAGTTCCGTTTGCTGGAAGTAAACACCGTCCCAGGCATGACTGAAAAATCGCTGGTGCCGATGGCCGCCCGTGCTGCCGGTTATAGCTTTGAACAATTAGTCGCCAAAATATTAGAGCAAGCGCTATGAGTGCACTGCGTCAGAGTCAGAAAACGCCTTACACCCCGGCTTTTGTCGGCGGTGTGGTGTTTTTTCTCTGCGCATTGGCGTTAGTCATTTGGTTTGGCGTCAAGGTCAGCCAATGGGCACAGCACCAGCAGACGGCCCCGATCAAACAAGTGAAACTCTATGGTGATTTCGGCCATATCCAGCCAGGGCAATTGCACAGTAAGTTGCAGCAGCATCTGGTTGGCAACTATTTCAAACTGGATGTCGACGAAGTCGCCGCTTTTTTACAACAACAGCCGTGGGTGCATCAGGTCGCGGTACGCAAACAGTGGCCTGGAACTCTGGTGGTGGTGGTCACTGAACACAGTCCGGTGGCGATCTGGAACAAAGACTATCTGCTGAACAAACGCGGCGAAGTGTTCCGCGCGCCACTGGAGCAACTGCAGGCCGCTTTGCCAAAACTGTTTGGCCCGGAAGGGGCAGAGCAGGACGCACTGAGTATGTACGGTAAAGTACAGGCACTGTTGGCGTTACACCAGTTTGATGCGGCCGGGTTATCGGTCACCGAGCGTTTTGCCTGGGAAGTCCAGCTCAGCAATGGCATCGCCCTGAAATTGGGTCGCGAAGATACATTAAAACGGGTACAGCGATTTATCGACCTGTATCCGGTGGTGGTAAAACATAAACCGGAAGCGATAGTACAAGTCGATTTACGGTATGACACAGGATTGGCGGTGCAGTACGCGCCTCCGGTGATAACGGAAAAGAGAAAAGCATGACCAAGTCGTTAGATCGGGATCTGATTGTTGGCCTAGATATCGGCACCTCGCAAATTAAAGCTGTCGTTGGTGAGATCACCGCAGATAACCAGCTGGCGATTGTCGGCGTCGGTACGCACATTGCCCGCGGTATGGATAAAGGTGGTGTCAACGATCTGAATCTGGTGGTGCAATCGGTGCAACGCGCCATCGACGAAGCCGAACTGATGTCCGATTGTCGGGTGTCTTCAGTGTATTTAGGCATTACCGGTAAACATATCCGTTGTCAGAACGAAAGTGGTATGGTGCCGATTAACGACACTGAAGTGACGGCTGAAGATGTGGCGAATGTGATCCACGCCGCCAAATCGGTGCCGATTTCAGCAGAACGTCGCTTATTACACGTGTTGCCGCAGGAATTTTCGGTCGACATGCAGGAAGGCATTAAAAGCCCGATTGGCATGTCCGGCGTACGGATGGAAGCCAAAGCGCACATCATCACTTGCGCCAACGATATGGCGAAGAATATTGAAAAATGTGTCGAGCGTTGCAGTTTACATGTTGATCAGCTGATATTCAGCTCACTGGCGTCAAGCTTTGCCATCCTGACCGAAGATGAAAAAGAGCTGGGTGTCTGTGTGGTCGATATGGGCGGCGGGACTATCGATATTTCGATTTACACCAACGGCGCGCTGCGCCACACCGCGGTGATCCCGGTGGCCGGTAATCAGGTCACCAGCGACATCGCCAAGATCTTCCGCACACCGATTGGTCATGCTGAAGATATTAAAATTCAATATGCCTGTGCGCTGCGCAGCATGGTTGGCAAAGAAGAAAACATTGAAGTGCCAAGCGTGGGCGGTCGTCCAGCCCGCAGCATGTCACGTCACACGCTGGCTGAAGTGGTTGAGCCGCGTTATCAGGAATTATTTGAACTGGTGGTGGAAGAGATCCGCGCCAGTGGTCTGGAAGAGCAAATTGCTGCCGGCGTGGTACTGACCGGCGGCACCGCCAAGATGGAAGGTGCGGTCGAATTTGCCGAAGATATTTTCCAGATGCCGGTGCGGTTGGGTTTCCCGGCCAATATTACCGGTTTGACCGAGTATGTGAACGACCCGGCTTATGCCAGTGTGGTCGGTCTGTTATTGTATGGCAAAGATGCACGTGCCCAGCAGAAAAAAGCAGTGGCGGCACGGGAGTCGGTTGGTGGTTTTGTGAAAAAACTGACCAGCTGGTTTAAAGGCGAGTTTTGAGTAAGCGTAAAACGGAGAGAGCAACATGTTTGAGTTAATGGAAAACCACAGCGAAGAAGCTGTCATCAAAGTGGTTGGCGTCGGTGGCGGTGGCGGTAACGCTGTCGAATACATGGTCGCCAGCAACATTGAAGGGGTGGAATTTATTGCCGCCAATACCGATGCGCAGGCGCTGCGTAATTCATCGGCCAACGTCACCCTGCAGCTGGGTGCTAATGTTACCAAGGGTTTAGGTGCTGGTGCAAATCCGGATGTTGGCCGCCGTTCAGCCGAAGAAGACCGTGATACCATCAAAAAAACCATCATGGGCGCTGATATGGTGTTTATCGCGGCCGGTATGGGCGGTGGTACCGGTACAGGTGCTGCGCCAATTGTGGCTCAGGTTGCTAAAGAATTGGGTATTCT
>JACCEE012127041.1_pt1 | contig 10022 bp, 8 predicted proteins | sample 7449931 | NCBI WGS metagenome assembly JACCEE01 (sample SAMN15323457, study PRJNA562643) | freshwater metagenome | isolation source: river surface water | place: USA:Blue River Watershed | collected 2017-08-19
ATTGTTGTGTGAAGTTTTGGATTTTCTTAAGCGAAGTGCAGCGAAGTACGGGAGCGATAGCGGACCCCGGAACAAGCCCGACGGCGTGGGGTGATTTGTGGGTAGGGAAAGCCGGAATGCCCAAATAGTTAATATGCTAATGTGTTAATGTGCTAATGTGCTATTATTCTGGCGGTTTTATTTTTAAATCCATAAAAAAAGGCGTAAAAGTTAATTTACGCCTTAATAATTTTTGGAGTTAATATCTCTAATACAAGAAACTCAATAAGATACCTGCAGCAACCGCACTACCGATTACACCGGCTACGTTTGGCCCCATGGCATGCATCAATAAGTAGTTCGTTTTATCATATTTCAAACCTTCTACATGAGATACACGTGCACTGTCAGGAACAGCTGAAACACCTGCATTTCCAATTAAAGGATTGATTTTATTACCCTCTTTCAAGAATAAGTTTAGGAATTTTACGAACATGACCCCACCAAAAGTAGCGAAAATGAATGATAAAGCGCCCAATCCAAATACTAAAATAGAGTCAACAGTTAAGAAAGTTGTTGCTTGTGTAGAAGCACCTACTGTTAATCCGATTAAAATAGTAACGATATCAATAAGTGGACCGCTGGCTGTATTCGCTAAACGACGTGTTACAGAGCTTTCTTTCAATAAGTTACCAAAGAACAACATCCCTAACAAAGCCAAACCACTAGGTACAATAAAAGCAGTTAACAATATACAAAGGATTGGAAAAAGTACTTTTTCTCTATGAGAAACCACTCTTGGAGGTCTCATTTTGATTACTCTTTCTTTTTTGTTGGTAAGTATTCTCATTACAGGTGGTTGAATAACAGGAACCAGAGCCATGTATGAGTATGCAGAAATGGCTATGGCGCCTAACATACTTGGAGCCAACTTAGAAGCTAAGAAAATAGCAGTTGGACCATCAGCACCACCAATAATTCCAATTGCGCCAGCTTCCATTGGTGAGAAACCAAATACCAAAGCTAACATATATGCAGCAAATATACCAAATTGAGCAGCCGCTCCGATTAAGATCAACTTTGGATTAGAGATCAACGCTGAGAAGTCAGTCATTGCACCAATACCTAGGAAAATCAATGGTGGATATACCCCTTGTAACACTCCGAAATAGAGATAATTAAGGACAGATCCACTTTCATATACTCCGATTTGAAGTCCATCAGTGAAAGGGATATTCCCCAAAATGATACCAAATCCAATCGGAACTAACAAAAGAGGTTCATAGTCTTTAATAATCGCTAAAGCAATAAATATAAGACCCACAGCAATCATGATAATATGACCTAAAGTAATATTGGCAAAACCTGTATAACTATAGAACTGTGAGATCCCTTCTTTTAAAAATTCTAAATAATCCATTTTTTATTTTTTTTATATTAAAGGAATTAACCTATTACTACTAAAACATCACCCTCCATTACAGAGTCGTTTCTTTGAACTTTAACCTCCTTAATGGTTCCTTCTTTATCAGCATCGATATTGTTTTCCATTTTCATAGCTTCTAAAAGGACAATATGATCACCTGGTTTTACATGGTCGCCCACTTTAACAAAAACATCTAAAATAACACCAGGAAGTGGGGATTTTAAATTACTGCCACCGGTTGGTGCATTAGGTGCTTTTGCCACGGATGCACCGGCAGAACCTGCTTTAGGTGCAGGTGGTGGGGTTAATTTAATCACTGCTTTAGGTTGAACGAACTTTTCAATTTCCATTTCAACTTCGTAGGGAGTTCCGTTAACTTCTAATTGAGCTACATTGTCTTCTATGCCCAAAATATCAACATTATATTTATTCCCGTTTATTGTAAATTTATAATTTTTCATTTTAAGTATTGTTGATTTATTATTCTTGGATTTTAACTATCTTCTTTTTGGTGAACCTTTTACAGTAAAATGCTTTTGAGACCATGGAGAGTAGTGTGCTGATGGTGTTTCTATTGTGATCACTTCACTCTCTTTATCATGTGCTGCATTCAAGTGATAATGTAACGCCATTGAAATAGCTGCCAACTCTTCTCCATTATCGACCATTGGGGAAACTTGTTTCTCAACATTTTCAACTTTCTCTTTTTTAGCTTTCTTTTGCGCACTATGTAATTTCAAACGTGGATTTGGTTTATTTGACATCCTTGCAAATAATTTCAAAATTACGAAAATAAGAAATAACGCAGTAAACACTACAGTCATGGAAATCAAAGTAAGTCCTAAGCCATATTTATCCTTTCTACTAATCTCCTCAGATTTTGTCACCATTGGTTCAGGATTATTTTGAGACCCAGGTGTAAAATATTTCAATTCAGAAAGATTACTCACCTTTTGTCCATCAATTTCAACTTCATCAACACCATAATCCACTCTATAACCATAAGAATGAGTGGCTGTTCTTAATGAAGGCTTGAAGGTGAAAAAATCAATAATGGTTCTTCCATTAGAACTAATCAATGCTATATAATTATTGGAATTAGAATCCATTGGATTAAAATTGGTATGATAAACACCATAAGTAGGCGTATTATCCAAATAAAAAATCAAATAGCTTCTTTGAGGAATCCATGTATTGGGATCCCCTTTAGGAATTCTATACCAACGAGAAGGATCTCCTTTCGATAAACCAGTTGTATCATTGGTTAAGTAACATTCTGCAATATTCACTTTATTGTAAGAAGTGTTAAAAATTTCAATCCAAGGTACATGACGACCATACTCATCAGCCAGATTATCTACATTATTAAGAAATAATTCATTGATTTTCAAATCACTTTGTTTTTGTGCAAATAAAATATTTACTGACAAAAACAAAAATGATACTATAAAAATTGTCTTTAATTTATTCATAGCAATTTTAAATTATAATGGACAATTATCGTGTTTTTTGGCAGGATTTTCCAAACGTTTATTTTTGGTTGATTCCAAAGCACGAATAATTCTGAAACGTGTATTTCTTGGTTCAATTACGTCATCAATATAACCATAACGAGCTGCAACATAAGGGTTTGCAAATGCATCACGGTATTCAAGTTCTTTTTGATTCATGAACTCAGCTTGTTTTTCAGGATCTTCAATAGCAGCAATCTCTCTACCATTTAAAATTTCAATTGCTCCTTTTCCACCCATAACAGCGATTTCTGCTGTTGGCCATGCATAGTTAATATCACCACGTAAATGTTTGGAACTCATTACACAGTATGCTCCACCATAGTTTTTACGAAGAATAACTGTAATTTTTGGAACAGTTGCTTCACCATAAGCGTAAAGCAATTTAGCTCCATGAACAATTAATCCACCATATTCCTGACCTGTTCCTGGTAAGAAGCCTGGAACATCAATCAAAGTAACCACAGGAATATTGAAAGCAGCACAGAAACGAATAAAACGTGCCCCTTTTCTGGATGAATTGATATCTAATACACCAGCTAAGTATTTAGGTTGATTAGCTACAATACCAACAGATCTACCATTAAAACGAGCATATCCGATAATAATATTTGGAGCATAATTGGGTTGAATTTCCAAGAAATCACCATCATCCACAATCGCATGAATAATCTCTTTCATGTCGTAAGGTTTATTTGGATTATCCGGAATAATTTGATTTAATTTATCTTCCAAACGGTTGATTGGGTCTTTGGTTGGTACTATTGGAGCCTCTTCCATATTGTTTGATGGAATAAAACTCAATAATTTTCTGATAGTTTGTAATCCAATCTCTTCATTTTCAACTGCAAAATGAGCAACTCCCGATTTTGTAGAGTGAATGGATGCACCACCTAAATCTTCAACTGTAACGTCTTCGTTAGTTACCGTTTTTACCACTTTTGGACCTGTTACAAACATGTAACTAGTGTTTTTCACCATCATGATAAAGTCAGTTAATGCAGGAGAATAAACAGCACCACCAGCACAAGGACCAAAAATAGCAGAAATTTGAGGTACAACACCTGAAGCTAAAATATTTCTTTGGAAAATTTCCGAATATCCGGCTAAGCTGTTAACACCTTCCTGAATACGTGCCCCACCTGAATCGTTAATACCAACAACAGGAGCTCCCATTTTCATGGCTTGATCTAAAACTTTACAAATTTTATTGGATTGTGTTTCAGATAAAGAACCTCCAAATGTAGTAAAATCTTGTGAATAAACAAATACCAATCTGCCTTCTACTGTACCGTAACCGGTTACAACTCCGTCAGACAAATATTTTTCTTTTTCCATACCGAAATTTACACATCTGTGAGTCACAAACATATCAAACTCTTCAAAACTTCCCTCATCCAATAACATCAAAATTCTTTCTCTTGCTGTAAATTTTCCTTGAGCATGTTGTTTCTCAATTCTTTTCTCGCCTCCACCTAAACGAGCTTGTTCCCTCAATTCAAGTAGTTGCTTGATTTTTTCTTGCATTGTCATAATTATGTGATTTTTAAATGGTTAACTATATTGTTACACTTTTTATGTACGGGTGCAAAAGTACCACTTTTTTTCCTTTTATGCCATAAAAAAATTACGATTGTTAAAAAAAATTAAAAAATAATTTTTAACAATCGTAAAAATATTTAACAGTGTTAAAAGCGCCTATTCTACTGAAACAGATTTGGCTAAGTTTCTGGGTTTATCCACATCACATTCCCGGGCAACAGCTATATAGTATGCCAATAACTGTAATGGTACAGATGCTACTAATGGGGACAATAATTCGTCAGTTTTTGGAATTTCAATACAGTAATCAGACATACTTTTAACAGTCTCGTCACCTTCCGAAACAATGGAAATAATTTTCCCACTTCTTGTTTTCACTTCCTGAACATTGCTCACTACTTTATCATATGTTTCCTGTTCCGTAGCGATCACAACAACCGGCATCTCTTTGTCAATGAGTGCAATTGGACCATGTTTCATTTCAGCAGCAGGATACCCTTCTGCATGAATGTAGGAGATCTCCTTTAATTTCAAAGCACCTTCTAAAGCAACAGGAAAATTGACTCCTCTGCCCATATAAATGGCATTCTGACAGTTGATAAACTCCTGTGCAATTTGCTTAATATAGTCATTTTTAGCTAGAATAGTTTCAATTTTTGCAGGTATTGCTTCCAGTTCACTAATATAGTGATGATACATAGATAATGAAACTTCCCCTTTTTTACGAGCTAAACTCAATGCCATCAAAAACAAAACGGTAACCTGGGCTGTAAATGCTTTTGTTGAAGCAACTCCAATTTCAGGACCGGCGTGTGTATAAGAACCGGCATGCGTATTTCTGGCAATACTGGAACCTACAACATTGCAAATTCCAATAACTGTGGCTCCTTTACTTTTAGCTAACTCAATGGCAGCTAAAGTATCGGCTGTTTCTCCGGATTGAGAAATCACGATTAACACATCATCCTCTTTGATGATCGGATTACGATACCTGAATTCAGAAGCATATTCCACTTCCACAGGAACACGTACCAATGATTCAAAAAGATGTTCACCTACCAAACCTGCATGCCAGGAAGTCCCACATGCAGCAATAATGTATCTTCCGGCTTTTAACATCTTGTTTTCATACTCCATGATGCCACCTAATGCCACAACATCCTTTTTGGTATTGATTCTTCCTCTCATGGAATCAGAAATCGCTTTTGGTTGTTCAAAGATCTCTTTTAACATAAAATGTTCAAAACCCCCTTTTTCAATTTGTTCCAACTGCAACTCCAATCTTTCAACAAACGGTTTTTTTCGTTCATTTTTGATATTGGTAATCTCCAGTTTTTTATCAGGATGGACAACCGCAACCTCTTCATCTTCTAAGTAAACAACTTTATTGGTAAACTCAACCATAGGGGCTCCGTCTGAACCAATAAAAAATTCATTTTTACCGATGCCTATCAACAAAGGACTCCCTTTTTTTGCTACAATCAGCTGTTGGGGATGATCAGAAGATAAAATCACAACAGCGTAAGTACCAATCACAACAGACATAGCTAACTGAACCGCTTCGATCAAATCTACATTTTCCGTTTTTTGAATATCCTGAACAAGATGCACTAAAACCTCTGTATCAGTATTGCTGAGAAACTCATACCCTTTATTCATCAACTCCTTTTTCAAGCTTAAATAATTTTCAATAATTCCATTATGAATTAAGGCCAATTTTCCATCAATGGAGAGATGCGGATGCGCATTTTGGTCATTTGGTTCCCCATGTGTTGCCCAACGAGTATGGGCTATGCCACAATGGGATTCAATATTTTTATCTTGACAATAAGCTTCCAAATCAGCTACTTTGCCTCGACATTTGTACAAAGAGATTTTATTATTTTGCATTAAAGCAACTCCGGCACTATCATATCCCCGATATTCAAGTCTTTTTAACCCATTGATTAAAATCGGATACGCTTCCCTGCTTCCTGTATAAGCAACAATTCCACACATAGAACAAAGTTTTTAATAAAAAATAAATCGTTTAATACTCAGTATAGGAGATCTCCAACCGAAGTCTGGAAGAAATATCACTTGGATCTGTTCCTCCAAAAATCAATCTGTTTCCTCTTACACCGGATCCTGAAACCATTAAATAAAAGTAATCCTGAAAATTATCTCTTAATATGAGATCCTGAATATAGTCTGTTATTCTGATTCTATACTCTTTTTTAGTAGTATTATAAGTGCCCCCAAAATAATCTGATGAAGTATAATAGGAATCGTCAGGAATGTAACAAATGGAACCATCCTTTGCAACTCCTTGAATAGTCAATAATGCCGGGATGAAAAAATGGGTAGGATCGGTAGAGATATTGGTAATCACTAATTCAGCTCTATTTATCACAATTTTTTTATCTTTAAAAGCATTTTTAATAGTTGGAAACTGAATTTTAGTTTTCACACCACCGGTAGGTTGCAGATATAATATTTCTTCTCCAACATGTTGATTTCCACCAAAGGGTACATTATTAATAACTTCTGAGAAGAAATGAGGCGTTGCTTTGGTGTAGTTGTGTTCATAATGATTAAACCTTACAGCAGATGTAGATGTAATAAGTGCAAATTCTTTCCTTACATTCTCATCTTTATAATAAATGGCAATTTTTGATAATGAACTGGTAAGGTTAATATACATTAAAGAACCTGTTCCGTTTGGATTTTCAACAGTAACATAAAGTCCTTTAAATAAATCAGCAAACAATGCATCAGTTTGCATGTCAGCTTCATGGTTTAGAAAATATTGACCAAAGGCATCAGATAATCTGATTCTAATATGAGCATCGTAAGAAATGGTATCAATACGTACTCTTGTAGTTGGCAAGGGTTTTAATGTATAGTTTGGATCATAGGTAAGATTTGTACTCTTGTGATCCAATGTGCTATTAGCATTATAAACCGAATCTGAACTCATTTTTTCATCTAATTCATAAACACGAATAGGTAATGCTGTTGTTGTATCTCCAAAAAAACCACCTATTCTGATACAGAGTACAATTGAATCTAAATTGGCTGTACCAAAATCTACACTTTTTGCAGATAATAGATATTGGGCATAAAAATCAGCTTTGGTAGTTCCAAAAGTTGGATCATTAACATATCCTAGGACATTACTACTTAAGCCTTTTGTTGTAAGTGAATCATCCCAGATTGATTGGGCTATAATTGTCGTAGAATCCATAAAGCTGGTTCCCATCAAATCATTAGGATCTCTTAAATTTAAACCTAATGATGTTAATTCATCCTCACAACTGATAAAAAACAGACTGATGAGGGCTGCAATTACTAATAGAGAGCGTTTTCTCATGTAAATTATTGAATAACTGAATTGTGTTGTAATACGGTATCGTAAAATTGATCATAATCATCAATATATTCCTCTTTGTCAGGATGAACCATTGTGGGCTTGCCTTCTAACTTTTCAATATAATTTAAAATTGTTTTTTTAATTTCAGGGTGTCCAATCACTACTGCGTCAGAATGGTCAATAGCTGATTTAACAACTGCTTCATATCCTGCTTTTTTAAAGTTTGAAAGTGCATCAATTGGAATCCCTGTAATTTTCAATTTTTTACTGAAACTATTGGAAAACTTTTCTGTAAAATGGTCGTTATAAATTGAATAGATTAATTTGGTGTCTTGAAATAAAGGATTATCCTTATAACAAGTTCTTATAAACAGAGGTACTAAAGAGGTGATCCAGCCGTGACAATGGATAATGTCAGGATTCCATCCTAACTTTCTCACAGTTTCTATAACCCCTTTGGCAAAAAATAATAATCTGGAATCGTTGTCTGCAAAGAAATTACCTTCATCATCAAAAAATTGATTTTTGCGATAAAAGAAATCTTCGCTGTCAATGAAGTAAATCTGCATTCTCACAGTTTGTAGTGAAGCCACTTTAATAATTAAAGGATGATCAGTATCTTCGATAATGATGTTTTGTCCGGATAATCTGATAACTTCGTGGAGTAGATTTTTTCTTTCGTTGATACATCCATATTTGGGCATGAATGTTCTGATTTCATTTTCTTTCTCTTGTATGCCTTGTGGCAAGTATCTGCAAATTGATGAGATATAGTTCTCTTCCAGATAAGGATATATAGCAGGTGCTATAAAGAGAATTTTTTTCTTTACCATAGATATTTTTGTTTCAATTTGCAAAAATATATAAAAAAAATGAGATAGTAGGGACGCAAAAAGGTTAAAAAAAGTTATTTAATCAACATTTCTTCTCTTTTTAGCTCTTTTTTGTTCTTGGGAGCATAATAATAGTACAAAATGATGTCAAAACTGATTAAAAGAAAATTAAACAGGTAACAAAAAATCACAATATCATAAGAGAAAAACAATTTGTGAATGATTCCAAAAATATACCCAATCAAAACAAAAATCATAAAAACGGGGCTTTTCCCGAGTACAAACTTTGTTTTTAAAGTTTTAAAAATGGAAAATGGCCAACTGACAGCAAAGCTCATTAACATGGCCACTTCAAATATACTAAATTCTTTATCGATCATTATTATTCTTTATCTTTGGGATTCATGCACAACTCGGTTAAAACACCCTGAGTTGACTTAGGATGTAGAAAAGCGATTTGCAAACCTTCTGCACCCTGACGTGGTTCTTTATCTATAAGACGTACTCCTTTGCTTTCCACCTCTCCAAGAGATTCTGAGATATTATCAACACAGAATGCTAAATGGTGAACACCTTCCCCTTTATTTTCAATAAATTTAGCAATCGTACTCTCTTCATTCATAGGTTCCAGTAACTCAATTTTAGTTTGTCCTACCATAAAAAAGGCAGTTCTAACCTTTTGATCTATAACCTCTTCAATGTTATAACATTTTAATCCTAAAATAGATTCATAATAAGGAATAGCTGTTTTTAAATCTTTTACAGCAATTCCAATGTGTTCAATATGAGATACTTTCATAAAATAAAAATTAAATGGTTTTCAAATATTAGTCTCTTCCTTCTACTCTATCCAATACTTTAGTATGATGTTTTAATGTTCTTAATACCAGCATGATTATGAGAACAAAAATCATTACATAAAATGAAATTCTGATTGGAATAAAAGGAAACTGATCTTTAATTATGTAAGCTTCAAAGCGATATGCCGTGATATAATCCACAATGGTATAAATTAATGTCATGGCAAACAAACCGGTGTATTCTCTTCTTAAAACGGTTTTGAACGAGAATGGAATAGTTCCAGGTTCAAAATTTTTCATGGATGGAACAAAAGGAGGAACTCTTAATGACCATTGGATAAAGGTGTCCCCAAACTGTTTTTCCAAATAACGTTCTTCAGCATACATGATTCTTTCATAATAGAGCCAAAACACCAATGAAACAATAATAAACAAAAGAATATCTAAGGTAAAAAGTAAAAATCCGGCCCACATCAAATAATTTCCCAAATATAATGGGTGTCTGACCATAGAATAGATCCCTTTAGTATTTAATTGCTTGGCTACCTGTTTTTCAGTATTTCTACCGGATGTTCCATG
>JACCEE012387087.1_pt1 | contig 10022 bp, 9 predicted proteins | sample 7449931 | NCBI WGS metagenome assembly JACCEE01 (sample SAMN15323457, study PRJNA562643) | freshwater metagenome | isolation source: river surface water | place: USA:Blue River Watershed | collected 2017-08-19
CCCGGCAGGATTGATTATGACGATGACCTGAGGCATGTTGCGTGCGGAAGTCCTCAATGGTCATTCTCCGGCTCGGATCCTACAGCATCTCAACCGGGTGATGTATGCGGATTTGGAAAATTCTAACCGCTTCGTGACTTTGTTTTATTCTGAGTACGACCCCGAAACCCGGTTTTTGTCCTATAGTAATGCGGCTCATAACCCGCCGCTGTTATGGCGAGCGGCTACTAATAATATCGATCGCCTGGATACTCTGGGGATGTTGATCGGTTTGGATGCGGACAGCCAATATCAGGAAGCCCGGGTACAGTTAGATCCGGGAGATGCGATTATTTATTATACGGACGGGTTTACTGATGCGGCCAATTCCCAGGGAGAGCGTTTTGATGAGGAAAATCTGAAAAATGCTTTTGCTTGGGCTTGTCACCAATTCCAAAACCCCCAAGAAATTCTCGATTACTTGTTCGATCGCATCCAAGAGTTTATTGGCGTCAATCATCGCAACAGCGATGATATGACTTTAATCGTAATGAAAGTTAAATCTCTGGAGGCGGAACAGTTATAGGTTATTTGTCATTTGTCCGGAATGTCATTTGTCCTTTGTCATTAAACAAGTGAAAAGTGACTGTAGTAGCACAGCGTCATTAAGATTTATCATCAAACCCAAATATTTATGCTGCCGTGCCCGTACCAAATGATAAGTGATATTAAGTTCTAGGGCATTGGGATGCGAATAACTGTAGGGGCAACCCCCCTGCCCTCAAGCGGACTTGCGGACAAAGGACTCTTGGACAAGTGACAAGTGAATTTGGAAAAATAATGAGGGATGACACATATGCTGCATCTAGACTCGCTCGCCGATGGATTTAATAGTTTAGCATCGGGGATTAATTATGGTGATTTTTTCCATGATATTACCCGACAAGTCACATTCTTAGCTCAAAATGTCACCGACCCAGATATTATGGGCAAAATCGGCAAATCTATCCAACATTTCATCAAAAGCGGCCAAGCTACGGCGTTTATCATTGGCCTGGTTTTGGGCTTTATGCTGCGGGGTAACATCGGCAAATAGCCACAGGAAATATGTTATTTGTCCTAAGTCCAATGTCCTAAGTCCAATGTCATTTGTCCTAAGTCCAATGTCATTTGTCCTAAGTCCAATGTCATTTGTCCTTTGTCATTTGTCATTTAGTTATTCATACAAATTACAAGTGACAAGTGACAAGTGATATCAAGTACGAGGGCATCGTTGTTGAATATTTGCCCAAGGGGCGAAAAATCCGGTCGCCCTTTGATGGTGAAGAGGTAAAATAACCCCCGACTGGGGGTTTGATTCATTTCGCCACGGGTTAAAACCCGTGGCGTCTGAGGCTTGATATTATTCACATCCCGATGCCCTCGTACTTGATATGACAAGTGACAAAGGACAAAGGACATTGGACTTAGGACAAAGGACATATGATATAATTTTAACATTTGGGTAATTAAAATAACCGCGCTATGCCTTATTTTAGATAAGGTAATCATGCGGTTATTTGCCATGAATCAGGACAAAACTTGGAGCCAGCGGTTTGAAGGCTCTCTGCATCCGGCTATTGCGGAATTTAACGCTAGTATCAGCTTTGATATCGAGCTGATAGAATATGACCTCACTGGCTCGATCGCTCACGCCCAAATGCTGGCCAAAACTGGGATTATTTTACCGGAAGAAGGGGAGCAAATCGCTGCGGGTTTAGAGCAAATTCGCCAGGAATACCGCTCAGGAAGGTTTACCCCGGGTGTCGATGCGGAGGATGTTCACTTTGCGGTAGAAAGACGCTTGACGGAGATTATTGGCGATGTGGGCAAAAAGCTGCATACTGCCCGATCGCGCAATGACCAAGTAGGGACTGACACTCGTCTCTACCTCCGCCACCAAATCCAGGAAATTCGCCGCCTGCTGCGGGAATTTCAAACGGCATTGCTGGACCTGGCGGAGCCAAACTTAGAAACCCTCATCCCCGGTTACACCCACCTGCAGCGGGCCCAACCCCTGAGTTTAGCGCACCACCTATTAGCTTACTTTGAAATGGCACAGCGGGACTGGGAGCGGTTGGGGGATGTTTACCGACGGGTGGATATTTGCCCCCTCGGTAGTGGCGCCTTGGCGGGTACGACTTTCCCCATCGATCGCCATTATACCGCCGAACTGCTGGGATTTTCTAAAGTTTACGCCAATAGTTTGGATGGCGTCAGCGATCGAGATTTCGCCATAGAATTCCTCGCCGCCGCGAGCATCATTATGATGCACCTCAGCCGTCTATGTGAAGAAGTTATCCTGTGGGCATCAGAAGAATTCCGCTTTGTCACCCTCAAAGACTCTTGCGCCACTGGTTCTAGCATCATGCCTCAGAAAAAAAATCCCGACGTACCGGAACTGGTACGGGGCAAAACTGGGCGGGTTTTCGGCCATCTCCAAGCATTATTGGTATTAATGAAAGGGCTACCTTTAGCCTACAACAAAGACCTGCAAGAAGACAAAGAAGCGATTTTCGACGCGGTAAAAACTGTGAAAACTTCTGTGCAGGCTATGACTATTCTGTTGCAAGAAGGGATGGAATTTCGCAGCCAACGGCTCGCCGCCGCCGTCACGGAAGACTTTTCTAATGCGACGGATGTGGCGGATTATTTGGCGAAAAAAGGTGTCCCCTTCCGGGAAGCATATAACCTGGTGGGGAAAGTGGTTAAAACTTCTCTGGCTGCTGGGAAATTGCTTAAAGATTTAAGTTTAGCAGAATGGCAGGAATTACATCCGGCATTTGACGCGGATATATATGATGCCATTGCGCCCCGCCAAGTAGTAGCCGCTCGCAATAGTTATGGCGGTACTGGTTTCGCACAAGTGCAAACCGCTTTGGGAAATGCCCGGACTTTGTTAGGTTCTTAAATTCTCCTGCCTTGAATCGCCGGGGGGTTGTAAATGTCATTTGTCCTTGGGTAGGGATTCTTTTGTCAAGTGAAGAGTGAAGAGTGATATCAAGTCTGTTCGCATCGATCGGACAATTCCGGGGCAACCACAGTTCTATAGCCCCTACAGTAGGGGCGATCCAAGAGTGGTCGCCCCTACTCAGTTATTCACATCCCGATGCCATAGGACTTGATATGATAAGTCTTATCTTCACTCTTCACTCTTCACTACTATTGGAGTTCATAAAAAAATCTAATAGATATAGCCTTGCTATGGTGAAAAATCTAAAAAATTGCTATTATAATACCGGGATAAAAGACACCATGATTATTCCAGTATGTCAAGAGAAAAAGAGCCGCTGAAAAAGCAGAACCGGCTGACGCCTAAACTGGCAATGCTCAAGGTCGGGGCGCGGGCGATCGCTTCAACTAAGCACCCCATCCTAATTCATATGATTCCGATGCGACGCTGCAATCTCGCCTGCGCCTACTGCAACGAATACGACGACCACTCACCCCCAGTACCCACCGAGGAGATGTTTCGGCGCATCGACAAGGCTGCAGAACTGGGCGCCTCGATGGTGACATTCAGCGGCGGCGAACCCCTGATGCACCCAGATATCTACGATCTCATCCGGCGCATCGCCCATCACGGAATGCTACCGGAACTGCTGACCAACGCCTACTATCTCACTCCCGATCGCATCCACCGGCTCAACGATGCAGGCTTGCTGCGGATGCAGATTAGCATTGACAACGTTCACCCAGATGATGTGTCGAAAAAGAGCCTAAAGACGATCAGTCCCAAACTGGATTACCTCGCTGCCCATGCGGACTTCGACGTAAACATCAACTCCGTGATTGGAGCCAGTATCTCCAACCCAGAAGATGCCTTGACCATCGGTCGCCATGCGCGGAAACTGGGTTTTACCAGCACAGTGGGCGTCCTCCACGACGGCAATGGCCAACTCCAGGCTCTAGGTTCACAGGAACGAGCCGTTTACCAGGATTTCCGTTCCACCACCCCCTGGCCCATATCCCAGTTTATGACATTCAAGGATAACCTCGTAGAGGGCCGCCCCAACCAGTGGCGGTGTCGGGCCGGAGCCCGCTATCTGTACGTCTGCGAGGATGGTCTGGTGCATCGCTGCTCTCAGCAAAGGGGCTACCCCGGCATAAGTTTCCTGGAATACACCCAAGAACATATTGATGCTGAGTACGCCACCGAGAAGGATTGCGCCCCATACTGCACAGTTTCCTGCGTGCATAATATCGCTGTTTTCGACAACTGGCGCGACCCCCAGAAGCCGAAAGCTGACGAGGGGACTAGGTGACGGGGGGCAGGGGGATAGAGGGCAATATAAAAAACCTGCACTTGTAAGTCCCACCCCTGGTTTTTCATCTTTTGCAGAAAATGTCTGACTTCCCACACTCGAGTGCCCTCACCCCCAACCCCTCTCCCAGGGCGGGAGAGGGGAGTCAAGAGGAAGATGGTGGAGAAAATCAAGGACTGCATAACGCTCCCCTTTCTCCCTTTTTGGGAGAAAGGGGTCGGGGGATAGAGGGCAATATAAAAAACCTGCTCCCCGTCACCCCGTCTTAACTGCCTTGGGTTTTCTGGAAATTCCACATCGGGAAAACACGGCTGGGGTCGAGAGTGACACCGTTTATATGTTTCTGGGCAAAAGCATAGTCTTTGTTTTGGAATAGAGGGATATAGGGTACTTCTTCGGCGATGAGGTCTTGAATTTGACCGAGGATAGCGGCGCGGGTTTCGGGGTTGAGTTCTTGACGCTGTTGGTCTAGGAGTTGATTGGCTGTGGAATTGTAGTAAAAACTGCCTTGGGATTGACTGCCTCCTGATTGACAGCCAGTGGTGGGGTTGCCTTGGGGACAGGAGAGAAAGGGATAGATGAAGTTATCGGGGTCGTAAAAGTCGGGAACCCAGTTAAAGAGGAAGGTTTGGTAAACGCCTTTATCGAGGTTGGCGGAGGCGGTGGTAAATTCGACGCTGTTTAACTGGAGTTGGAGAATACCGCCGAGTTGTTTTTCGGCGATCGCCTTCAGCGCACTAGCGACTAAACCGCGCACTGGGGAAGTGGAAGGATACCAGATTTCCAACTTTAACGGCTTACTTTGATTATACCCTGCTTCCGTCAATAGTTGTTTAGCCAAAGCCGTGTTTCCCTCCCCATAGCGTTCTTTGAATGTGGGTTTGTAAGCATCAAAATTAGAGGGGATCAGACTGTAAAGCGGGTCAGCTTGACCAGCTTGGACTCGTTCTATCAGTAAATTGCGATCGATAATTGCCGCTAGCGCCTGACGGACTTTCTGATTATCTAAAGGTGGTTTTTTCACATTCAGCACCCAATAGCTGACAAAGTTGCCATTATTTTTCAGCACTTGCCAACCGGTTTGGGGTGCCATTTGCTCTAAACTTCTGATTTGGTCTGGGTCGAGAGTTTCATAAGCCACATCCACCGCCCCAGTTCTAAAAGCATTATACAAATTAACTGGGTTAGACAGGCGCTGAATATCTATCCCTTGATTTGCCGGTTTTTTACCCCAATAATTCTCGAAAACATCTAACTTAATCTTATCTGTGCCTAATTCTGCCAGTTTATACGGTCCAGTGCCGACAAAAGTATCCGGTTGGAATTTCCCCGCGCCGATTTGGTAATGTTTTGGGGATACAGCACAAGCGCCGAAAAATGTCAAGAGTGCGGGAAAGGCGGCAAAGGGTTTTTTCAGCTTAATCGTCAATTCATACTCGGCGGTAGCGGTGATAGAGGATATGGTGTCGGAGAGCAAAAATGATGGCTGACCGCTGTTTTCCATAAACCGCTTCAGGGAAAAGGCCATTGCTTCGGCGTTAAATGGAGTGCCATCGTGGAATGTTACCCCAGAGCGGACAGGAATAGTGTAGGTGAGCCCGTCGCTGCTCACAGTGGGTAAGGCGGTAGCGAGGTGGGGTTGGAGTTGGCGAGTATCATCGGCGTAGGTGTAGAGCCGATCGCCCATATTCTCCAGCAACATCCCCGAAGCTAAATCATAAGCATCCGCCGGGTCGAGGGTGCGGATTTTAGCCGTAGTGCCTATAGTAATGCGATTTGAGCCCACATCACCCCCCTGTTTAGCAACAGATTGGGGGGTTTGAGGTGTTTGGGTTTGGGAGCCACCGCAACTAACAGTTAAAAACAAGCAAATGCAGAATAAACCAATAAATTGACCCCAACGTTGCCATTTGTTATTTGTCATTTGTGATTTGTCCTTTGTCCTTTGTCCTTTGTCCTTGGTCATTTGTCCTTTGTCCTTTGTCACTTGTCCTTTGTCACTTGTCCTTTGTCCTTTGTCCTTTGTCCTTTGTCCTTTGTCACTTGTCCTTTGTCCTTTGTCACTTGTCCTTTGACAAATGATATAAATTAGCTGGTCATAGAGATGATAACGGGAGTCAAATTGATAATTGATAATTGATAATTGATAATTGATAATTTAAGGTCTATGAGTTTTCATATAAATAAAAATTTTGATAAACATTACCCTGCTGCCCTACAGTAATTTTTCACGTAAATGAAGAAAAATAAATGACAAGTGACAAATGACAAATGACAAATGACAAGTGACAAATGACAAATGACAAATGACAAATGACAATAGAGATGATAACGGGAGTGGGAAGAAGTATGCGAGTAATTGGGTTAATCAGCGGGACTTCAGTGGATGGTATCGATGCAGCCTTGGTGGAAATCACCGGCAGAGAATGGGATTTAGAGGTAGAATTGCTGGCAGCGCAAACCTACCCCTATCCTGGTGGGCTGCGGGAGCGGATTTTAGGACTCTGTGCTGGGGATGCTTTGTCAATGGCGGAACTGGCGAGCCTGGATGACGCGATCGCCACCGCCTTCGCCCACGCCGCCTTAAAAATCCAAGCTGACCACCAAAACGCAGAACCCAAAAACGCAGAACCCAAAAACGCAGAACTAATTGGTTCCCACGGCCAAACGGTTTACCACCGCCCTCCGGACCCCACCACCAACCACCTGGGTTATAGCCTGCAGCTGGGACGAGGCGCCCTCATCGCCCACCTCACCAACATCACCACCGTGAGCAACTTTCGCGCCGCCGATATCGAAGAGGGCGGTCAAGGTGCCCCCCTCGTCCCAAAAGTCGATGTTTGCCTGCTTTCCCATCCAGTGCGTCATCGCTGCATCCAAAATCTTGGCGGTATTGGCAATGTTACCTATTTACCTCCCAGCCATAGCCACCAGCTCATCCAAGGCTGGGATACGGGACCAGGTAACGCCTTGTTAGATTTGGCTGTGCAATATCTCAGCAACGGGACGCAAACCTACGACCAAGATGGCGCCTGGGCTGCCACCGGTAAACCTTGTCAGCCATTAGTAGAAAAATGGCTGCAACACCCATTTTTCCACCAAGCACCCCCCAAATCTACCGGAAGAGAATTGTTTGGGGTGGAGTATTTCCAGCAATGTCTGATTGATGGGAGAGAATGGAATCTCAAAGATGCGGACTTATTGGCCACCCTCACAGAATTAACCGTGGCTTCAATTGCTCTAGGATACAGGAAATTTTTGCCCGCCATGCCCGATGAAGTGTTGCTATGCGGGGGCGGGAGTCGCAACATCTATCTACGCTCTCGACTAGCAACCACCCTACAACTGCCCGTGATGACTACCGATGAAGTGGGTTTAAACGGGGATTTCTTTGAAGCGATCGCCTTTGCCGTCCTCGCCTACTGGCGGCAACTAGGCATTCCCGGCAACCTCCCCGAATGCACAGGAGCCCGCCAAGCGATCCTCCTCGGCGACATCCACCCCAAAGGTTTGTAGTAGGGCTTCAGCCCTCCGTTGGTTTGTAGTAGGGCTTCAGCCCTCCGTTGGTTTGTAGTAGGGCTACCCTCACGGGAAGCCTTACGGCTACAGCCCAAAAAAAACGAACCCGAGCAAGAGGGCTAAAGCCCAACTACGAACTGAGGAGGGCTAAAGCCCAACTACAAACTTGGGGAAATTAGAGGAAAATAGGAAGTTAGCATCAGGCTAAACATAGGAGATAATCTATGGCAGAGCAATTCCAGCCCCTTAGTGGCGGCGAAGTGGTTTTCCTGAAACAGGCTGCAGAGACAATGCCCATCGCCCACAGTACCTTCAAAGTGAGCGAACTTACCGCCGTCCTCAAACAAAAATTTTTGGGCGATGCGATCGACACCGAAGCCGCCATTAACAAGCTGTTCAGCTCCGGCGTCGAGTGCGAAATCCTCGCCCCCTACAAAAACTGGCAACCGGGCAAAGTCAGAATCACCCTAGAATTTTGCCCAGACATCTCCCCTCAGCCAGAAACAGCCCCCAGCCAGATCTTATCCCCAGCGATCGAGCCTCAACCCCTATCTCTAGAGGAAATCCGGCGGATGCGTGCGGAAAACCCTTAAACTACCAGCAACCTGTTCACAACCTTTACCGGAGAAGGTGGCTGAACCATCTTTTTATCAATCCCAGAATGCTTTCCCCGATGAACGAACCTCAACTCACCGCCCAAACCCCGATTTTGCTTAGCGAAACCCTGGTGAAACTGCCCGAACACAAGTTTTACCGCCAAACCTTCATCTTTGATGAGCTGCTTGCCATCATGCTCTGGGCTGTGACCCGGATATCCTATGATGTCAACTGTTTGGTGGATGGCACCAAAGCTAAAGCAATTCAGCCCGCCGGGGGATGGGAGCGGGGGACGATTCGCCTCCTGGCAATTGTCAGCCTCAAAGCATCACACTCTTTGGGCGACAGCGAAACCCAGTATATAGAAATCGACTGCAAAACCAAACAGCCCCCCAACTGGTTACTCCCAGAGACGGCAGTGATTCAATCTGACAGTAACCTAGTTTGCCGCGAACCACGCCAAGTGGGCGCGATTTTGCGGGAATTAAAACAGGAATTGCAAGCTGCTTGTATGGAAACTACCGATTTTCTGGTGCCCACGCGGTTGGGTTTTCCTTCGGTGGAGCTGCTCGAACCTGGTAGAGAATGGCGTCATGCTCAAATGCGTTTGGGCTTGGAAATCAGCTTTATCTCCGATAACCCTGGAGATAGTAAAACCCCCGATCGCACTTCTACCGCCTTGCCTCAACCGATTTTGCCCTTGGGGGAAAACCTGATGCGCTAACCAAAAAGGTTGTGGTTTTGGCTTTAGCCCTCTTAGATTGGCAAATTTACTAAAAAGGTTGTGGTTCTGGCTTTAGCCCACTTTCTCAAGGTTGTGGTTCTGGCTTTAACCCAAATTCTCAAGTTCGTAGTTAGGCGTTAGCCCACTTAGATGGGAAAATTCCCCCTATCCCTTTGAACCTTTCTTGTTACCCACTGGTCTAAACCCAATAGATACCGATCGTCGGTGAGGGAAACAGGTGTTAACACTGCCTGCTGAAGCATCCATTCCCCAGCCTTCGGACGCTAACCTAGTCCGAGAGTGCTTGGGGGGCAACAGTGACAACTTTCGCCAGCTCTACCAACGGTATGAGCATAAAGTCAGGTCCAGTCTTTACCAGTTGTGCGGTGCAACCGTCCTGGATGATTTGGTGCAAGAGGTGTTTATCCGAGCGTGGAAAGGGTTGCCCAAACTGAAGCAACCAGAGCTATTTTCCACCTGGCTCTACCGCATCGCCTGGAATGTGGCGAAAAATCAGCGGCAGGCTTTTGCCCGGGAGCGCAGTCTTCAGGAGCAAAGTTACGCCCATTCATCCCCCACCGCGTCAGGTACTAACTCAGAGCAGGCTCTCCAAGAGCTGCACTATCAAGACATAGTAAAGCGGGGTATGGCCAGACTCACTCTAGAACACCGCAGCGTGTTGGTACTCCATGACTTGCAGGATTTGCCCCAAAAGGAAGTGGCAGCTATTTTAAGCATACCGGAAGGTACGGTAAAATCACGCCTGTTCCATGCCCGGAAAGCAATGCGGCAATTTTTGCAAGAGGAGGGAGTTGAGCTATGAGTCAGCAGCAGCCAAAAGATGATGAAGGTTTGGTGGCTTTTCTGCGCCACCACCGTCCCGAAACACCACCAGGGTC
>JACCEE010698955.1_pt1 | contig 10021 bp, 13 predicted proteins | sample 7449931 | NCBI WGS metagenome assembly JACCEE01 (sample SAMN15323457, study PRJNA562643) | freshwater metagenome | isolation source: river surface water | place: USA:Blue River Watershed | collected 2017-08-19
AAGTGTTTTGGCAATTGATTCTACGGACTGATTTGCATCAATCAGAACAAAACGATCAGTATCTTCTATGGCGCGACGACGATACTCCTGCCTGACACGATCAAAGAATACGTCATCGAGGCTTTCGAACTTATCTGGATTTCTGGCCAAACTGCGGCGACCCTGGGCAACCTCACTGGGTAGATCAAAGAGAAAGGTCATGTCTGGCTGCACTAAATAACGCTGCCCTTCTTTGAGGCGCATTTGTACCCAAACTTCGAGTTCGTATAGCTTTGCTAAATCAAGCCCTCGCCCACCCCCCTGGTAAGCAAAGGTGGCATCGGTAAAACGATCTGAAATGACGATATGACCTGCAGCAAGGGCTGGTTCAATGACAGTCGCCAAATGCTCCCGTCTAGCCGCAAACATCAATAGAGCCTCCGTTTCAAGATGCATCTTATGGTGCAAGAGCATTTCACGTAGTGACTCTCCTAGGGCTGTGCCACCTGGCTCACGAGTTAAAACAACTTGACGCTCGGGATAACGCGATTGCAAAAGCTCAGCGCTACGCTCTATATGCGTACTTTTTCCAGCACCATCAATCCCTTCGAAACTAATGAAAAACCCGGGTCGATTCTTAGATTGTGCAAATGTGATCAAAAGCTAAACCCTCAAATTATTGTTTTAATTGATACTTTCTAACTGCTGCCTCGTGCTCAGCGAGTGTCCTTGAAAAGACACTACGGCCCTGCCCATCTGCAACAAAATACAAAGCCTCGGTAGCAGATGGCTGGGCAGCAGCCACCAAGGACTCCATGCCTGGCATCGCAATCGGCGTGGGCGGTAAACCTCTACGCTTATAGGTATTGTATGGGCCGTCTCGAAGTAAATCCTTCTTTCTTAAATTTCCATCAAATTGATCACCGAGACCATAAATAACAGTCGGATCCGTTTGCAACATCATGCCTATCTTCAAACGATTATGAAACACTCCCGATATCTGAGCTCTTTCGGCTCGACTACCGGTTTCTTTTTCAATAATTGAGGCCAATATCAGCAACTCATATGGATTTTTGAGGTGCACGGGGTGCTGATTTTTCTCCCAAGCCTCGCTTAATTTTTTTTCCATCGCACGATAGGCTTTTGTATAGATCGAAAAGTCAGTATCACCGGGCTCGTAGGTATACGTATTGGGGAAAAAAAGTCCTTCTGGATGTTGATGGGGGCTTCCCAAGGCAGCCAAAATTCTTTGAGCACTCTGCCCTTTCAGGGTCACTTTGAGTTCTTTTTGTGACTCAATCAGGCTTCTGAATTGTTTGAATGTCCAACCCTCAATTAAAGTGATCTGAAAACGAACCGTATCTCCCTGAGCCATCTGCCTAATGAGCTGATAGAGTGTGGCCTCTTTGGGAAAGTCATAAACTCCCGCTTTGAGCTTTTTGCCAATAAATAGAGTTCTAAAAACAATCTGTAAGCTCACAGAGTTCACAGATGCTCCTTGATCTTGCAGTTGACGGCCAATCGCGGCCACATTCGAGCCTGGCGCTATCTTCACGCGTAAAACTTCGCCAGAACTAGGTGGTATAGCGGTTTGTGAGCTAAGGAGGATAATCCCCAATAAGACGACCAAGATAACAGTGGTCAGACTTAGAATGAACTTACGCCAACCGGGGCTTAATGATAGAAGTTTCATATATCAGTATGATAAAGCTACAAATAGATTGAGGAAGCTATGAGTTATTTTGTTGCGCTACCAGACTGGTCTTGCATCACGATCGACGGTCCGGAGGCTGTTGAGTTTTTACAAAATCAAATTACCAATAGTGTGAAGGCTTGCGCTAAAGCAGCGCCTGGGGCTATCGCCGCGGGTAATCAAGTGAAGTTTGCAGGCTATTGCAATCCCAAGGGTCGTCTAATGGCCAATTTCTGGTTATCGCGTTGGATGATCATGCAAGATTCGCAGCCGACAGAGCGCATTCAATTATTACTCTCTAAAGACATCACTGAAGTCGTTGCTAAACGTTTATCCATGTTTGTTTTGCGCCAAAAAGCCAAAGTTCAAGCACAGACTCAGATGCAGATATCTGCTTTTTGCACCTCTGATGGCGACATCACTGCTCTAAATGAATATCTTCATCACAATCCCGATTCCAGCGCGATTCGTTTGCCAGATGTCAAAGACGGTAGCCAGAACTACCAGCGCTATTTGATTGCTGGCAATTGTCCCCAAGCTCAGTCAGATGCCGTGAATACCCTACATTGGCATTATTTGGAAGTAATCAGTGCTTATCCACGCATCGTACACGCGACTTATGAAGCATTTGTCCCACAAATGGTCAATATGGAATCCATTCAAGGCATCGACTTTCAAAAAGGTTGTTATCCGGGGCAAGAAATCGTTGCGCGTAGTCAGTACCGTGGCACCATTAAGCGACGTCTCTATTTAGCAAAAGCGAGAACTAGCGACTTACCACTGCCGGGTACCGAAATCTTTGCTGCCAATGACCCTGAGCAACCTTGCGGTTTAGTGGTACTCGCTAGCCTTGATCCAGGGCAAAGCGATTGGGTGTATTTACAGATCGAGTGCAAAACGGAACTTGCAAGGCAAGCCATTCATTTAGGCTCTTCTACAGGTACTCAGCTTGAGTTTCTGAGTTTGCCTTACCCCTTAATTGAAATCTAATGTGTCTTATTCTGACCGCTTGGCAATCCCATCCAGACTACCCTCTGGTGGTCTTAGCTAATCGTGATGAATTTTACGAACGTCCCACTGCCCCACTCCATTGGTGGGATGAAGAATTGCTTGCAGGCAAGGATCTAGCGGATACAGGTTCAGATCCTGGAACTTGGTTAGGCATTCATCGCTCAGGTAAGTTTGCAGCGCTGACCAATGTGCGGGCCCCTTCAGAAAAGAATCCAACTGCCCGCTCACGCGGTGAAATAGTCACGCAATACCTCAAAGCTTCCCATCATCCAGAACAGTTTCTTGCGGAATCTAAGATGGGAATGGGTCGCTATAACGGCTTTAATTTGCTGATGGCGCAACTGAACCAGCAAGAGCAAAGTTTGTATTGGTGCAGCAATCGCATTTTGATGGGTTCACAAATACGTCCCCGTAAATCTATCCAGCCCCAAAAACTCAAGCCAGGTTTATATGGTCTGTCGAATGCTATGTTAGATACCCCATGGCCTAAAGTACAACATCGTTTGGCTGCTTTTGCCCAAAGTTTAGCGATGGACACTGGATCTTTTAGTAAACCCCAGCGCTATTTACAGTTGATGCAAGATACTCAAATCGCTCCTGAGCACCAACTTCCGGCCACAGGCGTGAGTTTGGAATGGGAGAAAGCTCTCTCAGCAGCCTTTATCAAAACGGAACACTATGGCACACGCTCCACAGCACTTCTGAGAGTCAATCGCCTGGGCCATTTTGAATTTATTGAGCGTCATTTTGACGCTCAGGGTAAGAGTCAAGAAGAATCATTTTTTGGTCAGCTCAAAAGCTTTACCGAATCAGCCAAGCCTTAAACCTGCAGTCTTAACGATCTTTTTTTAAGCTACGCTCTAGCGCTGCTTTATTAAAGTATTTAAAGGTCGCTGTTCCCATACAGCAGAGTCGATCATCGTTATCCCATAATTTAGCTTCGACAAAAGCTAAAGACGCGCTATGGTGCACAGTCTGAGCTGAGACTCGAATAGTTCCTTTGGCCGTGTGCAAGAACTGATTTTTAAGTTCTAGAGTTAGTACACCGCGACCTGCGGGATCGGCGGCTCGCGCAGCCACAGCCATACCCACATCCATGAGTGTTAGCAAAACACCACCGTGAGCAACCTGCCAGGCGTTTTGATGCTCGGGGCGCAATTCTAGGTTCACATGTCCGCCATTGATATCCGCTTGAGTACAGCGCACCCCTAATAGTTTTAAAAAAGGCGCTTCTAACTCTAATTCGAGTTCATGGCCTAAATCGGCATCTGTCATGGTTTTCATAGTCCCTATCTTATACAAGGTTTACAGCAAGGTGAGCAAAAACAGGACCTTATCTCTAAAATCAAGCTATGCCAATCCATCTACAAGCAGCCAGTGCGGGCCTCATTCAATATCTGTCTCCCACCCCGATTCCCGCACCGTATGCCGTTGCTTTTTCAAAGGATTGTGCCAAGCAACTCGGTATACAAGACGATTTATCGCATCCAGAATTACTAGCTTTACTGGCGGGTAATCAAACTCATTATCAGAACAAGCAGTGCCAAACCTATGCGATGGCTTATAGTGGTCATCAATTTGGCGTCTGGGCAGGACAATTAGGCGACGGCCGTGCCATTTATCTGGGTGACTGGCGGCAGTATGAAGTTCAACTCAAAGGGGCAGGCCCGACTGATTACTCACGGCGCGGTGATGGCCGTGCAGTATTGCGCTCATCGATTCGTGAATTTCTCTGTAGTGAAGCCATGTATCACCTTGGTATTCCTACCAGTCGTGCTTTAGCCGTGGTAGGTTCTGATTTACCTGTTAGACGCGAAACCATAGAAACCGCTGCGGTGTGTACCAGAGTAGCCCCTAGTTTTTTAAGAATCGGGCATATCGAACATTACGGGCACAACGATATGCAAAAAGAACTAGAAAACACCTTAGATTATTTGATTGCTCATCATTATCCCGAGGTGGCTACAAAACCCTATCCCTATTTAGCTCTTTTAGAGGCTATCGCGATGCGCACTGGTCAGCTCGCTGCGCAGTGGCAAGCTGTAGGTTTTTGTCATGGCGTACTCAATACGGACAACACCAGTCTATTGGGGTTGACGCTCGACTATGGACCCTTTGGCTTTTTAGATCAGTTTGATCGAGAACATATTTGCAATCATTCTGACGAACAGGGCCGCTATAGCTACCATCGTCAGCCCGACATTTTGCAGTGGAATTTGTATTGTTTAGCAAGCGCTATGCTGCTGCCTTTAAAAAAACAATTACAACTTGATGAAGAAGCCGCTATAGAACGAATCAAGTCTAGTCTAGATGTATACGCTAAGACCTATCGCAGTGCTTTTATAGACTTGTATCGACAAAAATTAGGTCTACACACTGCACATCCAGAAGATCCTGCATTGATAGAGCAATTATTACAACTCATGCATCACGAGCGCCTGGACTACACCTTATTCTTTAGAGATCTATCAGAAGGTGGGCAGTATGATGCCCAGCCATCAGAGGCACTCTTGGCGTGGTTAGCGCTTTATCAAACGCGCATCGAGCTCGAAAATATGGCACAAGATCAGCGCCTAGCCCAAATGCAAACCATCAACCCTAAATATGTCTTGCGTAATCACCTTGCACAGAACGCTATTGAGCGTGCCCAAGCCAAGGACTTTAGAGAAGTAGCACGCTTATTGAAGATATTAGAAAATCCTTATGAAGAACAGTCAGGTGCCAAGGACTACGCCTTACCACCGCCGGCTGACCATCCACCCATTTGTGTGAGTTGCTCATCATGAAACCAAAAACAGATATGGAGTATCGTCAGTTACTTAGTGATATTGAGTATCGCGTAACCCGTGAGGCGGCGACCGAATACCCCTTCTCAGGGCGTTATTGGGATCATTGGGAGGTCGGTGACTATGTCTGTGTTTGTTGTGATACCCCCCTTTTTTCTAGCGAGCAAAAGTTTGATGCAGGCTGCGGTTGGCCTAGCTACAGTCAAGCGATAGATGATCAACAGATCAAAGAAGTACGGGACACGAGTCACGGCATGATTCGTACAGAGGTTCGCTGCCAAACTTGTGATGCTCACCTAGGTCATGTCTTTGAGGATGGTCCCGCTCCCACAGGCTTGCGCTACTGTATTAACTCAGCAGCCATGAAATTCAAGGCAAAGTAAGTCCTAAATAGTGTTTTAATACAGGCTCACATCGAGGAAAGACCCCATGAAATTTTTATTTGATTTGCTGCCTGTCATCTTGTTTTTTGTGGCATTTAAATTAGCCGATATTTATGTCGCAACGGCTGTCGCCATGGTGGCTACTATTGCTCAAATTGCTTGGGTGGGTCTGAAATACAAAAAGGTCGAAGCCACTCAATGGGCGAGCTTGGTGTTGATTCTCGTTTTTGGCGGTATGACCATCGCATTCCAGGATAAGACCTTTATTCAGTTAAAGCCCACCATTTTGTATGCTCTATTTGCGCTCGGTTTATGGGTGAGCGCCACGTTTTTTAAAAAGAATTTGATTCAGTTGGCCATGGGTTCGCAAATCAAAATTGAAGATGATTTACAAGAGTATGTGTGGAAAACACTCAATCTGGCTTGGGTCGTATTTTTTATCGTGATGGGACTGCTGAATGTTTACGTGGCCTATCAATTTAGCGAAGACACCTGGGTCAACTTTAAACTTTTCGGTAGTATGGGTCTTATGCTCGTGTTTATTATTGCTCAAGGTGTTTGGCTGAACCGCTTTATTGTTCAGGAGGAATAAATGAACCCGGCAGAACGCCTTGCCTGTTTTGAAAAGCGTCTACAAGAGACGCTCAAGCCCACCGAACTTCAAATCGAAGATGAAAGTCATCTGCATGCCGGCCATACGAGCGCGGGGAGCGCAGGTCACTACCGTGTCTATATCGCCTGCCCTCAGTTTGAGGGCTTAAGTCGTGTCGCCCAGCACCGACTGGTGTATGATGCCCTTGCACCCTGGATCCCACAAGAAATCCATGCTTTGGCGATTGTGGTGATTTAAAATAGAACATTCATTTTTTTTAATAACTAATTGATTAATTTATGAAATCTTTGGCTCGTTTAACTACTGCACTGATCTTGGCTGGTTCTTTATCTGCGGGTTTTGCGCACGCGCAAAATGCGGCTGTTGTGAATGGCAAATCCATTCCGAAGGTCAAACTCGATAAATTGATGGCCGCCTCGGGTCAGCCCAACAGCCCAGAAATGCGTGAACGTGCTCGCGATATGTTGATTACCCGCGAACTCATCAACCAAGAAGCTATTAATCGTGGCTTGATCGCCAGTGAAGCCGTTCAAGAGCAATTAGAACAAGCCCGTTTAAATGTTTTAGTGGGTGCCCTATTTGATGACTTCATCATGCGCGATGGTGTCTCTGATGCAGAACTCAAGCAAACTTATGACCAAATCAAGACTCAGTTCGAAGGTCGTGAATACAAAGTACGCCATATCTTGGTAGAAAAAGAAGCCGATGCTAAAGCCTTGATTGCCAAAATCAAGGCGGGTGAAAAGTTTGAAGATTTGGCTAAAGCCAACTCCAAAGATCCAGGATCTGGTGCTAACGGTGGTGATTTAGACTGGATGAGCCCACAAGCTTTAGTGCCTGAGTTCTCCAAAGCCATGCAGGCCCTGCAAAAAGGTCAAATGACCGATAAGCCAGTGAAATCACAGTTTGGCTGGCATATTATTCGCGTCGATGATGTCCGTGATGCCAAGGTACCAACGCTTGCAGAACTCAAGCCTCAGTTGATTCAGATGCTCAGCCAAGATCAAAATTGGCAACGCGCGAAGTTCAATGACATGATTGCTAAGCTCAAAGCTAAGGCGAAAATTCAGTAATTAGATATCGACTCAATAAAAAACCGCTCAATCTAGAGCGGTTTTTTTATGGGCCTAATTCAAGCTTGGTATTTGGCTTAACTCTTTTTTTGCAAATCAGAAATAATCTGACTCGCATCGACTTGAGCTTGCCCACTCATTTTCACAGCCTCTCCAAATTTTTGTGAGACTAAAAGCCTTAATTCATCTATTTGCGCCAAAGCATAGTCCGGAGAGGGAAAAATAGCGGGCATATCCATCAATTTGCCATCTTCAGTCAAAAAGCGGGTTTTAACCATCACTCCTTCTGGGGTCAGCTCCACAGAAAAAACCGAACGTCCCGTTAAAGTTTGTTGATTGTCATTGGCCATGATGCGACTTTCTATAGGGCTATTTTTTTGAACCACCGGTCGATAAACTGACAAAGGATAGCTTAGTCACATTGCTTGCTTGCGCTAAAGCCATAATTTCTGCCACACGACCATAAGGTACAGCCTTATCAGAATGAATCTGTAACTGAAACTTAGGATCCTGCCCTTTAGCTTTCAGCAGTTGACTAAGCTCCGCATCGCTGACGGCTTGACCATCAAATTGCAAACCACCCTTGGCATCAATGAATAAGGCCACGTTTTTAGCCTGATCTTGCTGTGCTACAGCCTGAGTCTTTGGCAAATTCACTTTCATCGATTGCGGCACTATGAGTGGTGCTGTCACAATAAAAATAACAAGTAGAACCAACATCACATCCACCAAGGGGGTGACGTTCAATTCAGCCATCAAGCCATCTTCACTCTTTTGCGAACTGATTGCCATGATTGATTCCTTATCAGCCGTCTAATTAGCTTTTCGATTGGCTTTGCGCTTGTTTAGCCGCCAAGCGTAAAAAAGCCTCAGTAAAACTATCCACATCAGTCACCCATACTTTAAGGCGACGTACAAAGTAGTTATAAAACAAGACTGCAGGTAAAGCAGCCGCAATACCGACTGCAGTCGCAATCAAAGCTTCACCAATCGGTCCTGCAACCACATCAATACTCGCTTGACCGCTAGCGCTGATTTCTTGAAGGGCCACCATAATGCCCCACACCGTACCAAACAATCCAATAAATGGTGCTGTAGAACCAATCGACGCCAGCTCAGATAATCCCTTTTCTTGGGTACGTAAGATTTTTTGAATCTCTTGTTTCAGAGGGCGCTCCAGTATTTCGTGCACGTCACCAGTATTTTTTAAAGACTGAGGATTATTCTTATAGTCATCAAATTCTTTGAATCCAGTTTGTGCTAACTGTGCCAAGATGGCATTGCTTTGGTTGGCTATCTGTTTACCAGAATCCCAGCTATTAGCTTGCCAAAAAGCATCTTCGAAGCTTTTACCCTCTGCTGTGGTACGTTTAAATTGTTTGATTTTGACTACAGCAATTGTCCATGTAATCACTGATAAAAAAATCAGGATGGCTAGAACAGAGTGAATAATGAATGCATTCATATTAGCGACTCTTTAAGTTAAAGGTGATTGGGATTCTAACAACTTGGGTAATGATGACTCCATCCTTGCGGGCGGGGCTAAATTGCCACTGTTTGACTGTTTGCAAAGCTGACTGGTCCAGCATTTCATGACCACTCGATGTTTCTATCGCTACCCGCCCTGCTTTGCCATCAGGCAAAACCTCTGCCAAGAGCGTGACCTTACCTTCTAAACGCATTCTGACAGCTAATGGGGGGTAAGGAGGTTTGGGATTATTGAGATAGGCTGCTTTGTAATCTGCGTCTGCAGTTTGGGCGTTCGCGGGTCCAGCTGACGCACTAGAGCTCGCTGGAGTATTAGGTTCGCTAGTTTTACTGGCTTGCTGAGTACCGTCTTTATCTTTAGGAAGATTCTTGGGTTGACTTTCGGTTTGAGGAATTGGTCGACTGGGCGTAACTGATTTTTGCTGACCACCAGAAGAAGGTGCTAAGGCAGATAGTTCTATCGTTAAATCAGGTCGTTTACTGACCTGAATATCTGGTAGCCCAAAAATCATAAGTAAGCCAATCAAGACATGAATAGCTGACACCCATAAGAAATGTCGCCTGAAGTCTTGATTAGCGCTAAGAATATTCATAATAAATTAAGCTGCTGGGAGTAATTTACATTCTGCATCATTACTACTTGGATTTTTTGAATCAACAGGACAGTCAGGTGCCTGCTGTAATTCATCGATCGTCACACTAGCAGTAACAGCTTCATCATCAGAAGCCATTGTATTTAATAAGTTTTTCTTAAGCTGATTCAGATAATTATTACCTGTAGACAAGATAGGTTCACTAATTCTCTCAGTTGTAATTCCAGCGCTTGTAAATAAGCTCTCTCCGACTAATGTACCACCGGCCAATCTGAATTTGGCTGTCAAACTATCGTTGGCAGCTACCAAACCAGAGCTAGGTGAAGAACCCAGGTCATACTTAACCTCACCACCATTGGTTCTAAATTGAATGTTCTGATTAGTCACACCCGGTTTACCGAT
>JACCEE010992315.1_pt1 | contig 10018 bp, 7 predicted proteins | sample 7449931 | NCBI WGS metagenome assembly JACCEE01 (sample SAMN15323457, study PRJNA562643) | freshwater metagenome | isolation source: river surface water | place: USA:Blue River Watershed | collected 2017-08-19
AAACCTCCCTGAAGAAATACAAAGGAAAGATTGACTTGGATATCAATTTGGAGGAGCTGCGAGGCCGCTGATGCGTGTTCTGGTTGACAGTTCCGTCTGGATTGATTACTTCAGAAGCGGATAAAATTCGCAAGCATTGGATTGTCTGCTTGATGCTGCTGCTGTCAATGACCTGATTTTGACAGAGCTGATTCCGTTTCTGCGGCTGAGAAAACAGAATGCCGTCATTAAGATGCTTGTTAAGCAGCCAAAGTGTCCGTTGGTTATTGACTTTCTGGAGGTCAGCGAATTTCATTTTCAATGTCTGAAAGCTGAAATCAACGGAATTGGCATTCCTGATTTGCTGATAGCGCAGAACGTAAGGCAGTCAAAATGCTCTGTCTTCTCGTTGGACAAGCATTTTGAAAGGATGTTTGATGTTGTCGGGTTGGATATTTACGATGCGGCGATTCAGCTTGAATGAATCATTGCCCTGACAAAGAAGGGATTGAGATGGCAGAGGGGCACGGTGCGCCGTGTCCCTTTTGTCTTTTGGGCAGCAGCAGCCGCAAGTGTGCAGAATGCGGTGTTGCGGAGGATTTACGATGTGCAAAATCCTAAAACAAGCCTTTGTCTTATTTTAGGATTTTGCCAGGCTTGCCGGATGAAGCGTGCAATTCGAGGGCATTACGTGACCGGGGAGAGAAAAAAAAGGACTTGCCGCAATAACAGCAGCAAGTCCCTGAATTTTCTTGGCGCACCTGGCAGGATTCGAACCTGCCACCACCGGATTCGTAGTCCGATGCTCTATCCAGATGAGCTACAGGTGCAGTGAACGCAATATTTAGCCGAAAACGAAATTTTGCACAAGGTTTTTCTGCTGCGATCTGTCTTGAAAAATGATTATCTCTTTAAATTCAAAAAAATAGCTGAAGCCCCGCCCTGCCCCTGCCCTTTTTCTCCATGAGGACTGTTCATTTGCCGCATTTTGCGGTATAGAATGAGCACCGCCGCCTCTTGGCCGCCCTCAGTCTCTTCAGGCTCCAATCACGTCAACGCAAATCAACGAAAGATGGCCGACTGTTTTTTCCGGCACCGCCTGCCTGCGCTGCTGCTCGCCGCCTGCTGCGGCCTTCCCGGCTCTGCCGCCGCCAACATTCTGCTGGTGCCGAGCCAGCAGCATCCTGCCATCAGCTTGGCGATGGGAGCCGCCGCGCCCGGCGACACGGTCCGGGTCGCGACCGGAACCTACAGCGAAAACGTCATCCTCAGTCCGGGCGTGACCTTGGAGGGCGGCTGGAACGCCCAGTTCACCGAACGCGATGTCTCCAAATACAGCACGGTGATTGACGGCAGCGCGCGGGGCGGCTACGCCTTATTCGGCGCGGACAAGGCGGCGGTGGACGGTTTCGTCATCACCGGCGGCGGCCCGCCGATGATGATGCCGGATGCGGATGTCGGGCCGGGGGTGTACTGCGACTCCGCCTCCTTCACTGTGCGGAACAGCGTCATCACCGGCAACAAGGCGGCAGGCATCTACGCCCGCACCTGCCAGCTGCTGGTCACCGGCAACATCATCGCCGCCAACGGCAAGGCGGGCGTTTTCCTTGAAGACGGCAGCGCGGCCCAGATTCAAGGCAATCTGATCACCCACAACCTTTGGGCCGGAGTGAACACCGGCGGCGGGCTGCCCTCCAAGGTGGAGATCATCAACAATGCGGTGCACAGCAACAGGAAAGCAGGCCTCAATGTCGCCTTCGCAACCGGCATGGCCGCCAACAACCTGATTTACAAAAATGGCGAGGCGGGCATCCGCTGCGGCCTGACCGAGATGCTGCTGCTCAACAACACGGTGGCCGACAACGGGCTGGCCGGGATTTCCGTGGCCGAACCAACGGACAAGACGGCGGCGCGGAAAAATCCTGAAATCAAGAACAACATCGTGGCCAACAACGGCGCGGCGGGCATCAAGTCCTTCGGCGGCGGCTACAGCTACAATCTGCTCTACGGCAACAACCGAGCCGACAGCTTCCGCCCGGATTTTCTCTGGTACATCCGCCTTCAGTTCGGCGGCTATGAGGACGAGGTCACGCTGGGGAAAAGCAAGAATGTCCTCGGCGATCCGCTTTTTGTCAATCCGGCCCAGCATGACTACCGCCTGCGGCCCGGCTCGCCAGCCATTGACGGCGGCGATCCCGCGCCGCTGTTCAATGACAAAAATTTCGGCCCCTCGCTCGGCGCGGACCGCAACGACATGGGAGCCTACGGCGGGCCGCACACTCTGGCTGAGAACAGGCCGCCCAACCAGCCGCCTCAGGCGCAGATCGAGCCGCCGAAAGAACTGGTTTACGCCGGAGACAAGGTGACGCTCAACGGCGCGGTCAGCCTTGATCCCAACGGCGATGCTGTCAGCTATGACTGGCGGCTGCTCGGCAGGCCGCCGCAAAGCCAGGCCGCGCTGCAGCCGCAGCAGGACGGAACCTGCCAGTTCACGGCGGACAAGGGCGGGCAATATTTGATCCAGCTCACAGTCAGCGACCGCTGGGGTCTGCGCGGCACGCCGACGACGCTGGCTGTGAACGCTGACCCGGACAAGCCGCCGACCGCGAAAATCGTCAAACCGCAGGATCCGGTTCCGCTGGGCAAGACCGTGCAGCTTTCCGCCTATGACAAAAACAAGCAGAACGGCGGCGAGCTGACGTATTCCTGGCTGCTGGCCAAAAAACCTGCGGCGAGCCAGACGCTGCTCTCTGATCCCGCCGCCGAGAGGCCGACTTTTGCCGCTGACGCGCCCGGCTGCTACACTGTGCGCCTGACTGTGGCCAACGGCAGAAAAAACAGCGCACCGGACACCGTTCATTTCTGCACCAAAGAGAGTCAAACGCCGGGCCGCCGCTCGGTGCCGGATGAATACCCCACCATCCAGGCCGCCTTGGATGCCGCCGAGGCGGGCGAGGACGTGGTTGTCCAGTCCGGCGTTTACAAAGAAAACATCATTGTGGACAAGGCGGTCAACCTGATCGGCGTGGGCAATCCGGTCATTGACGGCGGCGGCAGGAAAAGCGACGAGTCGGCGGTCTTCGTTTGTTATTTGGACAACACGGCGGCTGGCCGCATCCAAGGTTTCACCGTCACCGGCGGCGGCGCGGGCCAGTACGGCCACGGCATCCAGGTGCTCAACTGCTCGCCGGAGATTGTCGGCAATCATATCACCGGCAACAAGCACGTGGGCGTGGGCATTCATGGGCAGAAGAATTTCACCAAGGACACCAAGATCCACAACAACCACATTTATGACAACGCCATCGGCGTGAGCAACGGCCTTGGCGCGTCCGGGCAGATCTATCACAACAACATCTACGGCAACAAGGTGACCGGCATCGGCGTGCGCGGCCTGGCCAGCCCGGTGCTTGGCAAAAACGCCATTTACGGCAACTACATCGGCATCGGCGTGCGCGAGGAGGCCTATCCGGTGATTGAGGGCAACGCGGTCCGCGACAACATCGTCGGCATCGCGGTCAATCCGGGCGCAGAAGGGGCCGCCGTGCTTGGCGCGGCAGGCAGCCGCCTCAGGATCAGCGGCAACGTGGTGAGCGGCAACCGCCGGGCTGGCGTTTTCATCTCCTCGCTCAACCGGAGCGATATTTTGATGCAGGGGAATTCCCTCTCCGGCAACGCGCAGGACGGAGGCAGCCGCAGCGGCGGCGTGGTCACCGGCTATCCGCATGAAACGCTGGCCAGAGCGGTCATGGAGAACAACATCGTCAACGGCAACAACGGACGGGACATGCAGCTCTTCAAAGAGCTGGGCGAGTCCGCCGGAACTGTGGGCGGCTCGCAGGGCCGCAGGCCGATGATGATGCCGGGCCGGTGAAAGACAGCTCTTGACAAACGCCGCGCTTTGTCGTATTGCATAAGAGTATGCTGAGATTTTTTCCATGCGGGACTGCCCGGAAAAGATGGGCTGCCGGCGGAATGATGAAAAATACTACGCTGCCAGGCGTGTGGGCTTGGCGGGCGCATGAAGAGCCGGGCGTAAACAGTTTGCGTTCAGGCGGCAACGGACAGGGATTTTTCCAGTCCATCTATTTCACATGAGGAGGAGGTAGAAAATGAAAGGTTTGACAATGAGATTCGCACTGGGAATGGCAGCGGCCGCTTTGGTCTTCGCTGGTTCCGCTTCCGCGCAGATGCAGCAGCAACAGCAGGGCGGTGCGAATCTCAGCATTGATCCTGCGACCTTGCAGACTGTTGATCAGGCTCTGCTGAAGATGCAGCAGGAGATGATTCAGAAAAATTATGCCTCGATGCTGCTCAAGCCGCAGATGATGAGCAAAATGATGGCCGAGCGCACCCCGCAGAACTTCATGCAGGGCGCGATCCAGCCGGTCATGATGGAAAAAATGCGCAACCAGATCAAGCCGCAGCAGATGCAGATCATGACAACCAGATAAGGTTCTGGCCCGCCGCCTTTCCGCAGCAAGAAAGGCGATGTCGAAGGAGATGCCGCCAGTTGCGCGGCATCTCCTTTTTTTAACCCGCTGTCACGCAGTTTTCTCTTCTGCTCCGACCCCTCCTCCGTTTTTTCTTCCCTCTCCGCGCCTCCATCTGCCCTGTCTTCTGCGGGAAAAGTGTCATTTTTCATCCGCCGCAGAAAAAACGACCTCACGCCCTTGACATGAGCTGACCTTTTTTGATAACCTGTTCTTATGAGGAGAGGGAAAAGAGCGGCAAAACAGAGAATTGGTTGAGACGAAAATCCGCTCGCAATGACAAAACAGGAGGAGAACATCATGAACGTGATCAAAAAAATTTCTGGCAGAATTGTTCTTGCGGCAGCTGCTTTCGGATTCGCAATGTCTTCAGCTCCAGCGTCCGCTTTCACCGTAGATCCTGAAATCATCAAGATGATCAACGGCATGATTGTTGACATGCAGCAGAAAACAATCTCTGAGCTGTATCCGCAGGCACCTCTGAAAAATCAGATGCGCGGCAAGATGATGCAGGAGTTTTCTTCCAAGACGATTCTGATGAATCAGATTCAGCCGGTGATGATGCAGTCAAACATGAACTCGACCAGAAACGTGCTGATGAATCGGATGGCTGAACGGCCGGTTCCTCTGCCTGGCTCATAATCTGCCCGTGATACGGCAGTCAGCGGTTTTGGCAAGGCCGGATGAAGCGCGCAGCTTCTCCGGCCTTGCCTTTTAAAGGCTGCGGCAGATGATGCGGACTTGACTTCTGCGGCGGCTGATGCTACGGTATTTTATATGCTGGAATAGCGGCTTGCGCGTGTCAGCAGGTTCTCCGGCGGACAGCTGTCCGGTCGGCAGAAAATTTTCAGCGCGGCGCATATCAAGATTTTTCACTCAAGAGGGTTGCAATGAACAGGCTGAAAACGACCACCGCCCGGCAGCTGCTGGGAGCGGCTGCCGCCGGGCTGATTCTCGCCGCCGCGCCAGTCAGCGCGCTGGAATTTGATCCGCAGACCCTGCAAACCGTTGACGAAATGATACGGAAGATGCAGCAGGAGACTATGCAGCAGCAGTATGCGTCCATGCCGCTCAGGAACGAGCTGCCGGGCAGAATGATGAACAACATGTCCCAGTACGCCTCCGCTGCCTACCGCCAGAACATCCAGCCGCAGATGGTGCAGGTGGTGATCGGCAGTATGAGGCCTTGGGAATTTCCTGACAAATTCAAACAGGCGATGATGCCGCAGATTGTCTCGCAGGTCAGCGCTCAGATCAAGGACATCCAGCTCCAGCAGATGCAGGAGGGCATCCGTGATCCGTCCTTCCCCAATGTGCCGGGCCGCCCTGCGGAGGCAGGCAAATAGGCTGCCTCCGCGCAGAAGGCATTGCAAGCCGCGCCAAAAGCGCGGCTTTTTTTTCAGCAAAAGAGCTGTTTAAAATGACAAGTTGCGCTCATCCGGCAGAGTCGGCCTGCGCTGCCGCGCCAGTTGGTAAAAAAAATTGTACACCGGCTGTGAAAATGCTTGCAAAAAGCAAGCTGGCAGGATATAACACGCCCATCAGTTGCAGAGCAATCCTGCGCTGATGCAGAAAAGTCGGAGCTGACACGATGCAAGGAGAGGTGTCCGTCCGCAGGGTGCGGGCGGCTTTTTCAACCCGAGGAGGAGAAAAAAAGTGAAAAAAGCAGCAATCAAATGGACTGTTGGCCTTGGACTCATGCTTGCCGCAGGCTCAGTTTGGGCGCAGGGCGGCAGCCCTATGTCGGACATGGCCAGCAGCATCGCCGCCGGCATGGCCAGCAGCATGATGGCCGGTGTCAATCAGCAGGTGAGCAGCAACGTCAAAATGGACACCCTGTTCTCGCCGGACGCTGACAAGATCGCCCAGTCCGGTCCCGCGCCGGTGCTGGACATCCGTCAGATGATTGAGCAGGCTGTGCAGAACATGCCGCAGCAGCAGCGCGACCAGCTGGCCGGTCAGATGACCCAGCAGAATTTGTCTCTGCTCCAGCAGGGTTCCGCCGCCGCCAGCCAGATCAGGGCGAAAGTGCGCGACACCATCATGATGGACCGCTACAAAAACATCTCCGCAATGGCGCCGAACCTGTACCGGAGCAACATCCAGCCGCAGATGGTGCAGACCATCATCAGCAACATCCGGCCTTGGGAGCTGCCGAACAAGTTCAAGAGCAAGATGATGCCGATCATCGTCGGTCAGGTGAGCAGCCAGATCAAGATGCCGCAGATCAACTTCATGCAGGAGAACATCACCAGCTCTGACTTCCCCAACGTGCCGGGCCTGCCGGGCATGGCCGGTTCTGTTCCGAACCAGATAAAGACCCAGCAGATGCAGCAGATGCAGCAGGGCGTGATGGATCCGAATTTTGTTGATCCGCAGCGGCTGATGAACGGCGGCATGTGATGCCCGCTTGACGGTTTGACCCGTTGCCGGAACTGCCGCAGCTGACAGTTCCGGCTTTTTTTTGCCCGGCGGCGGCAGCAGGGTAAAAAAAATTTTACAAAGCCGCCTGAACTTGCTATCTTTAAGTGAAGCTGCTCCGGCTGAGGGAGAGGAGGAAAACTGATTGATTATTAAAGCGAGGAGAGTGCAGATGAAAAAGATCGTGAAGAGGCAACTTGCTCTGGCGCTGGCCAGCGTCTTTCTGACCGCAGGAGCAGCAGGGGCGTTCGCCGGCGGCCCTGACAGTCAGCCGGGCGTTGGGTACATGAGCGGCAGTTCTGACACACAGCCAGGCGTTGGGTACATGACCAACAGTTCTGATGCGCTGCCGGGTGCAGGAAACATGGGCGATTCAATCTTCAGCGGCGGCGGCAACACGGCGCCAAACGGCAGCGTCCCCTACATCCTCCCGCTTGACCCCAATTCCTTGGCCAACATGTACGGCAGCAACATGAGCGGAAGCTATCCCGGCGGCATGAGCGGCTATCCGAGCAGCGGCGGCGGAATGCCGACGCTGGATCTGCGGCAGGTGGTGCAGCAGGGCATCCAACGGCTGCCGCAGCAGCAGCGTTATTATGGCGCGTCCAACATGGCCAATCAGAATCTGGCCCAGCTGGGCAACGGCATGTCGCCGCTCAACCAGATCAGAAACAGCGTCCGCGACTCGATCATGATGAACCGGGTCAATGACATCTCCCGGATGGGGCAGGCCACCTTCAGGCCGATGGTGCAGCCCGGCGCGGTGCAGAGCATGATCAGCCAGATTCAGCCGTGGAATTTTCCCTACCGCTTCCAGAGCGCGATGATGCCCGCCATGATTCCGATGGTCAGCGGGCCGATCAAACAGCGGCAAATGGCCTATATGCAGGCAGGGATCATGAACAATCCGTATTTCCCCAACGTGCCTCTGCCAATGCCGATGTACGGCTCATCCGGCGGATACGGCTCCTATGGAGGAGGGGGATATTATGACCCCTACAATGGCGGAATGCCGGGTGTCCAAGGCATGTACGGCGGCGGAATGCCCGGCGCGCAGGGCATGTATGGCGGCTATTCCAATGGGATGATGCCGATGCAGAACATGATGATGCCCAATATGCAAAATATGCAAGGCATGATGATGCAGAACATGATGCCCAGCATGATGCAGAACATGCCATACGGCTACTGAGCAGCACAGCAGGCTGGCGCGGCATCAGGCCGGAGGCGCGGGAAGCGTCTCCGGCTTTGCTGTTTTTTCAGGCAAGGATCCAGAACATGAAACATAAGAACGCCATAGTGCTGGCGATGTTCGGCACCACAGTGGAACCGGCCCTCAAGGGCCTGCTGAACATCAGCGGCAGGATGCGGGCGCGCTACCCGGAAACCTTGGTGAAGATCGCCTTCACCTCAAACATCATCCGCAAACGATGGCAGCAGCGGGCCGCCGACCCTGACTATCTCGCCGCGCACCCTGAGCTGCCCGATGAGGTGCTGCGGGTGCGGACGGTGCTGGCGACCATTGCCGACCTGCAAGATCAGGGCTGCGACACGATCATACTCCAGCCGACTCATGTCGCAATGGGCGAGGAATATCTTGATCTTGGCACCTTTGTTGACGGCCTGATGCGGATGGGCACGGTCAAGAAGGCAAAATACAAGCCGTTCCAAAAAGTTGTTTTGGGCCGTCCGGCACTGGGCACCTACGGTGTCGCCCATCCTTATCACGAGGACATCATGGCGGCGGCAAAAGCCTTGGCAGCCGATGCCGATTTGGCCAGGCAGGAACAGGCCGCGCTGGTCTATATGGGCCACGGCAATGAGCATTTTCCTTCATCAGGCTCCTATTTGGAGCTGGCGGAGCGGATGCGCAGGCTGCACCCGGATGTGCTCACGCTGATCGGCAATGTTGAAGGCTATCCCGCCTTGGATGATGTGATCGCCGACCTGCGGCGTTTTGGCGCGAAAAAAGTGCTGCTCAAGCCCTGCATGGTTGTGGCTGGAGATCATGCGGTCAATGACATGACCGGGCCGGAGGATGATTCATGGAAGAATGTTCTTGAACGGAACGGCTTCGAGGTGGCCGCCGCCGCCACCGGCCTCGGCGAGATTGACGAATTTGCTGATATTTTCGTCCGCAATGCAGGCGAGGCCGCCGCAGACTCAGGCATAATTTTGCAATAGCCGCCCTGCCCTGCCTCCTTCTGGCCGAAACTTGACCGTCTGGCTTTCCCGGCCCAAAAGCTCTATAATCAAAAGAACGGCGCTGGAAAACCATTATCATCGTGCGGAGGCTGTGATGACCAGAAGCATTCTGCTTTGTCTTGCGTTGGGAGGATGTTGTCCGGTTGCGGCGGCGTTGGCCGCATCTGCTGTCAGCGAGCCGGTTGCTTGGGAAGATTTCGTCAATCAGGACATCCGGCTTGACGACGCGGCAGTTTTCAGCGGCGAGAGCTTCAGCGCGGCTGCCGGGGAAACGGTGTATTACATTTCCGCCGCAGGAAAAAGCGGCAACAGCGGCCTTTCGCCCGATTCGCCGTGGGATTTAGCTACCTGCAATGCCCACAAAGCAGACAACTCCATCTATTTGTTCAAACGCGGCGACCAGTTTCGAGGTTTCATCAGCCGGAAAAGCGACAAACTCAACACCAAATTCGGCGCATACGGCACCGGAACCCGCCCGCTCTTTCTTGGCAGCATAGCCATCAGCGGCTGGCAGAAAACAGCGGACAGCCGGATTCCCGCCACCGTCCGAGGGCAGGTCTATGAAGCGGATTTGAACGGCGCAGTTTTTGGCGGCACGAACGGCGGCAACGGCATCCGCCACCTCTTCTTCAACCGCAAGCTGATGACCATCGCCCGCTATCCAAATGTTACCGGGCCGGAGCAGGTTAACTGGCTCAACATCACTGAAAAAACAGGCGACTACAGCTTTTACGACGCGCAGCTTGCTGGCCGCAACACCATCGCAGGCTATTGGACTGGCGCAACCTTGCGGGCGCGAACCTACAGCTGGCAGTATTCGGTGCGGCAGGTGACAGACTACAGCGGCGGAGTCATCACCACGGAAACTGCGGCCACGGCTTTCTATCCGACCAAAGGCTGGGGATATTTTTTAGACAACA
>JACCEE012282730.1_pt1 | contig 10018 bp, 10 predicted proteins | sample 7449931 | NCBI WGS metagenome assembly JACCEE01 (sample SAMN15323457, study PRJNA562643) | freshwater metagenome | isolation source: river surface water | place: USA:Blue River Watershed | collected 2017-08-19
AATCAGTCACTTGGCCAATGTGGGCGATGCCAAAACGTTGATCATTCAACCTGCAACAACCACACACTCGCAATTGAGCGATGCCGAACAACTTTCGGCAGGCGTATATCCTAACCAATTGCGTTTGTCTGTTGGAATCGAGCACATCGACGATATCAAAGAAGACTTGGAACAAGCTTTCGCGAAAATATAATACAACTAACAACTAACTTTGGAAGAGTTTTTTACTGAATCAACATAGGACCCTTTAATAAACTTCTTTTGGAAGGGTTTATTTAGAATCGATGTTAGAACTCTTCCAAAGTTTAAAAAAGAATATCATGCCAGTAAACATACCCGATACGCTGCCGGCAATTGAAGCGTTGAAGCAAGAAAACATCTTTGTGATCGACACAACGCGTGCCAGTCATCAGGATATTCGTCCGTTACGCCTGGCTGTGCTTAATCTGATGCCGGTAAAGGAAACTACTGAAACCGATTTGATTAGATTGCTGTCGAACACACCACTTCAGATTGAAATCGATTTGGTGAAGATTGAAGGCCATGCGTCGAAGAATACGCCTGCCGAGCATTTGCTAAACTTTTATACCGATTTCAGTCAAATAAAGCATAAAAAATACGATGGCCTTATTATAACCGGAGCCCCTGTTGAACAGTTGGAATATGAGGAAGTTACTTACTGGGACGAAATAAAAGACATTCTAGATTGGGCAAAAAACAATGTGCAATCGTCGCTTTTCATTTGCTGGGCGTCGATGGCGGCATTATATCACTACTACGGTGTGCCTAAGCACCCGCTCAATCAAAAAATGTTTGGAGTGTTCCACCATACAGCGTCCGATCCGTTGCTCCCTATTTTTAGGGGCTTCGACGATGAGTTTCATGTTCCGCACTCGCGCCACACCGAAATCAGAAAAGAAGATGTGGTGAAAGTGCCAGACTTAGACGTTATTGCAGAATCGGAGGAAGCCGGGGTTTATATGCTGAAAGACAAGGCGAATCGTCGCTTTTTTGTAACCGGACATTCGGAATACGCACCCAATACCCTCGATGGCGAATACAAACGCGACTTGGCAAAAGGTGATGCCATTGAAATGCCGAGGCATTATTACAAAAAGAACGACCCTAACAATCCTCCGGTGGTACGTTGGCGCGGCCATGCCAACCTTTTCTTCCAAAACTGGTTAAACTACTACGTATACCAAGAAACACCCTACGACATCGAAGACATTCGATAGTACAAAAAAACCTGAAGCCAGCACTTCAGGTTTTTTTATATCCGCTTGCTATTTCAGAAAAATTTTCACATTCATTATATCTTGTATTCAAGTCACTTATGATCCAATGTTTAAAATTGCCTATTTAATTCAGCGTTTTATTCATATTTTGCTTCTTTATTTCAGCGAAACGAATTTCATTTGGGCATGAATCTCAAATTAAGATGTTTAATCTGATTTTTTGTTCTTTTGGCGTTCCATTGGTCGACGCTGCAAGCTTTATTATTGTCAGTTCGATGAATGTCAAAATTGATTGGGCTGTCAGTTGTTTGCAGTGACTGTCGAATCATTATGAGAAATTCATACATTATTTAATGAGCAAAATAATGACAACTTACGGACAAGCCTTATCGAAAGCTATGGCACTTTGCAGCAAATCGGAAAAGTGCATTTCGGATATTCAACAGAAGTTAAACGACTGGGGTGTTGAACCTGTCGATGCTCAGAAAATCATAAAAAACCTGATTGCCGAGAAATTTATTGATGAGGAACGGTATGTTCGTTTTTTTGTTCGCGATAAGTTTGTGTTTAATCAGTGGGGCAAAGTGAAAATTGCATTTATGCTTAAATCGAAGAAAATACCATCATCGATTATCGAAGAGGCTTTAATAAATGGAATAGACGACGAAGCTTACCTCGATTTGCTTGTAAAGCTTTTGAGCGATAAATTGAAGAAGACCAAGTTTGTTAATGAGTACGACATGAAAGGAAAGCTCGTTCGTTTTGCTCAAAGCAGGGGATTTGAGTTTGAAACAATTGGGAAAGCGTTGACCGAGCTTAAGAAAAAATAAAGCGGTCATGATTCTAACATGAAATCATGACCGCTTTGGAAGAAATCTATCAATTAGTTAATCATCGAGCAAAAGGAATACTCCAGTGCAATATTCTGCCGGAATAGTTGTCAGACTATCGGGCGTTGCGTTCAATTTGATTTTTGGAGTAGAATAAATTACCAGGTCGGTTTGGTAGTTGGTATAGAAGTCGGTAGAACCGGTAAAGTAGATCGTTGATTCATCTGTTGAATATTGACCGCCATGACCAAGGCCGCGGTAATTGGTTGTTGTTATTGAAGCACCATCGATAATTTGCATCCACGGTTCGGCTTTCTCCCAGTCAAATTCGCCTAATCCCGAACCTCTCCAAATTTTGAACATTTTACAACTTGATTTTGAGATCTGACCTGGATTGAATTTATTGTAATAATCATCAACCTTCGTGTTTACTTTTGTCGATAGGTCAATTTTGTGCAATCCATCGCCAGTTGTTATTAAGTAGTCCTGATCGCCAGTTACTGCTGTCGGATCGTCGCTTGTTTGAGCAATTCTCGTATAACTTCCGGGGCTGCCAATTTCATAGCGAACAATGAATTCGTAGTCAGTATGGAACATCCCCCAATCGGTTCCAAACCCATAAACAGTGCAATAGGCATATCTATCATCGGGCGATATTACAAATCCTGCACCCATCGAACCACCTTCGGTGTCACCTCCTTTTTCGGGCTGAGCAAGCACAAAAGTTGTTGGGTCTCCCGATAATTCAATCTCTTCAGTTTGTGGATTGTAAATTGCAAGCATCCCACAGTGGGCATCGTCGTAAGGGTTATCGGTATTCAGAACAACCCGGTATGCAATGCTGCCATCCGAAAGAACCCTTGGCCGTTCGTCAGGTACCGAGTAGTAATAGTCTTTTGGCGCGGTTGGAATTGGTGCAAAGGCAATATCTTTCAGATTGTCGGCATCCATGTATGCAATCCCTGATTCGCCTTCCGGAACGAGGCTTCTTTCAACGCTGAAAGCAATTCGATCGTTGTTGTAATCCATCATGTCGAGGCTAAATGCCCATGGTCTGTATTCCGAAATGAAAGAGAGGTTCGGCGCCGTTTTGCCAATTGTCAGAGAGTAAATGCCAGGCTTTAAACCTTGGTCGTTTCCGGTGCAGCCCACAAGAAATTTAGGGCCTTTGTTGCCGCCATCGAAATCTTTGTCGCACGATGTGAACAGTAAGGCTACAACAATGATGCACATTTTCAGAGGTAGATTAACGCGTTTCATTTCATTTTAATTTATTGGTTATTAACTTTTTTTGCTGAAATGTTGTGTCCTTAACCAAATTTACGAATTAATATCTCACCGCATGTTGTTTGCATCTTGTTTTCGAATAAACACAGTATCTTTTTTTTCATTTTAGTTCGTTACTTTTGCGGCTTATAAAATCAGACAATTATGATTCTACGTGACCAGGTTAAAAGCCTAGTTGAGCGCCGGGATGCGCTGAGGGGGTATCTTTGACGTTGATGGCAAATTAATCCAATTACAAGAAGAGGAGTTAAAAACGCAAGACCCTGCATTTTGGGAAAATCCTAAAGCAGCCGAAGCTCAAATGAAAGTTGTTCGGGGCATTAAGCAATGGACCGATGCTTTTCTGGAAGTTGACCGTGAGGTTGAAGATTTATTGGTCTTGTTTGAATTTCAACAAACCGGCGATGCCGAAGAGGGCGATGTTGATGATCAGTTTAAACGCACTCTGGATCTGATCGAGAAGCTTGAAGCAAAGAATATGCTCCGGAAGGAGGAAGACCGCCTTGGCGCTGTACTACGTATCAATGCCGGAGCCGGAGGAACTGAGAGTAATGACTGGGCAAATATGCTTTTTAGAATGTATAGTCGCTGGGCCGAGCAACATGGCTATTCATTTAAGGTGATGGATTTCCAGGCTGGCGAAGATGTTGGACTGAAAAATTGTACTGTTGAGGTCGAAGGGGAATTCGCTTATGGTTACCTGAAAAGTGAAAATGGTGTTCACCGGCTTGTTCGACTGTCTCCGTTTAATGCCCAGAACAAACGGCAAACTTCATTTACTTCGGTTTATGTTGCGCCTTTGGTTGACGATTCGATTGAAGTCGAAATTAATCCGGCCGATATTTCGTGGGAAACCATGCGATCCAGTGGCGCAGGCGGTCAGAATGTGAACAAAGTTGAAACAGCAGTTCGCTTGCGGCACGCTCCAACCGGAATCATGATCGAAAACTCCGAAAGCCGTTCTCAACTTCAGAATAAGGAGAATGCCATGCGTTTGCTAAAATCACAACTCTACGAACTGGAGTTGCGCAAACGGCAGGAAGAAATTTCAAAAATTGAAGCAGGAAAGAAGAAAATCGAGTGGGGATCACAAATCCGTTCGTACACAATGCAGCCTTACAAGCTTGTTAAAGATGTTCGTACCGGCTACGAGTCGGGCAACGTTCAGGCTGTAATGGATGGCGATCTTGATGGATTTATCAAAGCCTATTTGATGGAGTTCGGAGGTGAATAGACTCTATCCGCCGACCCGTTTGAAGAACCTTCCGAATGGATTGTGGTGATTTTTGGGTCAATTGTGTAGTTGATCGGGTTGTTCGTGAAATTTCCGAATCAATTGTAGAGATGACCGACTAGTCTGAAGAATTTGACAGAGAATAGGTTTTTCAAAAAAATGAAGAACCTATTCCGATTCGTAGCCCCGTTGTAACAACCACTATGCTAACCATTTCTTCCGAAGAATATTGATCGGTCGAATAGATCATTAATTTCGTTTTTTCTCTAAACCAGAAAGCTCATTTTGAATCGCTTTTCTCTGCTTTATGGCCATTGAAAGTTCGTAACCATTTTTAATGGCTGCAATATCTGTTTTCTCAAGAAAGTAGTAGTAGCTATTTTGCCCAAACAAGGCACATTTTAGAGGCAGTTCACTGTATTTGCTGATGAATTGGATCAGTGAATCTGAACGGCCTTCGGTAAACGAGATCTTTTCCCATTTGTAATCGAGAAAATCATTTTTCCTGCTGTTTGGATCGTCGGCAGGTATTTTTGCCGATTCAATCTGGACAATCCCGTCGTAAAGTTTGATCCGGTTATGGTTTAGCTGGGTTTTCCCCATGTACGTGCTCGAAAGGAATAGTTCGCCCCGCTCGTCAAGGTTTACCTGAAGGAACGTACTGTTCGATTTTCGTTTTTTCTCTTGTTGTACAGGAATGTATTGTGAGTACAAGTCGTATTGGGTTTTTTCTTTGATAAAGTTCGGCTCAAGTTCGGCAATTAAAGCTTCTGTTTCCCTGAGTTGGCTCTTTTTTCGGTCAATTAGTTGTTGGTATACTTCAGTTTTAATTTTTTTTGCCACTTCAATCTGAAAATCGGCCTTTGGAAAGAGTATGCTTACTGAGTCTAAAATGGCCAGTCCCGAAGCTGTGTCACCTTGCGCTATTATTCCTTCGGCTAAATTAATTTTCCCAACAGCCAGTTCCCGTTGGGAAGGGCCGCATGCAGATAGAAAGATGATCAGGCAAATAAATGATTGGATATGAGATGTATATTTCATGTTTTCAAGAGTTGAATTTTGCTTTGCGAAAATAGTAAAAGGCAGTGGTATATTATGCGATTGCCGACGAGGAAAATATTTTTGGAGTTTTATTTGGACAATTAGAAAACTTGAATTTTATTTGCAGCGCTAAAAAGATGGGGCGGTAACAAAGAAAGATGAATAAATTTAAATCTTTTTTTTGGAGTTTAAAAAAACATTTTTACCTTTGCGCACCGAATTTAGAAAGACATTATGGCCCGTTCGTCTAGCGGTTAGGACGCCAGATTTTCATTCTGGTAGCAGGGGTTCGATTCCCCTACGGGCTACATTAAAAAAATTTGAGCATTAAAGAAATGGCAAATCATAAATCATCAGAAAAAAGAATCAGGCAAAGTGCCAAGAGAAAATTACTCAACAAGTACTATGCTAAGACAATGCGTAATGCTGTTAAGAAGTTGCGTTTAACTACAGAAAAAGCAGAAGCTGAAGTTTTGCTTCCAAAAGTAACTTCAATGATTGACCGTTTAGCTAAGAAAGATGTTATCCACGATAACAAAGCAGCTAACCTTAAATCAAAGCTTGCATTACACATTAATAAACTGTAATATAGAATTTTCTATAATATAAGCCTCTACGTTTATGCGTAGAGGCTTTTTTTGCTGTTATATATTGATATATCCGATTAATTGCGTTTTTTTGTGTTGTACCACAATCTGAAATTATGTCGGAATACGAAAAACTATCCATTAAGCAGTGGGCAGAGGAAGACCGGCCCCGCGAAAAAATGCTTAAACATGGGCTTGCTGCTTTAAGTAATGCGGAGTTAATGGCAATTCTGATTGGCTCCGGAAATACTTCCGAATCGGCTGTTGAGCTTTCAAGAAGAATACTTTCCGACTTTAAAAACAACTTAGACTCTATTGGTAAATCCTCTGTCGACCAGCTTATAGCATACAATGGAATAGGTGAAGCAAAATCGATAAACATTCTGGCTGCCCTCGAACTTGGAAGGCGCCGGCAACTTTCTTCGCCCGACAAACAACCAAAAATTACCTGTAGTGCCGATGTGTTTAATCTGTTGAAAATTGATTTGTCCGATCTGCTTCACGAGGAGTTCTGGGTTCTTTATCTCGACAGGGCAAATAATGTGATTGGCAAAAGCCGTATTAGTCAGGGAGGCGTGAGTGGAACGGTTATCGATGTCCGTTTGATCCTTAAAAAAGCAATTGAAAAATTGGCTTCTTCAATTATTTTGGCTCACAATCATCCAAGCGGAAACCTTACTCCTAGTCAGAGCGATTTGGATATTACACGCAAAGCCGGCGATGCAGCAAAACTTGTTGATATGAAAGTACTCGATCACCTTATTTTTGCCGGATCGAACTACTTGAGCATGGCCGACGATGGTTTAATTTGATCTTTTCTGATGGTAGAGGTGATATAATAAATTGTAATTTTAGTCCTTCAAAAATTGCATCAATGATTCATGTCTTTTCTGAAAAGTTAACTTCTCGTGTCCGGTATGCTTTTCGGCTAATATTCGAAACTATTTTGAATAATTCGGTCGAGTTTCATGCTGATCCTGATTTCTTTTCATCGTTAGAGGGTGTTAAAATTAATTACTCAGAGAAGACCGGTTTAGGTGGGTTGACAATCAGACCATCGGGCTTACTTTTTGAATCGGGTTTGCAGCAAATCAATATTGAAGTTTTTGATTGGGACGGTTTGATTGCCTTTTTTCAGGTTGATCATTCGGTTATTCCTTTCGATATTTTTTCTGCAAGTTTCTATTTGTCTACACGGTACGAGGAGTATTTTTCAACAGAAAGAGACACTCTTCAGCGGTTTGAGTCGAAAAGTAGCTTGGCCGCGAAGAATCAGTTTCTTGAAAAGCCACTTGTTAATTGTTGGGCGTTGCGACTTGCCGATGTCATTGAACAAGAGTTCGAACGATTTAAGTTCAAACGCTCCGAGTTCAGTTATATTCCAACTTTCGATATCGACAATGCCTGGGCGTTTAAGCATAAAGGTGCGCAAAGAATCATTCTGGCATCGGTGAACGACTTGGTGCATGGGCGATTGAAAACTGTAGTTCAACGAATTTCGGTTCTTCTGAATTTTGAACAAGACCCTTACGCCAACTACGATTTTATGGAAGAAACGATGAAGTTTTTTTCGTTCAAACCGTTCATTTTTCTTCTGATGAACTCTGATGGAAAGTATGATCGTGCAATTTCATTCAGGAACAAAGTTTTCCAAAGGCTGATCAGGGAACTTTCATCGTTTGCTACAATTGGGTTGCATCCGTCGTACGTTTCGAATTCAAATACTGATTTTCTGAGTGTTGAAAAAGAACGATTAGAGCAGGTGCTGGATCGAAAAGTTGAGCTTTCCAGGCAACACTTCTTGAAATTGTCGTTTCCCGAAACGTATAGAAATTTGGCAAGTGCCGGGATTGTTGCCGATTTTTCAATGGGTTATGCCGATGCTCCGGGTTTCAGGGCAAGTATATGCACACCATATTTCTTTTTCGATCTACTTGAAGAGAGAGAGACTTTATTAAAAATATTTCCTTTTCAGGTAATGGATGTTACATTGCAGAAGTATAATAAAATGAACCCTTCGGATGCGATTTCGAAAATTGAAAGTTTAATGCAGGAAGCCGCTGCTGTTGGAGGCACATTTGTCAGTTTGTGGCACAACGAATCGCTTGGCGATGCCGGGCAATGGAAAGGGTGGAGGAATGTTTATATCGAAATGACAAAAATGGCATCAATGCACAGCAATGGATAGCATTATAAAATTTGTTCACAATTCGGAAATTGATCTTGCTAAATGGGATCAGGTGGTTGATAATTCGCCCAATGCGCGTGTTTATGCCAATTCGTGGTTTCTTGATATTTTAAATCCCGATTGGCATGGGCTCATTTATGGCGATTACAATTATGTGATGCCTGTTGTTTTTTCGAAAAAGTGGGGGATTGAATATGTCTATCAACCAATTTATGCACAACAACATGGCATTTTTCCGCCTTCAACACCTTTAATTACTGCCCGGTTTCTCGACTTTCTTTCTCAACGTTTTCGGTTTGCTGATCTCTCCCTGAATTCGATGAATCTTGTTAATCATGATGATTTTCAGACTTTTGAACGTAAGAACTTCATTCTCTCACTTAAGGAAAGTTATTCCTCTTTGTGTGCAAACTACTCTGACGACTGCAAGAAGAACCTGAAAAAGGCATCTCGAAAGAACAGCATTTCGAAAAGTATTGCGCTCGACGAGTTTATGAATTTTTACATTCAAAATATAAAAGTCAAGTTGGATCCGGCAGTGTTGAGCCGTTTGAGGTTAATTGTTGCCAAAGCAATGGCGATGAGTGTTGGGGTGATTTATGGCGCGTATTCCGATCATAATGAGTTGAGTGGAGTCGCATTTTTTCTGAAAGGCAAGAACCGGTACATTTATCTGGCATCGGTTTCGTCTGAATTGGGCCGAAAAAATTCGTCGATGTATGCCATTCTCGATGATTTCATCAAGAACCATTCCGAACAACCTTTCTTTTTCGATTTTGAGGGGTCGAACATCGACAGTATTGCTCATTTTTTTGGCGGATTTGGTGCAAAACCAGAGATCTATCTCCATCTGAAATACAATAATTTGCCTTGGGTGATGAAGCTTTTTAAAAAGTAATTGAACTATTGTGAAAAATTAAATTAGAGATATGGAAGTTATCAACCTTGGAGATCAGAATTCAATCTTCAATCAATTTATAGCAGAGATAAGAGATGAAAACGTGCAGAAAGATCCGTTGCGTTTTCGGAAAAATATAGAACGAATAGGCGAAATATTTGCCTACGAAATCAGTAAGAAACTTAATTACTCGGTTCGCGACGTAACAACACCGTTGGGCGTTGCAAAGGTTGGTTTGCCCGAGTCGTTTCCTATTTTGGCAACCATTCTAAGGGCCGGGTTGCCGCTCCATCAGGGATTGCTGAACTATTTCGACAAAAGTGGTAATGCATTTATTTCGGCATACCGGAAGTATATCGATAAGAAAGAATTTGTGATCGAATTTGAATACCTGGCCTCGCCGTCGCTCGAAGGTAAAATTGTGATCTTGTCCGATCCGATGCTGGCAACTGGTTCTTCGCTCGAGGTGAGTTATAAAGCCCTTCACCAAAAAGGTACGCCACAGCATGTTCACCTTGTTGCAATAATTGCTAGTCGTGCTGGTGTTGAGTATGTGAGGAAGAATTTGCCCGCCAAAAATTGTACGCTGTGGGTTGGTGCCATCGACGAGGATCTTAACTCGAAGGCATACATTGTCCCGGGTTTGGGCGATGCCGGCGACTTGGCTTATGGCGAAAAACTCGATGATAAGTAAATTGAGTTGTAAAGGAAAATA
>JACCEE012348216.1_pt1 | contig 10018 bp, 9 predicted proteins | sample 7449931 | NCBI WGS metagenome assembly JACCEE01 (sample SAMN15323457, study PRJNA562643) | freshwater metagenome | isolation source: river surface water | place: USA:Blue River Watershed | collected 2017-08-19
CCATGCTCGCGGCCTGTCCAATACACATGGTGCTTACGTCTGGTTTGATAAACTGCATGGTATCATAAATTGACATCCCCGCCGTTACCGAGCCGCCTGGTGAATTAATGTACAAATGAATATCTTTGTCCGGATTTTCTGACTCTAAAAACAATAACTGCGCAACCACCAAGTTTGCCATGTAATCTTCAACTTGCCCGACTAAAAAGATGACTCGCTCTTTTAACAGCCGTGAATAAATATCAAACGAGCGTTCACCGCGTGCGGTTTGTTCAATAACAATAGGGACTAATCCACCTGCTGCTTGGGGGGAGAAGGGATTTATCTGATTACGATGACTGTACATGCAAAGCTCGCTTAAAGTTCAAGGGGGGGCAATTATTGACGTTGTTTATCCATGATGTCACTAAAACTGACGTTTTCATCGACTAGTTTTATCTGACTAATAATCCAATCGACAGATTGGTCTTCTAACACCATTTGTCGCACGTCATTAAGGCGTTTTTTATCCGCATAATACCATTGCACGACTTCCTCTGGATTTTCATAACTTTTTGCTAAATCTTCAATCGTGGAACGAACACGGTCTTCATCAATTTTAATTTGCTGTTGGTCAATAATTTCACCCAAGATCAAACCCAATGCAACTCGCCGTCTGGCTTGGATTTCAAACATCTCACGCGGTAAATTCAAATCTTTTAACTCAAGTCCCTGTTTTTTAGCATTTTCTGCATAAGGCTGCACCATGGTGGCGATTTCTCGGTCAACCAACGCATTCGGCACAGTGGGATTAAGATGGTTATACACGGCATCTAATACCGCCGTTTTTAATTGTGCATGTAGCGCATGTTCCAATTCTCTTTCCATGTTATTTCTAACATCATCATGGAAAGCATTAATATCGCCGTCGGCAACCCCATATTGTTTTACAAACGCTTCGTCAATTTCAGGCAATACAGCACTTTCTACGCTAATGACTTCAATTGTAAACGTCGTTAGTTTGCCGGCTAATTTTTCATTGCCATAATCTTGTGGAAAGGTAATGTCAAAACTTTTATTATCGTTGGCTTGCAAACCGATTAACTGCTCTTCAAAGCCCGGAATCATTTGCTTGCCACCAATTTCGACGGCAAAGTTTTCAACTTTACCATCGGTAAAGTTTTCCCCTTCACAAACCCCGGAAAAATGAATCGTTACGCGGTCTTTATCTTGCGCAGCACGTTCTGCAATAATCCAAGTTTTACTTTGCCCTCTTAATTTTTCCACCATGTTGTTAAAATCCGCATCTTCAACATGAGCAAGGGGACGTTTAGCTTCAATTTGTTCGATACCTGCCAACGAAATTTGCGGATAAACTTCAAAATCAGCAAAAAAAGACAATCCGTCTACATCATTAATAACACTAATATGCGGATAACCAACCGGATTTAAATCTTGTTGTTTTAAGGCATCGTAATAACTAGACTGCACGACTTCGCTAATCACTTCGCTACGCGCTTTACCCGCATAACGTTGTTTGATAACGGTTGCGGGTACTTTGCCGGGACGAAACCCTGCCACTTTAACTTCACGCGCTAAGGATTTTAGGCGTTCATTGACTTTTGTTGCAATAACCTCTTCAGAGATATTAACAGTCATTTTTCTGCTTAATTCTGATGTCTGTTCGACAGCGACTTGCATTACTTTACCTCAAATAACTAAATATGAAATGGATGAAATACCGGTGAACGGTTTAAGATGAAGGGATTAACGTAAATCATCGCTAATTTTGGAATTGTTCGGATATTTAAGTGGTGCGAGCGGAGAGACTCGAACTCTCACAGGGCAACCTACTGGAACCTAAATCCAGCGCGTCTACCAATTTCGCCACGCTCGCATACTTTAAGAGCAGGGGATTATAAAGGGATTGGTAAACATAAAGCAAGCCTATCTTAGTAAATTATGTTTCTAACATAGCCGCGATAGCACAGTAATTGCTAGGGAACATTTAATCAAACGTATTTATCATAAATAGTAAACGAGGTTTTAACATGAATTCAAACAACAGCGTTTTTAATTATCACCGCCGCACCAAACACCGCCTGCAACAATACGCCAACGGCCCCGCCAGCTTAGATTGGGAAGACCAACCCAACGGTTTTCGTCGTTTCACAGACTGCCCATTATTAAAACTGGCAAAACCCGGCGCAGAACGCGAGATTTTATTTGCCGATTTAGCCAAGCCTCGCGCCGCAGAAACCTTAAACCTAAACACCGTCGGCGTATTTTTAGAACTTAGCTTTGGCTTGTCGGCTTGGAAACAATTTGGCGTTGACCACTGGCCGTTGCGTTGTAATCCTTCCAGTGGCAATTTACATCCCACCGAGGCGTATTTAATTAACACCGAAGCGCGATTATTCGCTGCCGGCGTTTATCATTATCAAGTTTATCAACACGGCTTAGAACAACGCTGCGTATTTAATCAAACTATTGAAAATCAAGGTATTTTTATTGGCTTAAGTTCCGTGCATTGGCGTGAAGCGTGGAAATATGGCGAGCGGGCATTTCGTTATTGTCAGCATGATATTGGTCACGCGCTGGCGTGTTTGCGGTATGCGGCAGCGGTGTTGGGCTGGACACTTGAATTCATCACTGAATGTGGCGACGACGAACTCAGCAGTTTATTAGGCGTGAATCGCGCAAAAGATTTTAAAGCCGACGAGCGCGAATTTGCCGACATTCTCTGTCGCATTCATACGCAATCCTCAAATCAACCGCTTGATTTAGCAGATTTAATTCAAGCGGCAAACAACGGCGTTTGGCACGGACAAGCCGAGCAGTTAAATAAATATCATCTGTATCAATGGCAGGTAATTAGCGAAGTAACGCAAGCAAGCGAAAAACCACACACCGAGCCGCTAAAAACGCCCATTTTAACGCCACTGGCGAATTATCCATCGGCTTGCCAAAAAACCGCCACGCAGATTATTCGCCAACGCCGCAGTGCGCAAAATTTCAATCCGAAAGCGACTTTAGCGCAAACAGATTTTTATCAGTTGTTGATTGCCACCTTGCCAGATAAATTGCCGTTTGATGTCTGGAAGTTCAATAACAACATTCATTTGTTTATTTTTGTGCATCGCGTGGCGGGTTTAGAACCGGGTTTATACGCGCTGCCGCGAAATCCTGAAAAAATTGCGGTGTTACAAGCAGCGACGTTGAAAAGTTTTACTTGGGAAGCCATTGCCGCACCGTTGCCGTTGTATAAATTGCTCACGGCGAACTGTCGTAATGCGGCAAAAACTTTGTCCTGTCATCAAGCGATTGCCAGTGACAGCGCGTTTAGTTTAGCGATGGTGGCGGAATTTTCTGCAACAGTTGAAGCAGCGGCGTGGCAGTATCGGACTTTATTTTGGGAAGCGGGAATGATTGGGCAGGTGTTGTATTTGCAAGCGGAAGCCGCTGGGGTGCGCGGTACGGGGATTGGTTGTTATTTTGATGACAGCGTGCATGAAGTTTTAGGCTTTAGCGATGAAACATTGCAAAGTATTTATCATTTTACCGTTGGCACGCCGCTGGAAGATAGTCGTTTACAAACTTTGCCGGCTTACGCGCATTTACAGAGTGGAGAAAATCATATCCATTGTTAACCTGCGCCTGTGGTTTTGATTAATCAAACCGTTCCTCTGCACGAGTTCAGGCAATACGCTACAATAGCTTAATTATTTTAAGTAACAGTGAGTCATTGATGGAAATCAAAGCTAAGTCAATCGAAGTTTTTTTAGCCGACCTTGCCAGCAAATCTGCAACTCCGGGCGGGGGCAGTGCGGCGGCCGTGATGGGCGCACAAGCTGCTGCTTTAGTCAGTATGGTGTGTCATTTAACCATTGGTAAACCCAAGTACGCCGCTGTTGAATCACAGATGCAAGCATTACTGATACAAGCTGAAGCTTTGCGTGATAGCTTGTTAGGGATGGTAAAAGCCGATGTCGATGTTTTTAATCAGGTAATGGCGGCTTATAGTTTAGCCAAAGACAGCGAGGAACAGAAAACCCTGCGCAGTGCCGCCATTCAAGAGGCTTTAAAAGCTGCTACCGAAGTGCCGTTGGCGTGTGCTAAAGCGTGCGCTCAAGTGATTGAGTTAAGTCAAGTGGCGGCGGAAAAAGGCAGTACTATGGTGATTAGTGATGCGGGGGTGGCGGTAATGGCAGGTTATGCCGGTTTAAAAAGTGCCGCGCTGAATGTGTATGTTAATACCGGCAGCTTAAAAGACCGCGAGTTTGCGCAAGCTAAATTAACGGAGTTGGAACAAACTTTAGAGGGCGCGGGTTTAATCAGTGAACAAGTATATCAACTTGTTAAACACAAACTGTAAACGACAGCCATGATTACATCACATCGGTTGCTAATATGTGTTGCTTTTCTATCCCTGTCAGGGTGTGCCAGTATTGGTAAAGGCGTGGTGGAAGCTTTTTTAGAAAAACAGCAGCAGGTTGATACTCGCCAATGCGAAGTACGCGGCCCAAGTTTTTCTGGCATTCAAGCAGGTTTTAAATCGGGTGGGAAAATAAAAGTTTTAATGACACACGGTGTCGGCATTCATTTTCCCGGCTATGCCACTGAATTTTCAGAAAAATTAGCCAAAGAACTCAATTTATCCGTCATGTCTAATCGCTATAAGAATATTTCTTTAACCGACCCTGCCGATAAAGCGAAAAAATTAGGTAATTTGCGCATTAGTCGCTTTTTAAATGCGGAAAAAACCCAAGAATTGTTATTTTATGAATTAACCTGGTCAGAGATTACTGCCAAACAAAAAGAAGTGTTGGCTTACGACAGTTCAGGGGCGTATTCTTTTCGCCGCGCCGAAGTGAATAATTTATTGAAAAAATTTTCCAACGATACCGCGCCCGACCCAATCATTTATTTGGGCGCAAGTCGCGGCGATATTCTCACCGCTTTTACGCAATCTTTTTGCTGGATGAGTAGCGGCGGTAAATGGTCTGATTTACCCGAAGAAGGCACGTTTAGTTGTCAACTAAATGACTTAACCGCCAGTAAAGCGATTGTTGAAGATGATTACGCCTTTGTATCGCACAGTTTGGGCAGTCGTATTACAATTGATGGCTTTCAAAAAATTGCGGAATTGATTGCAAAATCAGCCCTTAAACAACCCTCGGCTGAAAAAAAGCAACTGACTTCATTGTTAAAAAACAAGCAAATTAGCTTGTATATGATGTCAAATCAATTGCCGATTTTGCAGTTGGGGCGCACTTTACCGGATGTGTATGGTAAAGAACATGCCTATTGCGAACCTTTCGGTACAAATTATCCGGATCGCATGTTGGCAAAAACCTCGGTGATAGCTTTTAGCGACCCTAACGATATTTTAAGTTATGCGATTCCGCCGGGGTTTATCGAAAAATATTTAGATTCGCGGCTGTGTTTGGAAGTGACGAATGTGAATATTAATGTTGCAACTGTATTTGATGCGTTTGGGGTGGGCAAAATGGCGAATCCATTAGAGGCACATATCGGCTATGACACCGATGACCGGGTTGTGGCGTTGATTGCCAAAGGCATTGGTCAAAAAAATACTGCCGAAATAGTCAAGCAACGCTGTCGTTGGATTGAAACCATTGATTAAGCTTAAAATTTACTTTTGTTGTTATGTAAGCCGTTTTTTCAAAAGTTAATTTTTTTATGTCAGAATCAGAAAGCTTTATCGACAACGGTTTTGCTCTGACACGCCACCACCGCAACAGCGTAGTGAAACAGTCGGATATTGCTTGACGTAAAATTTTAAAAACAGTATTTTAACCAGCTTGCTGTAAAAAGTAGCAATTTGTTTAGATTAATCAGAGGATAGTAGCGTGGAACTCAGTGGCGGACATATCGTTGTCCAATGTCTTAAAGACGAAGGGGTAGAATTTCTGTTTGGTTATCCGGGTGGCGCGGTTTTACACCTGTATGATGCCCTGTTTAATCAGGAAGATATAAAGCATATTCTGGTCAGGCATGAGCAAGCAGCCGTGCATTCTGCCGATGCTTATGCACGCGCCACCGGAAAACCGGGGGTAGTGCTGGTTACATCAGGGCCGGGTGCAACCAATGCGGTTACGGGCATTGCCACTGCGTATATGGATTCTATTCCGATGGTGATTATTTCCGGGCAAGTTTCTACACCGGTGATTGGCAGTGATGCGTTCCAAGAAGTCGATATGGTCGGCATTACCCGCCCCTGCGTAAAGCATAATTTTTTGGTTAAAAATGTCGCTGATTTGGCTGAAACCATGAAAAAAGCCTTTCATATCGCCACCACTGGCAGACCGGGACCGGTAGTTGTTGATATTCCTAAAGATATTACCGACCCTTCTATTAAAGTTGCGTACAAATATCCTAAAAAAGTGACCATGCGCTCGTATAATCCAGCGGTAAAAGGTCATGGTGGACAAATCAAAAAAGCGGTGGATTTATTACTCACTGCGCAACGCCCGATTATTTATGCCGGGGGCGGAGTGATTTTGGGTGAAGGCAGTAAAGAGTTAATTAAGCTAACAGAATCAACGGGGTATCCTATTACTTTAACATTGATGGGTTTGGGCGCGTATCCTGCTACCAATAAACAATTTATCGGCATGTTGGGAATGCACGGTACTTATGAAGCAAATATGGCAATGCACGAAAGTGATGTCATTATCGCTATCGGTGCGCGTTTTGATGATCGCGTGACCGGCAAATTGGATGAATTTTGTCCCTATGCGAAAATTATTCACATAGATATAGACCCCGCTTCGATTGCGAAAACTGTTAAAGTCGATATTCCGATTGTCGGTGAAGTCAGAGCCGTATTAAAAGAAATGCTGGCGTTAATCAAAGACAGTTCGGTTAAAATCAATGAAAAAGCCTTGGCAACGTGGTGGACACAAATTGAAAAATGGCGGTCGATAAATTGTTTAGACTATGACCGCAATAGCAATCTAATTAAGCCGCAATATGTGATTGAACAACTTTATCAGGTAACACAAGGTGAAGCTATTGTGACCTCTGATGTCGGTCAGCACCAAATGTTTGCCGCGCAATATTATCCGTTTGATAAACCGCGTCGCTGGATTAATTCCGGCGGTTTAGGCACGATGGGTTTTGGTTTGCCGGCGGCAATTGGCGTGAAATTGGCGTTTCCAGAATTAGATGTCGCGTGCGTCACCGGTGAAGCCAGTATTCAAATGTGTATTCAAGAATTGGCAACCGCGCGGCAATACAAAACGCCGGTAAAAATTATTAACCTGAATAATCGTTATATGGGCATGGTGCGACAATGGCAGGAGTTTTCTTACGAAAGTCGCTATTCACATTCGTACATGGACACCATCCCCGATTTTGTCAAATTAGCGGAAGCCTATGGGCATGTCGGAATGCAAATTGATAAGCCTGAAGATGTCAGACCAGCATTAGAAAAAGCCTTCGCGCTAAAAGACCGCACTGTATTTTTAGATATTTTGACTGATAGAACAGAAAACGTGTATCCGATGATTGAAGCGGGTAAAGCCCATCATGAAATGAAATTGCGCGTAGCTTTAGGTATTTCTACTGACAGGGAATTAGCATGATGAGACACATCATTTCTATTTTAATTGAAAACGAATCTGGCGCGTTGTCACGAGTGGCGGGATTATTTTCTGCTCGTGGCTACAATATTGAGTCATTAACGGTTGCGCCAACCGAAGATGCTTCCCTTTCACGCATGACTTTAGTCACTCGCGGCAATGATGATATTATTGAGCAAATTACTAAGCAATTGAATAAGTTAATTGATGTAGTGAAATTAATTGACTTGGTGGAAACGCCGCATGTGGAACGCGAGTTAATGCTGGTTAAAATTAGAACCTCGCAAGAAACCCGTGAAGAAATTAAACGCACCACCGATATTTTTCGCGGCAGTATTATTGATGTGACCGCGCATAGCTATGTGGTTGAAATGACTGGACCTTCGGATAAATTGGATGCGTTTGTGGCGGCAATTGACCGCGATAATATTATTGAAGTAGTGCGTTCTGGGACGACGGGGATTTCGCGTGGGGAGAAGGGGTTGCCTTTGTAACGGTGACCAACCTTTCAGATTCTAACAATTGGAAGGTTGTTTGTAAACATTCTAAGGGAATGATGATGGAAACATTACACATTGAATCTAAAGCAGCAATTAATTCACTTAGCAAAACCAAATCACCTAAATCGAAAATAATTGATATTGATGTAGAAAAGGTCAACTATTCTTTTTACGATAAATCACTATTAATCGGAAATTATTACGCTTTTGCCATAGATGATGTGAATAACGAGCAAAAAATTGTAGGGCTTATTTTATTCCATGACTTAACTGATTTTTTACTTTGGGTTCATCAACCGATTGTTGATATTTTTGGGAATATTGAAAAAACGCTGCATATTTCTAAATGTTGGGATGAAGAATATTATCATTTAACATTAACGATTTTTTCTGGTTTGGATGATATGGATGAATTAACTCGGTTAGAAAAACAATTGTTTGAAAAACTAAATAATTATCCCAAAATAGACCGTGCTTTAAACCATGTCGTTATTGCCCAACGCTGATTTTAATTTCGTAGAGTTTTATCATTTTGCCAGTCAGCTCTATACTCAAAATACGGAAGAAGTCGCACATCGAATTATTATAGGACGTGCTTATTATGCAGCGTTTTTATGCGGAAGAGAGTATGCGAACATCAAAAATTCAAGCGGAAGTATTCATAATGATGTCATTGCCTATTTTCAAAAAAATAATAGACTGGTCTATAACAATCTTAGCGATTTAAAAGAATTGCGCGGTAAGGCTGATTACAACTTAACAGAAGCCGTAAAAAAACGCGAAGCAGGTGAATCTTTACGATTAGCCAAAAATATATTAACAATCCTTAATTACTTACCTTAATTTAACAAGGAAAAACACAATGCAAGTTTATTACGACAAAGACGCAGACCTTTCAATCATTCGCAGCAAAAAAGTTGCCATTATCGGTTACGGCTCACAAGGTCATGCCCATGCCAACAATTTAAAAGATTCCGGCGTGGACGTAGTTGTGGGCTTACGCGCCAATTCACCCTCAGTGGTAAAAGCGCAAAATTCCGGCTTAACCGTCAAAGAAGTTCCCCAAGCCGTTGCTGATGCGGATGTGGTGATGATTTTAACGCCGGACGAGTTTCAAGCGCGTTTATACAAAGACGAAATTGAACCCAATATTAAACAAGGCGCGGCTTTAGCATTTGCGCACGGTTTTTCGATTCTTTACAACCAAATCGTACCACGCAAAGATTTGGACGTAATTATGATTGCACCAAAAGCCCCAGGTCACACCGTGCGTTCTGAATTCGTGAAAGGCGGCGGGATTCCTGATTTAATCGCCGTGCATCAAGACGCATCAGGCACAGCCAAAGCAACTTGTTTGTCTTATGCTTCGGCGATTGGTGGTGGTCGTTCTGGGATTATTGAAACCACATTCCGTGATGAAGCGGAAACCGATTTATTCGGCGAACAAGCGGTGTTATGCGGCGGAATTGTCGAATTAATTAAGGCCGGTTTTGAAACCTTGGTGGAAGCGGGTTATCCCGAAGAAATGGCATATTTTGAATGTTTACACGAAACGAAATTAATCGTCGATTTAATTTATGAAGGCGGCATTGCCAATATGAATTATTCGATTTCTAATAATGCCGAATATGGCGAATATGTCACTGGGCCGAAAGTTATTAATGAAGAAAGCCGCAAAGCCATGAAAGAAGCGTTGAAAAATATTCAAACCGGCGATTATGCGAAACGCTTTATTTTAGAAGGCTTAACTAATTATCCTGAAATGACCGCAAAGCGGCGTTTAAATGCCGAGCATCCGGTTGAAGTGATTGGTGAAAAATTGCGCGGCATGATGCCGTGGATTAAAGCCAATCAAATTGTAGATAAAACGAAAAATTAATTGTTTTGCGCTTAAAATAAAAAAGCCCGCTGATGTGGGCTTTTTTTTGCGAA
>JACCEE010884416.1_pt1 | contig 10017 bp, 5 predicted proteins | sample 7449931 | NCBI WGS metagenome assembly JACCEE01 (sample SAMN15323457, study PRJNA562643) | freshwater metagenome | isolation source: river surface water | place: USA:Blue River Watershed | collected 2017-08-19
TCAAATGATTCCCATCGCCTCCGTTCACCTCCCCGACGAAGAGTGGACCGTTCTCGTCGAACTCAAACGTGAGTTCGAAGCCTCCGAGATCGGACTCAACCCATGGGCCGGCAGAGCGCAACGCGCAGGCGTTAGCCTCGATCGATTCTTCGAAGTCGCCGAAAGCCTCCAGTCACGCAAGGTCATCGGCCGCTTCTCCACCTTCCTCGAGCACGTGAAACCCTCTCAAGCCGGTGTCCGCGTAACCCGTTTCAACGCCCTCTTCCACTGGGCAGTCCCCCAAGGACGCGAGCTCGAAGCCGGCGGCCAAGTCGGACGATTCGATATCCTCACCCACTGCTACTGGCGCGAGGGCGGACCCGACTTCAACAACGTCAACATCATGTCGGTCGCTCATGGAACGGAAAAGGATCGCGTCCTCGCCCACAAAGCGGCTATCGACCAACATCTTGCGGAACAGGGTATTCCGGTAACCTACACGAACGTTTTCTGGGGGGGGCGCAGCGAAATCAAACCCTCGGAAATCTCGCCCATGGCCCACAAGGAGTGGATGTCCCAAATGGCTTAAGGCCTCGTCCAGGCAAAAAAAAACGCGTTGCCGAAAATGGATCTCTACCGCTCCCTCCTGCGTCCCGTGTTCTTCCGCATCGACGCGGAAACCATTCATCACGTGGCCATGGGAGCGTTGGAACTTTTCGGCCCTGTCCTAAACAGCATTCGCACGCCATTGCCGCCCGAGCTGGCGCGCGACGCATTTGGACTCCGCTTTCCCTCGCCGGTTGGACTCGCCGCGGGCTTCGATAAAAACGCGTTCGCCCTCCCCGGCTGGGAAGCCCTCGGGTTCGGGTTCGCAGAGGTCGGCACCATCACGGCAAAAGCCCAACCCGGAAATCCGAAACCAAGAATCTTTCGCGTTCCAGAAATCAGCGGCCTCATCAATCGCCTCGGATTCAACAATCAAGGTGCCGAACAAATCGCCAGCCGCCTCGAAGCGCTTCAAGCCTCCGGTCATTGGCCAACGATTCCCGTCGGAATCAACCTCGGCAAAAGCAAGGTCACCCCACTCGAGGAAGCCGATGCGGACTACGCCGCATCCTTCAAACGGCTCCAACACTTGGGTGACTACTTCGTGCTCAACGTGTCGTCCCCAAACACGCCGGGGCTCCGCGCGCTCCAAGACAAAACCGCTCTCGACACCCTCCTCCGCACCATCCAATCACTGAACTCCGACAACCTGCCGGTTCTGCTGAAAATCGCACCCGACCTCACCTTCGACGCAATCGGCGAAATCATCGCCCTCGCAGAATCGCACCGACTCGCCGGACTGATCGCGACCAACACAACCATCGATCACGCCACCGTGCCACCCCGACGACTCCAAACCGGAGGCCTTAGCGGAATGCCCGTCCGCCAACGCTCCATGGAGGTTCTGACGTTCATCGTCAAGAATACGAAACTCCCAGTGGTTTCAGTAGGCGGCATCTTTGATGCAGACGAGGCCGTCCGCCGCTTGGACGCCGGCGCGTGTCTCATTCAACTCTACACCGGTCTGATTTACCGCGGTCCGGCCCTCATTCACGAAATCCATCATCGCCTCCGAAACGTTTAGCCCCTTTCCTCCAACAGGATAATCCACACTCGGATCAGCCTACTCTCGCCCCAAAGCCCTCTAGGGGATCAACGCCTCCCCCGAAATGTTCCGCATCCGCTATCCCGAAGAACTCCCCGTCACCGCCAAGCGGACCGAAATCCTCACCGCCCTCCAAAACGCGCAAGTCGTCATCGTCGCGGGTGAAACCGGCTCGGGAAAAACGACCCAACTCCCAAAAATCTGTCTCGAAGCAGGCTTGGCCGAGCACGGAAAAATCGGATGCACCCAACCTCGCCGCGTAGCCGCACTCAGCATCTCGCGTCGTGTCGCCGAAGAACTCGGTGTCGCTTGGGGTCGCGAAGTGGGATGCAAAATGCGATTCGCGGACGATACCGTACCGGAAACACGCATCAAGTTCATGACCGACGGGATTCTCCTCGCCGAACTGCAGTCGGATCCTGAGCTCAGTTCCTACTCCGCCATCATCATCGACGAAGCACACGAGCGCTCTCTCAACATCGACTTCCTCCTCGGTCACCTCACTCAGCTCCTGAAACGACGACCGGATTTGAAGCTGGTCGTCACCTCCGCAACCATTGACACAAAAGCCTTTTCTGAGGCCTTCAATCACGCGCCCATCATTGAGGTGTCCGGGAGAACCTACCCCGTTGAAATCCGATACCGACCCACCGATTCCTTCCCACTTGAAAACGAAGCGGACGGCCCGTCGCACGTCATCAACGCCGTCCAAGCCGTCGAGGAGTCTCTACTCGAATCTTCCGACGGAGACATCCTCGTCTTCATGCCGACCGAACGCGACATCCGCGAAACCCGCGACCTACTCGAGGCCAGGCTCGGACGAGGCACCGAAGTTCTTACCCTCTTTGGTCGAATGGCATCCGCGGATCAGCAACGCATCTTCGCTCCCGGACTCGCGCGTCGCGTCATCGTCTCCACCAACGTCGCCGAAACCTCGCTCACCCTCCCGCGAATTCGATACGTCATCGACTCCGGACTCGCTCGAGTGAGTCGCTACAATCCGCGAACGCGAACACGCAGACTGCCGGTCGAAGATATTTCTCAAAGCAGCGCGAACCAACGCGCAGGGCGAGCGGGACGCATCCGCGACGGCATCGCAATCCGCCTCTACTCCGAAGACGATTTCGAAAAACGCGTTCCCTTCACCCAGCCGGAAATCCAGCGCGCCAACCTCGCTGAAGTCATTCTCCGAATGAAGGCATTCGGCCTCGGCGAAATCGAAACCTTTCCGTTCCTCTCGCCTCCCCAGACAGCCGCAATCCGCTCAGGCTACCGTCTGCTTCACGAACTCGGGGCTCTGAACGAAACCAATCACCTGACCGGACTCGGACTCGAACTCGCGCGACTCCCACTCGACCCAACGCTCGGTCGCATGCTCCTCCAAGCGAGGGAAGAACGCACGCTCCCTCAGGTGCTCATCATCGCCGCAGGCCTTAGCATTCCGGATCCGCGTGAACGACCCGAGGACGCTGTGGAATCGGCGCGAACCGCACACCAACGGTTCGAACACCCACTTTCCGATTTTCTGACGCTGCTCAACCTCTGGCGAAGTTCACCAGAGGAAACGGGCCGGTCTTCAAACAACGCCCTTCGTAAGTTCTGCAAACAAAACTTTTTGTCCTTTAACCGGATGCGCGAGTGGCGCGATTTGCGACAACAACTCGCAGAAGTTTTCCCCGAGAACGAATCACGCTTGCGTCCAGAGATTGATTCACCTGCCCCCAATCAAGTGGATGTTTCAGCGCAACGCGCCAAACAAAACACGTCCCCCATCCACGCGCCATTATACCGCGGCGTTCACAGAGCCATCCTCACGGGGTTGCTCGGCCACCTCTGCAAGCGCGAAGAGCGCAACCGCTACAAAGCCTCCGGAAACCGCATTCTCACCCTCTTCCCAGGGTCTTCTCTTTTTCACCGAAACACAAAAGCCGACCGAAAACCAAACCGCCCTTCCGATCCCCAGCCAACCGACCGTTCAAAAAGTGCAGGACAACCGGAATGGATCATGGCTGCCGAAGTGGTGGAAACGTCGCAACTCTTTGCGCGAACCAACGCCGCCATCGACCCGCTCTGGGCAACGGAACTCGGTAGCCACCTTTGCGAGTCTCGTTTCACCGAACCACACTGGAACCGAAAAGCGGAACGTGTGCTCACCCTCGAACGCGTCCTTCTCCAAGGCATGGAACTGTCCCGAAAACATTCCGACTACGGCAAAGTGAACCCAGAACACGCAAAAGAACTTTTCATCCGCTCCGCTCTCGTCGCTGGCGACGCATCCATTCCCTTAAACTTTCCCGCCGAAAACTTGAGAACCCGCGAAAAAGTGGAAAACGGCCTCACCCGCGTTCGACACCATCGCGCACTCGACTTGGACGAAACCCTCTACGCCTTTTACAACGCTCGACTCCCGAACATTTCCAGCATCCACGACCTACTGCGATTCGCCCGCCCTAAATGCGCGCAGGACAAAGCATTCTGCGTCATCCATGAACGTGATTTGCTCGGACAGGCTGATGACGGCTACGACGCATCCCTCTTTCCTGACCAGGTTGCCTTCGGAAACACCGTCATCCCACTCCACTACCGATTCAAACCCGGCGAAGAGACCGACGGCGTCACCCTCACCGTCCCGCTCCCCGTAGCGCCAACCCTCTCAGACGCCCAAATCAAATGGATGGTTCCGGGCCTCCGCTCCGAAATCGCCCTGTACCTGCTCCGCGCTCTCCCCAAAAGCGTCCGCCGCGAAATATCCCCAATCGAGGAAAAGGCGGAAGAAATCGCGCGCCTCTTTAACCCAGGACGCGAGAACTTCTTCCGCGCCCTCGCTGACTTCGTAACCCGCTCGTACCGAGTTTTGGTAAACCCTGAGGTCTGGTTCAACACCGCGCTGCCCTCCCACCTCACCCCTCGCATCGAGGTGGTCGATCGAGAAAACCGCGCCGTCGCCGCCGGCAGAGATCTATCCCTCATCCAGAAGTGCCTCGATACTATTGATCACCGGACCTCCGCGTGGACCCGCCTCGCGCATCAGTCTGAAAAAACAAACCTGAAGGACTGGGACTTTGGGGACGTCCCAGAGTCCATCACCGTCGAAATCATCGCCGATGCCGCCGTGCTCGCTTTCCCAGGACTTCAAGTGACGCCGAACGGAGTGGACTTGCGCCTCTTCAAAAAGGCGACGGAAGCGGAATCTCACACCCCTCGCGGCATCAGAAAACTCGCTGAAAATACCCTGCTCAAGGACCTAAACCATCTCCGCAGAGAGCTGATCAACACCTTCAAAAACGACGGACGTACCGCAAAGACATCTCAACCGCTCCGCTTGGGACTGGAAAATCTGACGCTTCCAAAACGCGCTGATACGCCAAACCCCTCGAGTCCCGAAGCACTGGCAGATTCCGCTCTGTCTTGCATTCTTGATTTCGCCTTGGTTTGGAATCCTCCGCATCCAATGCGGCGTCAACGTTTTCTGGAGTTCACCGAAACCGCCCGCAAAGCCCTTCCAAAGCTGGCGTACCAGCTCGGAGAGAGCATCCGAGCCATCCGCGTCGCCAAGGATTTGTTTCTCCAATCAAAACCGCGCTACCGAGGCTGGGAAGCCGACCTCGCTCGACTCGTCCCGGAAAACATCTGCGCAAGCACACCCTTCCATTGGGTCCACCATCTACCCCGTTTTATCAAAGCCATGCAGGTGAGGGCAGAGCGTGCCGTCCTCAAACCGCTCAAAGACGCAGAACGACTGAAGTCCGTGCAGGCGATGTCCTCTCTGTCCCCACGCGAAGGACAAGAAGAGCGGTTTCGTTGGATGCTTGAAGAGTTTCGCGTCTCGATTTTCGCCCAAGAACTAGGCACCTCAGAATCCGTCTCCGAAACCCGCCTGAGAGAGCTCGCGGCATCCACCTGAAAGGTGAGCCCAGCCCGCATCGAGTTCGTCGCCTCGGCATGAAACGTCCACTCGCACCCCGCGTTTTCGGTGTCTGCATTCCTCGACTCGGCCGGTAAAGGTCACTTGCGATTGCCCCATCCGACGGCCCCTTCACGTCTCAACAAACCGCACTCCCTCCACAAGGCACGGCCCTTGCAACTCCGAGGAACCAAATCCCCATGGCCACCATCTCCCCGCAACCTAAACCCGTACCCGATAGCTCCGGCATCCGCATCACCGCTCTCGAAACCAGCATCCCGGACGATATCATGCCAGGGCTCCTGCTGCTCCGTATCCACACCGATCACGGATTCATCGGCCACGGAGAAACGTACTACGCGCCACACGCCGTCGCCTCCATGATTCACGACTGGATGGGGCGTCGTCTCATCGGTTCCGACCCGCTCTCCATCGAAAGCCACTGGCGGTTTTTGTACGAACGCTGCTCCGCGTTTGGAGGCAGGGGCGCAGAACTTCGCGCCATCAGCGCCATCGATCTCGCCCTGTGGGACATCTTCGGCCAAGCCACTCAACGCCCCATCTGGCAACTGCTCGGCGGAAAAGCCCGAGAAAAAGTCCGCGTCTACAATAGCTCCGGTGGCCCCAGTTACGGCCGCCGCACCGGCCAAGGAACGGATCAAGGCTGGCCCGGTCACGGAGATATCGGAAAGCCGGGCCCCCTCGAAGACAACTGGGCATCCAACCACGCCGCCGGAGACCTCGCCGAAGAACTCGTCGCTGAAGGATACTCCGCGATGAAGTTCTGGACCTTTGACCGAGCTTATCACGAACACGGACCCAACTTTTTGCCGTGGAGCGTTGTCAAAGAATGCGTCCGCCCCATGGAGGAAGTCAGGAATCGCGTTGGCGACAAAATCGAAATCCTCCTCGACGGCCACGGCTTCTTCCAACTCCCCGCGGCCCTCCGCATCGCCGAGGCCATGCGCGACTTACGCCCCCTCTGGCTCGAGGACGTCATGCGAATCGATAATGTCGATTCTCTTGCGCGATTTCGCGAACAAGCGCGCCTTCCCGTCGCCGTCAGCGAGATGCTTCCCACGCGAGAGGAGTACCGACTCGTCCTCGAACGCGGCGCCGCAGACTATGCCATGATTGATCCCACCTGGATTGGAGGTATCAGTGAAACCCGCCGCGTTGCGGAGTTTGCACAAGCTTACAACGTTCCCGCAACCATGCACGACTGCACAGGACCGCTGACCCTGTTCGCCGGACTTCACGTCGCTACCGCCGTTCCCAATGTGGTGTTTCAGGAATCTGTCCGCGCCCACATCCGAACGTTCTACTCCCATCTCATCGACACGAACGTCGTCATTGAATCCGGTTTCGCGCTCCCCCCCGAAAAGCCGGGCCTCGGTACTGCCCTCCACGCCTCACTCTTCGATGCAACACGCCCCGGATACCGAATCACACACGCTCCCTCGAATCACCCATGAGAACGCACCTCGCAAACGTGCTTATTGCAGGCTCCCTAGCCGCAACCTCCTTCGGTCAGCAAGACGCCGCACACGAACGAGCAGCCTCCCAAATCGAGGCATGGACGAAACCTCCCGCCGTATTCGCGAACCAATACGCCAAACTCCGAGACCTCCTCACCTTTGAAGACGGAACTTCGGTGAGTTCACCCGCGGATTGGCCCAGACGACGAACCGAACTGTTGAAGCAGTGGAAAGAGGCTCTCGGAGAAGGTCCAGTGCCTCTCGCGAAACCCAAAATCCAAATCCTCAGGGTGGAAGACGCCGGCTCGTACGAACAACAGAGAGTCAGGATTGAAATCATGCCTGAACGGTTTGAGGAAGCTTGGCTTCTCGTTCCCAAACGCAGCGGAAAGAGACCAGCAGTGGTTGTCCCCTTTTATGATCCGGAAACGTCGATCGGCCTCGGCCAAAAACTAAATCGCGACTTTGCTCGTCGACTAACAGAACGCGGCTTCGTCACGCTCGCCCTCGGCTCGCCGGGCGGCGACGCCAGAAAACCAGAGCCAAACATCAAAGGTTGGCAACCGCTCGCCTTTCTCGCAACCGTCTCTGCAAACGCGAGAACCATCCTCGCAAACCTCCAGGAAGTCGACCCCCAGCGCATCGGTATCGTCGGCCACTCCTACGGTGGAAAATGGGCAATGTTCTCCGCATGCCTCAACGAGCAGTTCGCCTGTGCTGCGTGGAGCGATCCTGGCATTGGATTCGACGACCATCGCGGGAGTATCAACTACTGGGAGCCATGGTACCTCGGACGCGTCTTCGATGGGCCCCAACGCAAACCCGGACTCCCAACTCCTGAAAACCCCGCCACCGGACCCTACGCCCAGCTTCGCAAAAACGGACACGACCTTCACGAACTTCAGGCGCTCATGGCTCCCCGCCCGTTCTTCGTGTCTGGCGGCAGCGAAGATCCCCCAAACCGCTGGTTACTCCTCAACCATATTCTCAGGGTCTACAATCTCCTCGGCGCGAAAGGAAAAGTGGGAATGCACAACCGCCCCCTGCACGAACCCACCCAAGATGCCGTCGACCTCATCATCGACTTTTTTGTCGCTAACCTGAAGCCGTAGCCAAGCCAGTCGGCCCAGTGCCGAAAAATCAAGGGGACGTATGATGTCCAAGCAATCGCGGGTAAGACAGGCGCAGCCCCTCGATGGAGTGAACTAGATGAAGAGCTCATTTCCCTGAAACATCGCAAGTTGGCTTCTGCGACAACATGCCCTACGATCCGCCGAGCTACTCCCCACCGTGTACATTAACCACCCCCGCCACCACCCGAAATCCGTCAAGGCATTGCTCACCCTGATGATTTCCACGCTCCTTCTTGTCCCGACACATTCCGAAGCCGGTTTCTTATTCTGGCGCTCAAAGCCCGCCCCAGAACCCGTTCAGCCGCCTCCTCAATCAACTCAAAAGCCCACCACACGACGCACCGCTCCCAACGCCAACCTGACAAAACCCGCACCAACCACGGCAACCCCTTCCCTACGCTCAATCCCACCCGAACAGCGAGATAGGCACGTCAAAATACAGGTCTTCCTCGACCGGTCGCTGTTCAGTCCAAAGTCAATCGACGGAAAAGGCGGGCCCTCAACCCTGCGCGCCCTCAACGCCTTTCTTCGCGCAAAAAACGCGTCACCCGTTCAAGACGAAAAATCGTTCGACGTCCCGAGCGACGCTCCCCTCTACACAACTTTTACTCTCGAACAACAACATCTCCGGTTCATCTCAGGGTCTCCCAATCAGCGCTACGGCCTTCCCTACAGCTCGGCATCGGAGTTTGTCTGCGAACGCTTCCACTGTTCCGAAGAACTCCTCGCGACACTGAACCCGTCCCTCAAACTGAACGCACTCAAGCCAGGCACCGAAATCACCGTTCCAGACGTTCTGCCGTTCCAAATCGAAGAAATGGTTCCGACCGCTGCCGTGCCAGAGAATGACGAACTCAAAGGGCGATCGATTCGCGTCAACCTCGCAGAGCGCTCGCTCACCGTCGTCTCCGAAGACAAAGCATTCGCCACCTTCCCCATCGCCGTCGGATCACCGTCTCTCCCAACCCCAAAGGGAAAGTGGCGAATCTACGGCATTTGCCTTCTCCCAACCTACCGCCTCGACCCGGGCGTCCTGAGCCGAGGCGTCAGAACCAGCAACTTCAAATTGTTGCCTCCCGGCCCGAACAACCCCGTCGGAGTGGTGTGGTGCGGATTGAACAAGCCCGGCATCGGAATTCACGGAACCAATAACCCAGATTCCATCGGTAACGCGGTCTCCCACGGCTGTATCCGCGTCGCAAACTGGGACGTTGCACGACTCGCGACCCTCGTCAACCCAGGCACAGAAGTGCTCATCGACTGAGTCGAACTCGTTCCTTCGCCGATGTGGAATGGCCCGCATCGTGCGCCGTTTGAGTCCATGCATCCGGCTCAAACCGACCACGCGAAAATTTCCTCGCGCCGCCACTTCCTCTCCCGCGGTGCCCTCTACCTCGCCTCCGCAACCGGCCTCCTTGCAAATACCCCAAAACCCGTCCTGCGCATCGGCCTCCTCACCGACCTCCATTACGCCGACAAGCCACCCAGAGGCAGCCGCCACTACCGCGATACCCTCGGCAAACTCGCGGAATGCGTCGAGCGCTTCAACCAATCCCAAATCGATTTCGTCGTCGAACTCGGCGACCTCATCGACAAAGCCCCCTCCGCCGAAGTTGAAATCCACTGGCTCAGAGAAGTAAACACCGCCATCCGAAAAGCAAACGCCCCCGTCCACTACATCCTCGGCAATCATTGCGTCAGCTCACTCACCAAAGAAGAGTTCATCCACCACTCTGGCTGTAACCCCCAAACCTACTCGTCCTTCGATCAAGGCCCCTTCCACTTCGTCCTCCTCGACGCCTGCTTCACCTCCGACGGAACCCCCTACGGACGAGATAACTTCGATTGGAAAGACGCATCCATCCCGCCCCA
>JACCEE011717574.1_pt1 | contig 10017 bp, 9 predicted proteins | sample 7449931 | NCBI WGS metagenome assembly JACCEE01 (sample SAMN15323457, study PRJNA562643) | freshwater metagenome | isolation source: river surface water | place: USA:Blue River Watershed | collected 2017-08-19
ACATTTGGTTTTTTACATGAAGTTCAATATTTAAGAAGTATAGGATTAGCTCAAGGTGGAAGTATGGAAAATGCTATCGTACTTGACCAAACTAAAGTTTTAAATCCTGAAGGTTTAAGATTTGATGATGAATTTGTAAGACATAAAATTTTAGATGCAATTGGTGATATGGCACTTTTAGAATATACAATGGTTGGTGAATATGATGCAATTGCTGGAAGTCACCATTTAAATCATTTACTTACAAAAAAACTTTTTGAAAGTGCTGAAAACTATGAAATAATTGATTTAGAAGAAGCAAGTAGTGAAGCTGTGGTATTTGAAATGGCTTATGCAAATGCAGATAATTAAGGTATAAATTGATTGAAATTTTAGTAATTACTATTTCAAATCCTTTATTAATTGGAGTTTATGAAAATAAAAAATTAATAAAGGAACATAAACTTGATGGTAAAACCTCAGATTTATTACCAAGTTTATTTGAAGAACTTTTAAAAGAGTACGAAATCAAAAGAATTACATATGTTAATTCTCCAGGTTCTTTTATGGCAATAAAAGTTGCTTACATATTTTTAAAAACAATTTGTATAACAAAAGATATTGAATTCTCTGCAATTGATGGATTTGAATTTAATCAAAATTCTCCAATAAAAGCCCTTGGAAAAAAATACTTTATAAAAGATGAAAATAAAATTAAAGTGGATTTTTTAGAAAAAGATTGTATAATCCACGACTTTAACTTACCTATGTGTATAGAAAAATATAATTTTAACGAAGAAACACTGCCAATATACAATTTACCAGCTGTTTAAGTTTAAGAAGGAAATGGATGAAAGTAAGCGTTCCAGCTACTAGTGCAAATTTAGGCCCAGGTTTTGACTGCTTAGGTCTAGCAATCTCAATGAAAAACCAAGTAATCATAAGACCATCAAAATTTCATAGCGTATCTTTAAAAGGTGAGGGTGCAAATAATCCGGCTTTAAAAGATAACAATATGTTTATCTCAATTTTTAATGATTTTTATCATAATTTATCATATAAAAAAAGACATTTTAGATTTGAATTTCAAAATGAAATTCCATTATCAAGAGGTTTAGGAAGTTCATCTGCTGTTATAGTTTCTGCAATTGCAAGTGCTTATGCAATTGAGGGAATCAAACTTGAAAAAGATAAATTACTTAATTTAGCTTTAGCTTATGAAAATCATCCTGATAATATTACACCTGCTGTTATGGGTGGATTTAATGTGGCTTGTGTTCAAGAAAATGAAGTTAGATATATAAGAAAAGATATACCAAAAAGTTTAAAAGCAGTTGTAGTTGTTCCAAATAGAGCAATTTCAACACAATTATCAAGAAAAACTTTACCTTTTAAATATTCAAAAGAGGATACAGTTTTTAATATTTCACATTCATCTTTATTAACAGCTGCATTTATGGCAGAAGATTGGGAAATGTTAAAACACGCATCTTTTGATCAAATTCATCAAAAATATAGAATGAAACAGATGCCAGAACTTTTTGATGTACAAAAAACCGCTTTAAAAGAAGGTGCTTTGATGAGTACTTTATCAGGTTCTGGTTCAACACTATTTTCTATGGCATATGTGGATGATAGCAAGAATTTAGAAAAAGCATTGAAATTGAGATTTCCTCACTTTAAAGTCTTTGTAGCTGATTTTGATAATGTTGGCGTAAGAGTTGAAATTTGAAAATCTTTGATATTAAGTATATTTTAGGTATAATATTTGCCTAGTTTAAAAAAAACCTTAAGAACTTGTGTCGTTTGCAAAGGCAAATTTGAACAAAAAGAGTTATTAAGACTAAAATGTGAAGAGAAAAAATTGTTGTTTTACAACAATTTTGGTAGAAGTTTTTATATTTGTGGTGAATGCGAAAAGCTATTACAAACAGATATAAATGGGAAAGATAATAAAAAAATCGAAAAATCACTTTGTAAAGAGTGTAAAAATAAAGATAAGTATGTCACACAACTTAAGGAGATGCTAACAGATGTCAGATAAAGTAAGAGTTTATGAAATTGCAGAAGAAGCGGGAGCTAGTAGCGCAGACGTAATTGCGAAGGCTAAAGATTTAAATATAGATCTTAAATCACCCCAAAGTGCAGTATCATATGAAGATGCTGAAGAGATTACAAAATATATCATGACGGGAAACAGTTCAAGATTACCAAGTAAATCATCAGCACCTAAAGCAAAAAAAGTTGTTGAAAAGAAAACGCAAGAGATTGTGGAAGAAGTAAAAGAGACTAAAATCGAATTAGAAAAAGTTGAAGTTATTGAGAAAAAAGATGTTGAGGCTGTAAAAAAACCTGAATTAAAAAAAGTTGTAATTTCTAAACCTATTTCTAAACCTGCTTTAAAAACTCAAGAAGAATTTGACAAACCTGAAGTTAATCCTGATAATGCTAGTAAAATTGTTCCTAAGAGAAGAGGGTTGGTTATTGTTAAAAAGAACAAACCTAAAGACGATGAAGAAGTAATTGTTAATAAGTCATTTGATTCTGAAATTCAACCGAAAAAACAGATGAAATCATTAAGTGAAATTTTAGGTGCTAATGAAGAAGATGATAAATCAAATAATGATAGTTATTCTGAAGAACAAAGAAAAAATAAAATAAAAAAAGAAAAAAAGAAAACAGTTGTAAAAGCTCAAGACCATGGTAAAAAACTTGAAGTAGATAGAGCTTATACAGATGATTTTGTTAGTTCAGATGACTCTTTATTAGGTGAAGAAGTAGTTTTATTAGATATGGATTTAGGTGATACTTATAAAATATTTGATGAACCAAAACCACAAAATCCAGCTAAACAATCAAGAAGTTCAAGACCAGCTGCTTTTGGAAATGCTCCTCAAGGTTTAAAAAGAGGGAAAAGAAAGAAAAGAATAGCTAGAACTCAAGAAGCTGTTGAAATAACTGAAGTTACAATTCCAGAAGATATTAGAGTTTATGAGTTTGCAGAAGCTTGTGGTAAATCACCTGCTGAAGTAATTACAGTTTTATTCTCTTTAGGAATGATGGTTACTAAAAATGACTTCTTAAAACAAGATGAGTTAGAAATTCTTGGTGAAGAGTTTGGAATTGAAGTTACTGTTAATGATGCATTAGAAGATGTAAATTATGTTGGTGATTATCATGATGAAGATATTGATGAAACAACATTTGTAACAAGACCTCCTGTTGTAACTATTATGGGACATGTTGACCATGGTAAAACTTCGTTATTAGACAAGATTAGATCTTCAAAAGTAGCAAAAGGTGAAGCTGGTGGGATTACTCAACATATTTCATCTTATACAGTGGAAAAAAATGGACAAAAAATCACATTTGTAGATACTCCTGGACATGCTGCTTTCTCTGCTATGAGAGCTAGAGGTTCAGCTATTACAGATATAGTTATTATTGTTGTTGCAGCAGATGATGGTGTAAAACCTCAAACTGAAGAAGTTATTTCACATGCAAAAGCAAGTGGATGCCCAATTATTGTAGCTATCAATAAAATGGATAAAGAGACTGCAAATCCAGATATGGTAAAAGCTCAAATGGCAGAAAGAGATTTAACTCCAATTGATTGGGGTGGAAATACAGAATTCATTGGAGTTTCTGCTTTAACTGGTGAGGGTATTGAAGAATTATTAGAAAATATCTTAATACAAGCAGAACTTTTAGAACTTAAAGCAGATCCTACTGCAAAAGCAAAAGCTGCTGTTGTTGAATCTTCACTTGAAAAAGGAAGAGGACCGGTTGCAACAATTATTGTTCAAAATGGTACATTAAAAGTTGGTGATAATATTGTTTGTGATACAACATTTGGTAGAGTAAAAGCAATTACTGATGATAATGGAAGACCTGTAAAAGAGTTAGGATTATCTGAAACAGGAACTGTTTTAGGATTAAATGATGTTCCTACAACTGGTTCAGTAATGATTGTATTAGATACTGATAAAGAAGCAAGAGATATTGCAACAACAAGAGCTGAGCATGCACGTGCTAAAGAGTTGTCAAAATCTACTAAAGTTTCTTTAGAAGAGATGAGTGGATTAATCGCCGAAGGAAAAATCAAACAACTTCCAGTAATTATTAAAGCTGATGTTGGTGGTTCTTTAGAAGCAATTAAAGGTTCATTAGAAAAAATTGCAAATGATGAAGTAAAAGTTAAAGTAATTCATGCTGCTGTTGGTGGAATCACTGAATCTGATTTAGTTCTTGCTGGTGCATCTGAGGGTTGTATAATCTTAGGATTTAACGTAAGACCAACTGGTTCAGTTAAAGCAAAAGCAAAAGCTGATGGAGTTACGATCAATACATATTCAATTATTTATGATTTAATTGATGATATTAAAGATGCATTATCAGGAATGATGAGTGCAGTTATTAGAGAAGAAAATACTGGTCAAGCTGAAGTTAGAGATACATTCGTTGTTCCTAAAGTTGGAACAGTAGCTGGATGTTTAGTAACAGATGGTAAAGTAATCAGAGGTGGACATGCAAGAATCATTAGAGATGGAGTTGTTACATATACAGGTAAAATTTCATCATTAAAAAGATTTAAAGATGATGTTAAAGAAGTTGCTAATGGTTATGAGTGTGGTATTATGTTCGATAAATTCAACGATATTAAAACAGGTGACTTTATTGAAACATTTATCCAAATTGAAGAGAAAGTATCAGTAGATAAGTAATAATGAAAAGTATTAATCTACAAAGAACAGAATCTTTATTAATGGAGTTGATTCCAGAAGCTTTATCAAATTTAGCAGATAGTAGAATTAACTCTTTACCAATAACAGCAGTTAATTGCAAAAATGGTAAATATGATGCAATTGTATATTTTGATGGTTCTGATTATGATAAAAGTGAATTAAAAGAAGTAATTGCTTCATTAAATAAAGCAAATGGAAGATTAAAGACTCACATATTAGCAAGTACAGGTTGGTATAAATGTCCAAACTTTACTTTTTTAAATGATACATCTTTAGAAAAATCTAAAAATATTGAAGCATTATTTGCTCAAATAAGAAAACCAAAAAGTGAAGAAGAATGAGTTTAGAAGAATCAATTAAATTAGCTGTTGAAAGTTTAGGTGCAAATCTATATGACATTGTAACAGTAAAAGAACATGATAAAAATATTTTTAGAGTTTTAGTAACTGCTGAAAATGGTATTAGTTTAGATAAATGTGCTGAAATTTCAAGAATGATTTCACCAATATTAGATGTTGATGAGCCAATGGGTGGGGAATATATCTTAGAAGTTAGCTCTCCAGGAATTGAAAGAAAACTTAGAAAAAAAGAGCATTTTATTGCGTCAGTTGGTGAAAAAGTTAAAATCAAAAATTTTGCAACTGAAGTTTATAAAGGTGAATTGATTTCTGCTGATAATGAAAAAATAGTTGTTAAAACTGAATTTGGTGAAGAAGAAATTACTTACGATAATATTTTAGCTGCTGCAACATACTTCGAATGGTAATAAAACAATAGAATTTTTCTATTGTTTTTAACACCAATTAAAACTACTTAATATATACTACCTCCAAAAAATTTATACAAAAAAAGCGAATATAATAATGAAAATAGATGATAATTTTTATATGAAATTAGCTATTGATGAAGCGTGGAAATATCAACTTTTAACTTATCCAAATCCTGCTGTTGGTTGCGTAATTGTAAAAAATAGTAGATTATTATCAATAGAAGCCCATAAAGAAGCTGGTCAGGCTCATGCTGAAGTAAATGCACTAAAAGCTGCCTATTTAGTTGATTATCCTAATTCACCACTAAAAACTAAAAGTAAATCTTCTGATATTCATGATTTCTTTTTAGAAAATCATAATGGTTATTTTAATGATTGTGAGATATTTGTAACATTAGAACCTTGTAATCATATAGGTAAAACTCCATCATGTGCTAATCTTTTAAAAGTTTTAAAACCTAAAAGAGTAATAATTAGTGTTAAAGACCCAAATATTAACGCCTCAGGTGGTCTAGAATCGTTAATTAATGCAAACATTGATGTTAGTATTGGGATATTAGAAAAAGAGGGATTAAACCTTATCTTACCATTTGTTTCTTGGCAAAATAGAACTTGCATATTTTTTAAGATGGCTCAGACATTAAATGGGACAATAAATGGAAAAATCTCTTCAAATAGAGGTTTAGCTTATGTTCATACATTAAGAGATAAAATCGACTTATTGGCTATTGGTGGAAATACAGTAAGAATTGATAAACCAACACTTGATAGCAGATATATTCAAGGTAATAATCCAGATATTTTTATATATAGTAAAAATAAAATATTTGATAAAAATATACCTTTATTTAACATCCCAAATAGAAAAGTAATTATTTCAGATGATTTATTTAAATTATTAGATTATAAATTTATTATGATTGAGGGAACTTATAATTTATTGGATAAATTAAAAGAGAGAATAGATTTTATAATATTATTAATAAGTCCAAAAATTAAAAATGGAAGTAATGCTTTAAATGAAATAGATATGGATTTTGAAATTATGCATGAAAATTATATTGGAGAAGAAAAGATTGTTTTTCTAAAAAGAAAATAGTAGCAAAGCTACTATTTTACTTTTTCTAAGTATTCACCAGTTCTTGTGTCACATCTAATAACGTCACCCTCAAGAATATGGAAAGGAATTTGTACAACTGCACCTGATTCTAAAGTAGCAGGTTTTCTACCACCTTGTGAATCACCTTTAAAGTTAGGTGGAGTTTCTACAATTTTAAGTTCTACAACCATTGGAGGCTCAACTGTAATAGCTTTTCCATTGTAATACATCATATCACAAGTCATACCATCGATAATCCAGTCAAATGCATCACCAACTTGATCGTAAGTTAAACCCTCTTGTTCATAAGTTGCATTATCCATAAATTGTAATAATTCACCATCATCATATAAAAATTGCATTTGTTTTTGTTGTAAGTTTGGAACTTCACATTTATCACCAGCATGGAAAGTTTTTTCAATTACTTTTCCATTTAAAAATGATTTAATTTTACATCTAACAAATGCTGCACCTTTACCAGGTTTTACATGTTGATATTCTGTAATTTTATAAGGAACACCATCTACTTCGATTTTTAATCCCTTTTTTAATTCACTCATACCAATTGCCATAGTTTCTCCTTATATTTCTGCGTAAGCAACAGCAATTGCTGCTTCTAAATTATCAAGTTTTTTTAATATATCTGAACTTGGTTTCTCATCAATAAGAATTACAGCTAATGCACCATCTTTTCCTCTTGATAATCTAAAGTCAGCTATATTGATATTACTATCACCTAAGATTTTACCAACTTCACCAATAACACCTGGTACATCATTGTTTCTCATTACAATCATTTTACCTTTTGGTTCAATGTCTAAAGGGAAACCATTAATTTCAACGATTCTTTGTACATCATCATTAAATACAGTTCCAGATATTGTTTTTACACCATTTGGAGTAGTGATTTTTATAGATACTTTATTTTGGTATCCACTGTGGTTAGAAAACTCAGAAGTAGTTAATTCTATACCTTTTTCTTTTGCAATAAAATTAGCATTTACATAGTTTACTTCATCACCTGAAGAAACAGCTAATACACCAACTGTTGCAAAAGTTTGTAAAGAGTCTAAATATTCAGATACTTCACCCTCTGCTGCAATATTAATTGATCTAATTTCACTTTTACTTAATTGAGCAAGTAAAAATGCCATTTTTTGAGTTAATTCAATATATGGTTTTACAAATGAAGGAATTTTACTTTCATCAATTGGTAAATTTAAAGCATTTGGATATGCAATTCCACGTGCAGATTCAATAGCATTATTTGCTGCTTGAACTGAAATTTCTCTTTGAGACTCTTTTGTATTTGCTCCTAAGTGAGCAGTTACAGTTACATTTGGTAAATCTAATAAAGGATGACTAGTTGCAGGTTCTTTGATAAATACATCAATACCAGCCATTGCAATTTTTCCAGATTTTAAGTTCTCATATAATGCATCTTCATTATATAATCCACCTCTTGCGCAGTTGATTAAAACTACACCATCTTTCATTTTTGCAATTTCTTCAAAACCTATCATATTGATAGTTTCTTTGTTTTTTGGCGTATGAATTGTAATAATATCACAAGATAAAATATCGTCAAAGTTAGTTGTATATTTGATACCTAAATCAGTTGCTTTAGTTGAAGGAATATATGGATCGTAAGCGATTACATCCATTTCAAATGATTTAGCTCTTAATGCAACTCTATGACCAATATTTCCAAAACCAATAACACCTAGTTTTTTACCATAAAGTTCATTTCCATACCAATCTTCTCTTTTCCAAACTCTATCAATTTTTAATTGATTATGAGCGTAAGGAAACTTTCTCATACAAGATAACATATGTGTCATTGTTAATTCAACAGCTGCTATTGTGTTTGCAGTAGGAACATTCATTGCGATTATTCCTCTTTTACTACAACCCTCAATATCAACATTATCATAACCAACACCAGCTCTAATAATTGCTTTTAAATTAGTCGCTGCATTTAAAAACTTTTCATCAACATCTGTTGAAGATCTTGTGATTGCTACTTGAGCATCTTTAATAATATTTAATAGTTCTGTTTTGTCAACGTCTGCTGCATATACGTAGTTTACATCTTCAGTATTCTGAAGAATTTGTAAACCAGCATCATGTATATGATCACAAACTACGATTGTATGTTTAGCCATTTTAAATAAATCCTATTATTTCATTTTATCTTTAATAATATCACCTAAAGTCATAGATGAATCATCATTAACAGATTTTAAAACTTCTCTCTCTTGTTGTTGTTCTAATCTTTTTACAGATAATCTAACTCTATTTTTTTTAGTGTCAATATTGATAATAACAGCTTCAATTTCATCACCATTTTTTACTTCTTCAGCTTTTAATGGTCCAAAATCTTCTGTTCTAATTAAACCGTCAAGATTATTTTCTAATTTAATAAAAATTCCGAAATCTTTTGCATCTTTAACTGTACCTTTTACAATATCACCAATTTTATAAGCATCTTGGAATTTTTTTGCAGGAGAATCAGCTATTTCTTTAATTGATAATGAAATGTTTTCTTTTTCTTTATCTATTTTAATGATTCTAACTTCAACTTCATCACCTTTTTTGTAAAGTGTTTTACACTTAGCATTTGGTTCCCATGAAGCTTCTTCATTGTGTAATAAACCATCAACATCACCGATGCTTACAAATGCACCAAAGTCAGTTAATGTAGCAATTTTACCTTTAATTACATCTCCAACTTTGTGTTCGTTAGTGAATTTTGCAAAAGGTTTTTCTTGAAGATTTTTTAAAGAAACTCTTAATCTTTTTTGTTCGATATTTAATTCGATAACTTCAACATTGATTTCTTCACCAATTGTTAAAAGTTCTTTTGGATTTTTAAGATTTTTATTCCAAGAAATTTCTGAAATATGTAATAAACCTTCGATATCATTTCCTAAATCAACAAATGCACCATATGATTCAAAGTTAGAAACAGTAACAGTAATTGTATCACCAACTTCTAATTCGTCTTTAATTTCTTCCCAAGGATTAGAAAGTGCAGCTTTGATAGATAATGATAAGTGTTGTTTTGCTTTGTCATAAGATAAAACTACAACAGAAACTTCGTCACCTTCATTATAATAATTTGCAGGATTTACAGGACCTTTGTATGAGATTTCATTGTAGTTTACTAAACCATCAATTCCACCTAAATCTACAAACATTCCATAAGAAGTAATTTTTTTGATAGTTCCAATAACTGGTTCTTTGTTATCTAAAATTTCAGTTACTTTGTTGTCTTTTACTGCTTTTGATTCTTCAATTAATTTTTTTCTTGAAACAATAATTGAATTTTGAGCTTTATTTACTTTGATAACTTTTGCTTTAACAGTTTTTCCAACTGCTCCAATAGCTTTTAAGTAAGATTGAGCCATAGGCATGAAATATTC
>JACCEE010644735.1_pt1 | contig 10016 bp, 12 predicted proteins | sample 7449931 | NCBI WGS metagenome assembly JACCEE01 (sample SAMN15323457, study PRJNA562643) | freshwater metagenome | isolation source: river surface water | place: USA:Blue River Watershed | collected 2017-08-19
ATGAGCTTAATCAATTTGGTGATTTTGTTCTCTCGTTTCGAAAGATTGATCCTCTTAAAAGTGTGGGGAAGCTTAAGTTTAAAAGAAGAATTCATTTCTCAAGCCTTTTTCAAGGTATTCGAAACATAGAATCGGAAGAAAGCTTTAAAGAAGCTGATGGACTCTTAGAAAGGATTACTAAAGGGCAAGATGCCTTATTTGAAGTTGAGGCCTTCTTTATCCTTAAAGCACCAAACAAGACTCTTCTTGATTCACAAACAGAGGAAGTATTAAAGAAAGCAAAAGTAAAAGGACTCATCCTTCGAACTGAAACTCTCGCTTTGACTTACTTCTTTGCAAATTCTGTTGTTGGAGTGGTCCCTACCTTTAAAAGAAAGCATTTGATGCCTGCGAGTTTTCTTAAATGCCTAATTCCTTTTAGTGGTGAACGTTACATGGATAAAGGGATGACCTTTTTTAGTAAGAGGGGAAAGAAGCTTCAATTTACTCTTTTTAATCCAGCGTCCATTAATTTCAATGCGCTTTTTACAGGTGAGACGGGGCAAGGCAAGTCGATGCTTGTTAACAAGGTTTTATCAGAAGAGATTAAAAATGGAGCTGGGGCAGTCATCTTAGATTCCAAGGGATCATATCTTAAGAATGTGCGCTTTCACGGAGGAAAGTGCATTGAGGGAAGGATTAATCCTTTGAGTTTTCCTGATCCGATTTTTTTAAAAGAATTTATTGTTGCGCATATTCCTTTGGGCTTGGATTTTAAAGACCAAGGAAAGATGGTCGTAAAGATCAAGGAAGAGCTTTCAAGCGTGAATTCGTTTAAGGGACTTATTGATCATCTTTCTTTTTCTTTTCCTGATTTGAATTTCTACTTTGAAGAATCATGGGAGCATTTTTCAGATGAGGAGTTTGTTTTAAACCCTTTGTCCTACTTGGATTTTGAAAAGTTTCCAGAAAAGCTTAAAACGCCTCTAATTATCTATTTGATGGAGTCTTTTAAACGCCTTAAAGGCAAAAAGATCATCGTGATGGATGAGTGCTGGGAACTTCTCATTAATCATGCTCGCTTCGTAGAAAAGAACTTTAGGGAGCTTAGAAAATTAGATGGTTCAGCTATCGCCATAGGGCAAAACCTCAATGACTTCACAAGTACCGCTCTTGGAAAAGTTGTAGCCCAGAACACTTTCTATAAATTCTTCTTAAAACAGAATCTTTCACCTTCTGAATTTGTAGATGCGTCTCAGGTTAAAAAAATAGCCGGAGTTAAAACGATTAAGAGGGAATACAGCGAGGCGTTTTTAATTTCTGAAGGATTTGAAAAGGTCATTCGCTTTAAACCAAGTCCACTTGAATATGAGCTTTTCACGACAGCAGGGGAGGATCTTCCCCTTTACGAAGGCTACATGGAAGAAGCTGGGCGATTTTTACCTTTCACAAATGCCATGGAGAACTTTGTGAAGATCAAATACGGAGAACGACTATGAGAAATCTCATGATTGTTTTGTTTATTGGTTTATTTATTGGTTCAAAGTCGTATGCCCTTGTGGGCGAAGATACGGCCATGATGATTCAGCTTGTGACGACAACGGCGCAGCAGCTTAATGAATTAGAACAACTTGTCTCTAATGCTGAAAAGTACACTCAGAAAATGAGGGAGTATAACGAGCTTTTTCAAGATGAGTATTTTAAGGCAGAAAGAATTGAGTATTTAGCAGAGGAGCTTGCTTCAAAGAAGAAGATCGAAGATTTGGGCGATTTAAACAGTGCCATCAGAAAGCTTAAGTTTTCCATGAGTGATCTTAATCGCCTTATGAAAGAGTATGGGGCGATAAAAGATGATGAAACGAAGACCAAGGAAGAAGTTAGAATTGAAACTGCTTTAAATGACAAAAAGAAACAAAGGGCCTCAAAGCAAGTAGCTAGTTCTTTAACTTCTCCTACAGTTGGAAGATCAAATCAGCTTACAGCTCAAAATACAGCTCTTATTCATGAAACTCAGCTTGATATGCACAAGACTGAGCTTCAAATCTTAGAAAACTCAGCTACGACTAATCGCCTTTTAGCAGAACAGTTAGAAGAAAAACGGGTTGAGCAAATCGAAAAAGAAAAGGCTTATGGCATTAAAGAGAGAGGTGTGAGATGAGTTCAACTAATCCTATTTCTGAAATGCTCCTTATTGGCGAACCTAGCATTTTAAATTTCTATAATGAAATTTTGCGTTTAGGGAGAGCATATCTACCAGCGGCCTTTTTACTGGCCACTGTGATTGAATACTTCTCTGAATGGGATTTTCCCATGGTCATTAAGAAATTAGTGATTATTGCTATCTTTATGAGCTTTTTTCAAAGCTTTCATGAAGTAGCAGTGAAAACCTCTTTTGATGCTGCCTATGCGACTTTAAAGAAGGTCGATCCTAGAAATCCCTTTGTTAGAAGATGGTATGACACTTCTTTACACACGAAAGATAACAAAAGCTGGAACGTCATTGAAAAATTTGTCATCCCTAATCTCAATGATCTTTTAGGGACAGCTTTTTATCTTCTCGCTAGAGTAGCGGTTTGGATATTAAAACTCATTTACTCAACGGTTTATCACTTAACCTATGTCTTTGCGCCTATTACAGCTCTTCTATATTTTTTCTCATGGACCAATAAGGGGCTTATAGGAACGGTTCAATCCCTTCTTTGGTGCGTTCTTATGCCCTTTGTAGTGGTGGCGATCTTTGCCATGGTCGGTGGAGCTTTAGATGATAGGGCCATGAATGGAGAGGCCATTACTGGCGACATTGAAACGATCATATGGCTTTTTGGAGTAAGCCTTGTGCTTCTTTTAACTCCTTTAATTACTTGGAGCATGGTCAAAGGTGAGGGAGTTGCCTCTAGTGCTGGAAGTGTTGGGAAAATTGCAATCAAGGGAATTACTACTGCCGCAGTGGCAAGCACGATGCTTAAAAGTACTTATGGCAATGTTAAAAGACTTATTCCTTCAAGACCTTATAAGCAACAAGAGGAGGCAGAATAATGAATTATCAAGACTTTGAATCTAGTTTCATGAAAGAGAATCGCTTTCTAAAAATTGGCCTTGTTGTTTGTGTGTCTCTTCTTTTAGGGCTTCTTCTTATGACAAGAATGCAAAGGGCGTATTTTATCTATCAAGGAGGGGAGATCTTTAAAGAAAACCTTCTTCTTCCTGATATTTGCAAAGAAGGCTTTAACTCCATTGCTAAAAAGAATCCTCATAACTTCTTTGTGACTGATTCGATTATCTCTGTTTTAAAGCATGAGCCTTTTGAAATTGAATCCTTCGAGATTAGCTATCTTAAAGCGACTGATAAAAATCATTGCCACCTAATAGCTAAGACTATTTCAAACTCAAGGGCCTTTCTCTTAGAGCTTAAAGAAGATAGCTCTTATCCCTTTGCTTTTAAGATTTCAGGAATCAAAGAAACAGAAAATTCAAAGGAGGAAGAATGATTTTTTATATTCTTTCAAACCAGATAACAGCTTTGTTCTTGTCATTAAATCTTCTAACTACTCTGACTTTCGATAGTGAGATCACAGGTTTTTACCATGGGTTTAGTGACAAAGAACTTTTTACTAAGCTTGCGAACAACCAAAGAACCTTAGTTTTACAAGCAAAGCGTGAAGGGATTTCAAGCAACCTCTTAGTTGTTACTCGTGGAGGCAAGTTTTTATTTCATTACTCCGTAGATGAAAAGAATCCTCATGAGTTTGTAGAAATAAAGCAGGGAGCAATTAATCACGGCATGAAGTTTTTAAAATCTTATCCAAGCTTTGATCTTTGGGAGGGAAGTACCAGCTACATGATTTTAAACAAGGAATAAAATGAAATTGAAATTAATGGGATCAAAGTGAAAGGAAGAGAGTTTTTTTCAAAGGGCACACCGCTCATCATGAACGGTGTACGCCTTACACACTAAAGGGGAAACGTATGAAATCTCTCTTGATCTTATTGTCATTGAGTACAGGAGTTTTTGCAAGCGAAGGAGTCGTGCTTCTTAAAAAGAAATCTGCCCCGATTAGTAGAACCAAGGCAGAGAAGAAATTTTCGACTTCTGAGTTTGAAAAACTTAAAGAAAATAACGAAGTTTTAAAAAAGCTCCTTCTTCATAGAACCACAACTCCAACAATTTGGGACGGAGGAGCTAGGATTCTAACAGGCAAGCTTCTTAGGGGAAGACTTCTTAATTCGATTGTCTCAACCAATCTCGATTCTCCTGTTTTTGTCGAAGCTTACGAGAATCAGGGGCTTCCTTATGGGAGTAGGTTTTCTTCTTGTGTCGGCACAACAAAGTTTAGGCGAGTACAAACCTTTTGCTCAAAGCTTGTGACGAGCGAAAAGGAAATTCCTGTTTCTGTTCAGATTCTTAATCGAGATGGGACTGCTGGGCTTCTTGGAATCTATGAAGATGGTAAAGATGAAGTTATGGCCGGAGTCATTGCATCCAATATGGCACAGGGAATGATTGCAGGGGCACAAAGTAGAGTGAATACAGGTTTTGGAGAAGTAACAGGAGGAGGACTTAAGAATGAGCTTCTAGCAGGTGCTTTTAATTCAGCAAAAGGGGTAAGTGAAATTTTAACAGAGGATATGAAAACAAAAGAACCAATAGTAATGATCGATGCTGGTAAGGAGGTACTTATTTATTTCATGGAGGCGGCAGATGTTAATTAGTAAGGCCTTTATATTTTGTGTTTTAGCTTTGACTCTGATGTCTTGTTCGACTTTAAAAAAGACCATGATCACTTCTGCAATTGTAGGAGGGGCAGTTGGAGGAGTCGGGGGAGCAATCTTTTCACCGAACAAAGAGTCTGTGAATAAGAATGCTTTTATCTTTACTCTTCTTGGCGCAGCAGTTGCGGCAGCAGGAGGCTATCTTTTTCATGATTCGCCAAATGATCAAGAATTAAGAAAGGACATGATTCTTGATAGTGAAAAGGAAGTTAAAAAAATTGAAGATGTGCCTCTTTTAGATTTTTCTCCTGAGCTTAAAAATATCAAGCCAGAGATCAATATCAAGGCAGTCAAGAAGTATGAAGTTCCACAGGAGAAGCTTCCTGAGGAGCTTAAGGGCAAGGTCAAAAAACAATACATCATGGAGTATCAGTCAGAGCCAAGAACGATTCAGGTAGGAAGTAAGACTATTCAAATTGATTCATTTAAAGCTTGGGAGGCTTCGTATGAGGACTAATTCAAAATATCAGACAAACAATGGGCCAGATATTGTGACACCTTTAGCAGAACTCTTGGACTTTCTTATAAAGGTTACGGCCAAGGGGCTTGAGATGCTTTTTAAGTTTATTTACAGGAAGTACATCCAAAAAAATCCTCCGCTTGAGAAGATTAAAAGGGAGTCACTTCTTTGTAAGAAAAAAACTCTGAACCCAGAGGCCTTAGGAGTTGATTGTTCAAATAAAAAAGAGCTTCTTCTTAAAGATATTAACTTCAAGAGGCATTCTCTTATTATTGGAGCTTCAGGTTTTGGAAAAACGAATCTCTTATCACTTATTCAAGAGCATTGCATAAAGACGGGGAAGCCAATCTTATTTTGGGACCCCAAGGGTGACTTTGAAGCGCAGACTACTTTCAAAAATCTTTGCGATAAGCACGGGAGAACTTGTTACATCTTTTCAGAATCAAATCCTGACAGTGTTTCTTTAAATCCCATCCTTGAGGGAACTGTAAATCAGGTAGCAGATAGAATCATGCGCTCCTTTGATTGGTCAGAACAGTTTTACAAGGATTGCGCCTATCGTATCCTCGTTAAAGTTTTAAGAGAGCTTGAGCGAGGAAATAGTGAGTTCACTCTTAAAAATATCCATTTTTTGCTCGTTTCAAAATACGATACTTCCGAAAATTCAGGACTCATTACGAAGATTGAATTGATCCTTGAGTCAGATTTTGGAAGGCTTCTAAATGCAGGGAAAGAAGGACTTACTCTTTCAAAAATTAGAGACCAGAAGGCCTGTCTTTATATTGGACTTTCAACTCAAGCTTATGGGGAAACGGCAGTAAGTATAGGGAAGCTTTTTTTAGAAGAGCTTCTTTATAACTCTTACATGACTTTAAGAGATCAAGAATCCTTAACGAAAGGGCTTAAAAATCCAATCTCAGCAAACTTTGATGAGTTTGGTGCTCTTGTTACAACTCAGTTCATTGAACTTCAAAATAAGTGTAGGGGCGCTGGAATTGAATTAATCATGGCAGTGCAATCAGCCTCAGATATCGACAGAGTAAATCCAGACCTTACGAAGCAAATTATTGAGAACTCTGGAAACATTTTTGTGATGAAGCAGCGTTTAGATGAAGGGGCCTCTCTTTTTGCAAACTCGATAGGGACTATTCTTGAAGAAAAGAGAACCTATGCAACTGAGGATGAAGAAAATTCAGGAAGAGGAACAGTTAGAGAAACGAATGCACTAGTTGTTCATCCTGACCTCATTAAGAACCTTAGAGTGGGGCAGTGTGTTCTTCTTAGGCACGACCCAACGAAAGTCAATCTTCTGAATTTGAGAGAGCGGATAAAGGAGGATGTGAATGAGAAGGTTAAAAAAGAATTGCCAAAGAAAGAAAGTAACGGGGCACTTTAACAGGAGGTATGTTTGGAGAATCTATTTCAGGCCAACTCACAAATGCTTTTACTTTTAAGGCCACTTTCGAAATGGCGAGTTTTAAGTTTGAGTGAGTTAGAAGAATTTGCCAATAATCGAGTTAGTTATTGGCACATTCAAAGATTAGTTTCGAGGTTTGAAAAAGCAAAAATCCTTAAAAGTTTTCGTGATCCATGGAGTGGAAGAAAGCTTGTCTATTTTGAAGCAGTAGGGAAAGGGATGCATGGCTTTGAGAACGTAATGGGGATGAACGATGAGACTCTGCTCCATGATTTTAAGGTGAGTGATATTTGTAGAGGTTTTTTAAAAAGAGACCTTTTTAAAGACGTTGCTTTGGAACATGAGCTGTCAAAGAAGCATTTTGTGTCAGGAGAGCTTTCGCCTGATGCTTTAATTCGAGGAGAAAAAAACAAAAAGCAGTTCTCTTTAGCGTTTGAACTTGAGCTAACGAGAAAGGCCAACGAGCGAATTATTGCAAAAGTGAAACATTATTTGAACATGGGGCTTGTTGATTATGTTCTTTATTACTTTTGTACGGAAAACCTTTGGGAAACCTACAAAAAGATTTTTAACGAGGCTCTTCCTGTTGGATGGAACAACAAAATCATTCTTGTTTGGAACCCAACAACAATTACCAAAGAGCTTAATCTTTCTGAGGGAAGAGGTTTCTTTAAAAATAAGGAGATGAGTTTTGATGAAATATTCTAAGAGCGAAATGGGTACAAAGTGGGCACAAAAGGGGTGCAAAGACTGCAAAAGCATTTTTTATCCCCCTGCCAAGCACCTGATTCTCCTTCGCTTTTTTCTGTGCCGTAAGTGACTCCCTCTCTCTCACGTTGTTCGATAGATGGAGTCACTTACTAGAAATAAGCAAGGTTAAATGGGTGCTTGGCAGGGATAAGAAAAAGAGAAGAAGAAAATAAAATAAGAAAGAAGAGAGAGGAGGAGGGGGAGGGAAACGGGATCGGAAACGGGAGGCAAGAGGTAACGAAGAAGTGTGGACGATAATGGAAATTCAAAGTGATGCGCGATTTGGTGGTACTTGAAACGAAAACAAAATCAGGGGAAAGGCATGGAAAACATAAAAGCAAAAGAAACTGAAAACAAGAAGGCTAGAAAGAAAAAATCAGAGGGAGCAGTCGAAATGGAAGCGAAGCAGACGAAATTCTTTGTTGATCTCTCTAAAGATGAAAAATCTTTGGAGAAGATTTTTTCAATCCTTGCTAGGGCCAACAATAAGACCTATGGGAAAGAAATTACCTTTAAGGATGTCGTTCTATATTCAATGGATGGGATTACTGACAAGGACATCGAGAAGCTTAAAGATGCTTCCCTTACTGAAATGGAAAGAGTGCAGCGGCATTTGGATGAGTACAACCAGAAGAATGGTACGACTTTAAGCCTTGGCGAATTCTTAATTAAGAAACTTAATTTGAACTAGGAGCTTTGATTATGACAAATGACCTTCATCATTTTTTAACTGGAAGACTTGGACATGAACCTCAACTTGCTTATACGAGAGGAGGTGTTCCTGTGTGTAAACTTAGTCTTGCCTTAGATCAAAAAGATAACGACAAGACTGTTTGGAAAAATGTGATTGTCTGGGGAAGACTTGGCGAGAGTGCCAAGGTTCTTCTTAAGAAGGGGAATCATATTTTTCTTGAAGGGATTTTTAAAAGTAATGAGTACATAGATCGTGAGGGACAAAGAAAAGTTGTTGAAGAGTTTGTGGCGAGTAAAGTTGCTTTATCTCTTCACCAGTAATCAAAAACTTAACGATGGGGGACTATGAATTCATTTAATCTTTCTTGCATAGAAAAAGAAATAACGATAAAAAATAATCTGCTCTTTAACAATTTACCAAAGTTAATTAAGCCTCAAGTGCTTGCCAGTGAACTAGGTCTTTCTGTGGCGACGATCTATGATTGGAAGTATAGGGCGAAGATGAGAAAGATTCCAGAGAACCTGTTTTTAAAAATTTCAGGCCGTCTTTATGTTCGAACAGATGTTTTGAATTCTTGGTTGCTTGCCGAAAATGCCTCTTAATTAAAGGAGGTATTTATGGGAATAAAAAAGATTACAAACCCTGATGGGACAGTGAGATGGGAAGCATCATTTTATACAAATGGACGTTATGGAAAAAGAATCCAAAGACGTTTTGATAAAAAAATCGATGCAGAAAAATTTTTTAAAGATTGTGATTTACAAAGAGATGACTGCACTAAAAATGATAGTAAAATTCTTGAAGAAGTTCGATTAGAAACAGAGATTAATTATTGGTTAAATGCAAAGGGCCCCACCTTTACGGTGGGGTACTTTCGTTCAATCGGTCCCGCTTTAAATGTCATTCGCTCCTACTGTGGGAATATGACCCTTTCAAAATTAACAATGGGTTTTATCCACAATTTAAGAGAGACATTAAGAAAAAGAGGGCTTTCACCCGCAACTCAAAATCGATATATCGAAATTTTAGTGAGAATTTGCAATTTTTCTTTTCAGGAAGAGAGGATTTCTAAAAATCCTTTAGCAAACTATAAGTCGCTTAGAGAACCTAAGCAGGAGATGAGTTTTTGGAGCGATGAAGAGGTTGAGATCTTTTTGAATTTTGCGGATAGCAAATATCCCAAAGGGTCAGACAAAAGATGGGTTTTTGTTGCTTACCTTTTTGCTCTTGAAACAGGAGTTAGGGCCAGAGAGATGTGGGGAGTTCAATACCGCGATTTAGATTTAGAGCGTTTTACTGTCCGTGTTTCAAGGCAGAATTTGGGGAAAGACCAGTACTCTGAGACGAAGGGGAAAAATGAAAGAGTTGTACCTGTAAGTAGGGTTCTTAAAGAAGAGCTTACATTGCTCATGGGAGCTAATTGCGAACATCATACGACGATTTTTCAATCATCATCAAAAGGTGCTATTGATCATCAAAATTTTGTAAATCGTATTTTTTCCAAAGATGTGAAAGAAGCAAAGGTGAAGAGAATTCGTTTCCATGATTTGCGGCATACTGCGATTACACTATTAGTTAAGCAGAACATTTCGCCATGGCTCGTACAACGAATCGCAGGCCATGCAGATTTAAAAACGACGATGAGGTATGTGCACATTATTGGTAAGGATGTCGAGCTTGTTGGTCTAACAAGATCATTTGCTCACCTTGAAGATAAAGCTACTTTTAAGCTTATTTCGAGCTAACAAAAAAGCTCTGCGAGAGGCCGTAGATGAATGGTAGATGAATAGAAAAAAAAAGGACTCTTACGAGTCCTTTCTATTTTGTAACCACTTGATATGGTTGATGAATTTTTGGAGCGGGTGATGGGATTTGAACCCACGACCTTCTGCATGGCAAGCAGACGCTCTAGCCAACTGAGCTACACCCGCGTTTTGTGTGGGTGA
>JACCEE010847437.1_pt1 | contig 10009 bp, 7 predicted proteins | sample 7449931 | NCBI WGS metagenome assembly JACCEE01 (sample SAMN15323457, study PRJNA562643) | freshwater metagenome | isolation source: river surface water | place: USA:Blue River Watershed | collected 2017-08-19
CGAGGCTTACGCCGTAGGCGGCGCCCGCCGCGCAGGCGGCCAGGGCGTTCTCTATGTTGTAGAGGCCGGGCGCAGGCAGCTTGAAATGCACGCCGTTGACCCGGAACTCCGACGAGAAAGGCCCGGCCTTCACGTCGGTCAGCCTGAAGCCGCCGGCCGAGGCGCCGAAGCGGGCGGCGCCGGGCAGCAGCGACGAGGCCTCGGGATCGTCGGCGTTTACGATGACTCGGCCGCAGTTGCCGGCGAACTCGGCGAAGATCTTCCTGAGCTCGGGGAGCTCCTTGTGGTCCTTGCTGATGTTGAGCAGCAGGCCGGTACCGGGGCGGTAGCGGACTATGGTGCCGTCGGACTCGTCGGCCTCCACCACCAGCACCTTGCCCTGCCCCTTGAAGGCGTTGCCTATCAGGCCGCGGCGCTGCAGCGCGGTCAGCGCGCCGCCGGTTATTATCGACGGGCCGAGGCCGCCGGCCTCGAGCACCGCGAAGGTCATGGCCGCGGCGGTGGACTTGCCGCTGGTGCCGGCCACGGCCACGGTGTCGCAGGAGTTCACCCGCGCGGCCAGCAGCTCGGAGCGGTGGCTGATCTTCACGCCGAGGCGCTTCGCGTTGACCACCTCGGGGTTGGTGTCCTCTATGGCGGTGGAAAGGGCGAGTTCCGCGGTGCCCTCGTTGACGCCGGAGCCGTCCTGCGGGTATATCTTTATGCCGAGCGCCTCCAGGGACTTCCTGACGCCCAGGTTGCGGCCGCGGTCGAAGTCGCGGTCCGAGCCGCTGACGGAATTGCCTTCCATCGCGGCGATCTGGGCCAGCGCGCTCATGCCGACCCCGCCAATGCCTGAAAAATGGGTAGTGTTCTTCACAAGGAGATTATTGATAATTATGCGGGCGCGGGGCAATAGACGCCCCGCGCCCGCGATGCGCGTACCGGCCGGAGAAGTTATTCCTGCTGACCTTCGGCCACGTCGGCGTTATAGGCGTCGGTATCCTCGTCGTCCTCTTCGGCGGCGGGCTGGACGGCCGCGGGTTTGGCCGCGGCCGGCTTCCTGGCGGGCGCCCTGAAGTACAGCGTATAGGGCCGCCACTTGCCTTCCGAATACTTCAGGCTGACGGCGATCGACGCCCCGCCGGAGGTGATCATCGTGAGATAGCTCTGGGTAAGGCCGTGGTTGCGGCAGGTGGAATAGTCCGAGCTGCAGGAGGTGTAGTATATATCCTTCATCACGCCGTAGTTGTTCTCCACCTTCTTGAGGAACACCTGCAGGCGGGTCTTCAGCTCGGCCTTGCGCTGCGCGGTGAGCGACTCGAAACTGGACGGGTCCTTTTCAGCGGGGGCGGCGCGCTTGCTGCGCAAGGGCTGCGGTTCGGCCTGGGCGGTGAGAATGCCACCGTCCTGCAGCAGGTCCGCATCCGGCTCGCCGGTCACCTCGGAGCCGTCCTCGGTCTTGACTTCCTTGCCGGCCAGGCGGTCCTTCACGACCTCGCCGAAGAAATCCTTGTTGACCCCGGACTGGTCCGCCAGGAGCGAGGCCCTGTCCTCGGCCGAGGTATCCTCGGTGCCGGTCGAGGCGCTCTTGGTTTCCGCAGCCTTGTCCGCGGTCTTGTCGGCCGCCTTGTCCGCGGTCTTGGCCGCGGTCTTCAGCGCTGAAGCGCCGTCGTCGCCGCCGCCGGAGATATCCGAAGAACCGGACGACCCGCCGGAGGACGCGGAAGGCTTGGACACCGACGGAGAGGAAGATGAGTTCCCGGCGGCGGCGGCCTTGGCCGCCCCGGCTACGCCGGCCATGCCTGCGGCGTAGGAGGCCTGCCCCCCGGCCTTGGAGCTCTCCGCTCCGCCGTCAAGGGCGCCGGCGGCGGCGCTGCCGCGCATGCCCTCAAGAGAACCGCGCGCGGCCTGCGAACCTTTGCCGGAACCGGCCCATTCCTGCGGGGAAGAGGAAGAAGAGGACGAAGAGCCGCGGTCGGAGAAGGTGGAAGGGGCCCGGGAAGAGGAGGGCAGCGCCGCGTAAAGCGCGCGGCCGGCGTCCTTTGAGGCGGCAGGGAGATCTTCCGCGTCCCCGCCTTTAGCGGCCGCGGTGGCCGCGGCGGTCTTGCCGGCGGCCGGGTCGGCCCAGCCGTCGTCGTCGGAAGTGCCTGAACCGCGGGAGGAGGAACCGCGGGGAGCGTATGTATTGCTGCTGTCCCCGCCGGAGCCGAAAGAGACCCCGCCGCCGGAAGAAGAACCGCCCGGCGGCTCCTCCCAGGAATCGTTGCTCCAGCCGTCGGACTCGCCGCCGGCGTAGTTGTTCTTGTAGTACTTCTCGAAGGAGTCCTCACCGCCGGCGCCGGAGTTCTCGTTCCCGGAGTTGGAGGCGTAGTCGACAGGCGCCTGCGGAGCCTCGTCGGCCCAGCCGAGGAAGCCGCCGGTGAGGTCGTCCACCTTGGCCGCGGCCGCCTTGGCGCCCGCCTTGAAATTGTCCATCACCGTCGCCTTCTCCGCCGGGGCGGAGGCGGCGCGGGAGCCGAAGCCGGAGGCGAGGGTCTCGGGCTTGCGCGAGTCCATGCCCATCTTCACCAGCAGCAGGAAGCCGCCGGAGAAGAAAAGCAGCAGGGCAAGGGCCAGTACCAGCGTTGAATTCCGTTTTTCGTTCGCCATATGCGCACCGGAAGCCGTCCGCCTGAGGGCGCGGGCCCGGGCTTCCGGTATATAGTATATGCGACTTTCTTCGATTCCGCCAGTCCCCCCCGGAAAAATAATTTAGTAATATATACCCATCCCATATGGACCGCGCCTGCGACCGCTCCGCGGCCGGCTACATACGCGGCTAAAAGGACAGATCATGAAAAAGATAATCTCGACGAAGAACGCCCCCGCCGCCATAGGCCCTTACTCCCAGGCCACCGAGGCCGGCGGGCTGATATTCATCTCCGGCCAGCTGCCTATAAACCCCGCCACCGGGGAACTGGCCCCGGCCGACATAAAACTGCAGACCGAGGCCTCGCTGAAGAACATAGAGGCGATACTGCAGTCCGAGGGCCTGACCCTCGAGAACGTGCTGAAGACCACCGTGCTGATGGCCGACCTGGGCCAGTTCGCGCAGATGAACGAGGTCTACGGGAAGTTCTTCCCGAAGAACCCTCCCGCCCGCGCCGCCTACGGCGTGGCGGCGCTGCCCAAGGCCGCGCTGGTGGAGATAGAGGCCGTAGCCGCCAGGTAAGCCAGAGAGGTTTATGCACCCATTACTCGAGAAGAAACACACCGGCACGCTGTTCCCGCTGTTCTCCATGCGCCACAAGAAGGACTGGGGCATCGGCGACACGCGCTCGATGACCCTCTGGTTCGACGCCATGAAGGCGATGGACCTTAACCTGCTGCAGGTGCTGCCGATAAACGAGATGCCGCCCGGCGTCTCCTGCCCCTATACCGCGCTGTCCGCCTTCGCGCTGGACCCGATCTACATAGCCGTCGACGAACTGCCCGAGCTGAAGGAGATGCCGGCGGTGGCGGAGGAGATAGGCTCCCGCCGTTTCCAGTCCGAACTGAGGAGGCTGCGCTCGGCCAAGACCGTGCTGTACAACGAAGTGCGCCACACCAAGTTCAGCACGCTGTGGAAGATCTACACCGCCTTCCACCAGAACCATATACTCAAGGACACCGCGCTAGCCGGCGACTTCCGCGCCTTCTGCCGCGCCAACGCCGGCTGGCTGGACGACTACGCCGTCTTCCGCCGCCTGAAGGACACACACGACTGGACCTCGTGGACGCACTGGGAGGAGCCGCTGAGGCGCCGCGATTCCCGCGCGCTGGCGGAGCTGTACCTGCGCGAGGAGAACCAGATAGTCTTCTTCAAGTACCTGCAGTGGGCCATACACCGCCAGTGGACCGCGGCCCGCTCCCGCGCGGCCGAACTGGAAATAAAACTGCTGGGCGACCTGCCGTTCATGGTGAACCAGGAGAGCTCCGACGTCTGGAGCCGCCAGGCCGAGTTCGACATAAACCGCGAGATCGGCGCGCCGCCCGACGCCTTCAGCGAGACCGGCCAGCGCTGGGGCCTGCCGGCCTACAACTGGGACGTCATCGAGAAGAACGGCTTCGACTGGTGGCGCACGAAGGTCAAGAAGGCCTCCGAGTTCTACGACCTTTTCCGCATAGACCACATGGTGGGCTTCTTCCGCACGTGGGTGATACCGCGCGACGTGGCGCAGAAGCCCGACTTCGACATAAAGGACGAGCACGGCCAGCGGATGCGCGGCAAGCGCTTCCTCGAGGCCGTCTCCTCGGCGAGCCGCATGCTGCCGGTGGCCGAGGACCTCGGCCTGATCCCCCCTTACGTCGGCGAGGTACTCGCCGAGCTGAACATCCCCGGCTACAAGGTGATGCGCTGGGAGAAGGCCAAGGACGGCAACTACATAGCGCCGGAGAAGTACCCGGCCGTGTCGCTGGCGACCTCGTCCACTCACGACAACGAGCCGCTGGCCGACTGGTGGGAGACCGTCGACCCCGTTGAGAAGAAGCTCTTCTGGAAACTGGTCTCCGGCGAGGAGGGCAAGCCGCCCGCCTTCACCAAGGCGAAGGAGAAGGCCATCTCCTCGCTCCTGGCAGCCAACTCCCGCATCGTGATACTGCCGATACAGGACATCTTCGGCACCCGCGACCGCGTGAACACGCCCGGCACGCTGGGCGACCACAACTGGACCTACCGCTTCCCGACCCCGGCGGAAGACTTCTTGAAGAAGCACGCGGATACCGCCGAGGAGTTCGCGGCGCTGGTAAGGGAGAAGCGCAAATGAAGCGCCTTCTCCTTCTCGCGGCTCTCGCGGCCCTGGCCGGCTGTTCGCTCAACCGCACGGCGGCCAGGGTGACCTCCGGCGTGGTGGACGCCGGCCTGCCGGCCGTTTTCAGCCAGAGCGACCCGCAATACGTGAAGGAGGCGCTGCCGGCCAACCTGCAGCTGATGGAGATACTGCTGGCGAGCGACCCCGGCAACAAGGCGCTGCTCCTGAACGCGGCGCAGGGCTTCTGCGGCTACGCCTTCATGTTCCTCGAGGACGAGGACCCGGCGCGGGCCTCCGTCTTCTACCTGAAGGGCCAGGCCTACGCCTGGCGGGCGCTGGACGGCGCCACCGCCGCCACCGCGAAGAAGCGGGACGCGCACCCGCTGTTCTGGCACACCTTCTGCAAGGCGCTCTACATGAACATCAACCGCGACAAGCCCGAGGCTATCGCGGAGATACCCGAGCTGGAGCCGGCGGCCAACCGGCTGCTGGAGCTGGACCCGGGCTACTACTACAACGCCGCGCACGACATACTGGGCGCCTACCACGCGATAAGGCCGCGCCTGATGGGCGGCAGCCCGGAGAAGGCCGCCGCGGAGTTCGAGCTGGCGCTCAAGGGCGCCGGCGCGGACTTCCAGCTGAGCCGCTTCATGTACGCCAAGATGGCCGCCGTGGCCGCGCAGGACCCGGAACTTTTCGAGCGGCTCCTCACCGAGATAATCAACGCGGAGCCGAAGGACGGGGACACCCGCCTGGCCAACGAAGTGGCGAGACAGAAAGCGAAGAAACTGCTGGAGAAAAAAGATGAACTCTTCTAAGAAACTGCTGATGTCGCTGGCGCTGACGCTGTGCGCGGCGCTGCCGCTCAGGGCGCAGACCGTGGTGAAGTTCGCCACGCTGGCGCCGGACGGCTCGACGTGGATGAAGGCGATGAAGGCCTTCACCGACGAGGCCTCGGCGAAGACCGCCGGCCGCGTGAAGTTCAAGATCTACGCCGGCGGCGTCTCCGGCGACGAGAAGGACGTGGTGAGGAAGATACGCCTCGGCCAGCTGCAGGCCGGCGGTTTCACCGGCGTGGGCATAGGCGAGATAGCCCCCGAGGCCCGCATACTGGACACACCGTTCCTCTTCAAGAACGCGCGCGAGATAGACCATGTCTACAAGACGCTGGACGCCGACTTCAGGAAAGCCTTCGAGAACCACGGCTACGTACTGCTGGGCTGGGCCGAGGTCGGCGACGTGAACGTGTTCTCCAACACCCCCATCACCAGGCCCGAGGACCTGCGCAACGTTAAGATGTGGATCTGGGAAGGCGATCCCATAGCCGAGGCCACCTTCGCCGCTCTTAAGATAAAGCCGATACCGCTCTCCATCACCGACGTGCAGACCTCGCTGCAGACCGGCATGATCAACGGCGTGTACGGCTCGCCGCTCTCCGTGATGGCGATGCAGTGGCACACCCGCATGAAGTACGTCTTCTCGCTGCCGCTCACCAACGCCTCCGGCGCCGTCGTGATATCCAGGAAGTCCTTCGACACGCTGTCGAAGGAGGACCAGAAGGTCCTCGTCGCCCTGGGCGAGAAGCATTTCCGCGCGCTGACCCTGCAGAGCCGCAAGGACAACGCGCAGTCCGTGGGCATACTGAAATCCAAGAAGCTGATCTTCACCGACCCCGCCGGCCCCGCCGTGGTGGGCGAGCTGGAGAAGGCCGGCGAGGACGCCCGCCGCGCCCTGGTGGGCAAGATGTACCCGCAGTCGCTGCTGGACAAGGTGGAGGGCGCCCTGCGCTCCTTCCGCGCCGGCAAAAAGGGCTGACGCCCGGCGGCAGGCCGTAAGCCCCAATGACCTCTACCCCGGTAGAGGTCATTTTATATAGACACGGCACTCCAACTTTGCGGCTTAGCGGGTGGCAGGGCGCTGATCCGCAAAAGCCCCTCGGAGGGCGAGGCTTGCGTAGCGCCGAGCCCGAGAGCGGCAGGCGCGCGCACGGTGTGCGCGACGCCGATTTTGCGGAGCGGCGCCCTGACAGGCCCCGCCGGACCGTGAAACGGGACACAAATAAATATGGAACCTGACAAGATACCTTTGATAGCTGGCGGGCTGATACTGGCCGCCAGCCTGCTGAGCCTCAGGCTCGGCGTGTCGGTGGCCATCTTCGAGGTGCTGCTGGGCGTGGGCGCCGGCGCGCTGGGCCTCGGCGCGGAGAACTGGATGACCTACATCGCCGGCTTCGGCGGCATAGTGCTTACCTTCCTCTCCGGCGCCGAAGTGGACGTAAAACTCCTGAAGGAGAATTTCAGACAGGCCTCAACGCTGGCGCTGTTCTCGTTCCTGGCGCCGTTCGCGGCCGGCTACGCGTTCTGCCGGTACGCCGCAGGCTGGAGTCCCACGGCCTCGCTGATAACCGGCGTAGCGCTGTCAGAGACCTCGCTCGCGGTGGTCTACTCCGCACTCAGCGAAACGGACCTTGGCCGCACCGTGACCGGCAAGGTCGTTATGGTCTGCACCTTCCTTACCAATACCCTCACGGCGCTGGCGCTCAGCGTGCTGTTCCTCAGGCCGAACCTTTACACGCTCCTTTTCCTCGCCGTGTCCGGCGCCTTCCTGCTCTTCGCCGGCCGCTTTTCCATGGGCTTCATACGCGACCCGCGGCTGGCCGGCAAGGTGGCCGAGCCGGAGATAAAGTATATCTTCTTCGTACTGCTCGGCTTCGTATACCTGGCAGAACTGGGCGACAGCCAGGCCATACTGCCGGCCTTCCTGTTCGGGCTGGTCATGGGCAAGCACTTCAAGGAGGCCCGCAGCACGGCCGGCATAAAGAAACGCCTGCGCACCACGGCCTACGCCTTCATAACCCCGTTCTTCTTCATCGTGGCCGGGCTCAGGGTCTCGCTTCCGGCGCTATGGGGCGCCGCCGGGCTTTTTGCCGCGCTGTTCGCGGTGAAGCAGGCCGCCAAGTTCACCGGCGTCTACTTCCTGATGAAAAGATATTTCCCCCGCGACGTGATGCATTCAACGCTGCTGATGTCGACGGGACTGACGTTCGGCCTGATGGCCGTACTGTTCGGCCTCAGGGCCGGCTACCTGGACCAGGAACAGTACTCCCTGCTTACCGGCGTACTGATAGCCAGCGCCGTCATCCCCACTTTCGTAGCCCAGCGCTGGTTCCCGCCGCTGGAGGAAGAGGACATCGTTTAAGGAGAAGCCATGACAGACTGGAAGATATACGCCGTGGGTTCGGCCCTGTTCGCCGGCCTGACCGCCGTGCTGGCCAAAGTGGGCGTGAAGGACATACCTTCCAACCTGGCCACGCTGATACGCACCTTCGTAATAATAGCCTTCCTCGGCGCGCTGGTGGCGGCGCGCCACGAATGGAAGAACCCGCTGCTCCTTAACAGGCACAGCCTCGTCTTCCTTATATTATCGGGATTGGCCACCGGCCTGTCGTGGATTTGCTATTACCGCGCGCTGCAGACCGGGCCGGCCTCGCTGGTGGCGCCCATAGACAAGCTCAGCCTGGTCTTCGCCATCATCCTTTCCGTGCTTTTCCTCGGCGAGAAGCTGGGCGCCTACCAGTGGCTGGGCGCCGGCATGATAGCCGCCGGCGCGCTGGTCATAATCTTCAAATAACTAGCAGCCCCCGGCCCGCCCGCAGGGCGCGGGCGCGCCAAGGGCCTGCAGCACCAGGCCCGGCGTCAGCAGCTCGGGCAGCAGCACCTCGGCCCCGCCGGCCGGGTGCACCACGTAAAGCGGCACGCCGTTGCGGCCGTACTTCGAAAGCTCTGCCTGTATGGCGCCGTCGCGGCCGGTCCAGTCGGCGCGGAAGGCGGCCACGCCAGGCGCGGCCAGCGCGGCGCGCACCTCGGGAGAGGCCAGCGCGGCGCGCTCGTTCACCTGGCAGGTCAGGCACCAGGCCGCCGTGAAATCCACCACCACGGTCTTACCCTCCGCGCGGGCCTGCGCCACCGCCTCCGGCGACCAGGCGCGCCACAGCGGGTCCTGCGCCGGCGCGGCGGCGGAGAGCTGGAACAGCACCCATATCAGCCAGCCCGCCGTGGCGAACATCGGCAGAGACAGCAGTTTCTTAAGGGTCACCATCCACTGGCCCGGCTTAGGCATTAACCGTATAAGGGCGGGCCAAGACGAAAGCAGGGCATAAGGCGCGGCCGCGCCGAGACCCAGGGCGCCGAAAGCGGCCAGCACCTCGGGCCCGGGGCGCGTTACGGCCCAGCCCAGCGCGGCGCCCATGAAAGGAGCGGTGCATGGCGCGCCGGCGGCCATGGCGAAGACACCCGAGAAGAAAGAGCCGGCCAGGCCCTGGCGCGAAGAGAGCGACGAGCCCACGCCTATCCACCGGGCGCCCGGTTCGAAAAGGCCGAAGAGGCTGAGCCCGGCGAGGATGAAGAGCAGGGCCAGGCCGCCCACCAGCCACGGCGACTGGAACTGAGTGCCCCAGCCCAGCGCCGCGCCGCCGCGCCGCGCGGCCAGCAGCAGGCCGGCCAGCGCCAGGCAACTAAGCGTCACGCCGGCCGTATAGGCCAGCGCCTCGAGCCGCGCCTGCCGCGGCTTCAGGTCGCGGCGGTTCAGCAGCCCCAGCGCCTTGAAAGTGAGCACCGGCAGCACGCAGGGCATGAGGTTAAGGAGCAGCCCGCCGGCGAAGGCCAGCAGCAGGAACCTTGAAATGCCGCCGGTCTTCACCGGCACCGAGACCTCGGCCGGCGGCAGGCCGGGGCGCAGCAGCACGCCCTCCACCCTTGCCGGGAGTTCCGAACCGGGGGCGGACCGCAGCGTCAGCTCGGTGCCGAGCGGGCTCACGCTCACCGCCGGGCGGGCCCCGTCGAAGGCGTACTGTTCCGAAGGGAAGAACTCTGCCAGCGGGTGGCGGCCCTTGAGCCGCAGCGTCACCTTGCCGCCGTCCGCCGAGGCGGAGGCCGCGGCTGAAGGGTCCGGCGAAGGCACCAGCGCCAGCGCGGCGGAGATCAGGGCGGCCTCGCCGGCTTTAGGAGCTGAGTTCCTGGAGATGGTCACCGGCAGCGCCAGGTCGGCGCCGGCGGGCTCGCATTTCTCGCGGCATTCCAGCCATTCGGCCCGGGCCCGCAGCAGCGCGCGGCTGCCGGGCTTGGCGCCGGCCGGCACGGTAAGGGTAAGCGGCAGCACCACTTCCCCGTCGTAACCGAAATTGGTGAGCGGCGGGAACTCTATGCGTTTGGGCGCGGGCCAGGCCGGCTCGCCGGCGCTCCAGCCGGCGGGCAGCCGCC
>JACCEE010099799.1_pt1 | contig 10006 bp, 11 predicted proteins | sample 7449931 | NCBI WGS metagenome assembly JACCEE01 (sample SAMN15323457, study PRJNA562643) | freshwater metagenome | isolation source: river surface water | place: USA:Blue River Watershed | collected 2017-08-19
CGTCTTTCTTGATGTAGAGATGCCAATGGGATCTGGATTTGATTTACTTGAAGCAATTCCTGATAGAAAATTTGAAGTCATATTTATTACGGCATACAACCACTATGCAGTTAAGGCATTTAAGTATAGTGCGGTTGACTACTTGCTTAAGCCAATTTCAATTGAGGAATTTATTGATGCTGTGGGCAAGGTGCAAATGATTAAGAGCAACTCCATAGATACTCGGTCCAAATACATTTCGCTATTCGAGAACCTTAACAATCTTCTTCCCAATAAGTTAATTATCACATACGAGAAGGGATTCGACCATGTAGATTTAGATAAGCTGTTGTATCTAGAGAAAGATGGTAGTTCTACAATTGTTTATGAAGTTGGAGGAGGTACTACCATTTCTGTTCGATCATTTAAAGAGTATGAAGATATTCTGTTTGATCGAAACTTTTTCAAGTTGAATCCAACAATAATAGTAAACTTGTTGCATGTGGCGCACGTTAATAAGTCGACAAAGAGCATAACTCTTTCCGGCGGTGTTACAATTCCTGTTGTTGCAGATAAGCTATCAATGCTGGTTTCGAGTATAGAGAGATTGTGGAACGTATAATACTATTGGTTTGGCTAGAATTGTAGGTATCGATTATGGACGAAAAAGGGTAGGGGTTGCTGTTACCGATCCATTACAGATTGTAGCCCAAGGGTTGACCACTATTCACGCGGCAAAGATTATCGACTTTCTTAAAGATTACTTTGAAAAGGAGGCGGTTGAGCGCGTGGTTGTAGGGTATCCCCGACAAATGAATAATGCCCCTAGCGATTCGGCTAGGTTTGTTGATGAATTCTTAAATAGAATGAAAAAGGTATTTCCCGCAATGCCAGTAACCTTGGTCGACGAGCGGTTTACCTCAAAAATAGCAATGAAAGCCATGATTGATGGAGGAGTAAAGAAGAAAGATCGGATGAACAAAGAGCTTGTTGATATGGTTAGTGCTTCAATAATTCTTCAGAGTTACATGGAAAGTTTAAGTTCTGGAAAATATTTTTAATCAATGATACTACCTGTTTATGTGGTTGGTTCTCCGGTATTAAGGAAGGTGGCAGAAGATATAGATGCCTCTTATCCCGAAATCAAGGAGCTAATATCCAACATGTTCGACACGATGTATTTTTCCGATGGGGTAGGCTTAGCCGCGCCCCAAGTAGGTAAATCTATTCGCCTGTTCGTTATTGATGCATCCCCAATGGCTGAGGATTATCCCGAGTTAGAAAACTTTAAGCGTGTTTTTATAAATGCCAATATTGTCGAGCGATTTGGTGAGCCTTGGTCGTTTAATGAGGGGTGCTTAAGCATTCCAAATCTTCGTGAGAATGTGATAAGGGAAGAGTCTATCCGTATTCAATACTTGGACGAAAACTTCCAACCGCACGAGGAGGTCTTTAGTGGTGTTGCGGCAAGAGTAATTCAGCACGAATACGATCACCTCGAAGGTGTTCTCTTTATCGACAAGCTTGCTCAAATCCGGAAGCGAATGCTTCAAGGTAAGGTAAATGCTATCTCAAAGGGGCGTTTTTCGGCTACTTACAAAACAAAGCTTGGATAGTTGACAAGCGGCTTTTAATTTTGTATTTTTAGGTGGAATTCAAATTCCACCTTTTTTATGCTTAATGGGATTTATGATAGACTAAGGCAGTTTCCGATGCTTAGGATCACGCTTCCCTTGCTATTGGGCATAATTCTCGAAGGAGTATTAAGCTTTCCTCTTCACAACTTCCTTCTGGCATTTACTTTCTTACTATTTGTTTTCTCTGATGTAGTTCATTCTCGGCTTGGTTATTCAAAGCGTTGGATAACTGGAGTTGCTTTCAACCTTTTTGTTTGTGCGGGAGGATATTGGCTTGCGGTAGAATCACGTGAAGAACCTCCATTCCCTGATAGTTATTCCGGTATATTTAGTGTTAAGATACTTGAAATGCCGGAAGAGAGGGAGCGATCGTTTCGCTTAAAGGGATTTTTAGAGCATGAAGTAAGAAACGATTCCCTGTTTTATGTAGGGCAGGAGTTGCTTCTGTATGTTAAGAAAGATAGTGGTGCTAGTGGGTTGAAACCTGGCGATGTATTGCTTGCACATTTACGCTTACAGAAACCGGCCAAAGCGATGAATCCGGGTGATTTCGATTACCGAAACTATTTAGCAATTCATGGTACCTACTATACTGCTTTTTTAAATATCTCCGAATCCAAAAAACTTCCGGGTACTGATAACTTCGATTTAACAATATTTCTACGAAAAATTAGGGCTCATCTCGTTCAAAAGCTTCCTGAGTATGGGATTTCTGGAAAGAATATGGGCATTTTTGCTGCCCTAACATTGGGGTATACCGGATATATCGATACAGATACTCGTAACGATTTTGTTGCCTCTGGAGCAATGCATATTCTCTCTGTATCAGGGCTACATGTGGCCATCGTATACTTGGTGTTCTCTTTTATGCTTGGGCTTACAAATCAGAGCAAAAAGTATGTGCGAATAAGAGCTTTAGTTGTAATAATACTTCTTTGGGCATATGCCTTCTTAACAGGCTTACCTGCCTGTGTGCTGCGATCTACCATAATGTTTTGCTTTGTTGTTGCTGCAAGGGTGTTCAAGAGGCAGGCTAATATATATAACTCAATTGCTGCTTCAGCATTTGCGCTTCTTGTTTTTGATCCGATGCTTGTATACGATATCGGATTTCAACTCTCCTATATGGCGTTGTTATCGATTGTTTACTTTCAACCAAAGATTCAGGGGTTACTATCTTTTAAATCGCGAATTTGGAAGAAGGCATGGGAACTTACGGCGGTTGCATTTGCAGCCCAGATTGCTACAACGCCAATATCCATTGCCATCTTTGGACAATTTCCGGTATATTTTTGGGTGTCAAATATATTCGTAATTGGTATTTCAAACTTACTGCTATTTATTGCTGCACCGTTTGGCGTTGTTGCCTACTTTTTGCCTTATCTAGGAAAACTGTTTGGTGAAGGAATTTCTTTATTGCTTGATCTGCTGCGGTATATTACCAATTTTGTGGAACAACTTCCGGGTTCAGTAATAACAGGCTTAAATGTTAGTGCAATTCAAGCTTCTATACTGGTGCTTGCTGTTGTAATGTTTGGTTTTTATCTCGAAACTCGAAAAAAGTTGTCAATCGCAGTGGTATCTATTTGCTTAACTGTGGTAATAATAGTTGACTCGATTTCTGTTATAGGTCATAAGCAACAGCAAGTTATTGCTATGTTTTCCGTTCGGAATGAACAGGTAGTCGCATTTATCAATGGACGTGCTGCTACAATCTTATGGCGTGGAAATGCTTTAACCGACAGTGCTGTAGTTCAATCGTTGAAGGCGCCAATGCAGCATTATCGCATACAAACTATAGGGTTAATATCGATGAACGATACGGCAACGATTCAAGAATTGCCAATGTCAAGCTGCTATATTGCCGGTGGCAGTATCCTTCTTGTTTCATATGGTGGGAAGAGGGTTGCTATTCAGCGTTACAAGCCCACCTTTTACCTTAAACCTCTACCTTTCGAAAGCAAGATGAAAGTAGATATCCTATTATCGGACACCCCTTATCTAGCAAAAATTGCTATGAACGTGGTTACACCTAATACTGTTGTTTTTGGAAATAAAACTTCACAGCAGCAGCTTGCACGCATGCCTATGGTTCGCTATTGGCCAATTTCGTCAAATGGGGCTTACCTATTGGCTGTCAGTCAATAAAAAAGGTGTAATTTAGATGTAAATATTCCCTTCTTATATTACTTTTGAACCTCAATTATCTTTTGTGCTGCTATGAGAATTATTGTTGCTGGAGCCGGTGAAGTTGGTGTGCATCTTGCAAAGATGTTAGGTAATGAATATCACGATATCGTTGTTATTGATTCCGATGAGGAGTTACTGCGGTCATTGGATAACGTTGTCGATGTTACAACTGTTAATGGTTCAGCTACACATATCAGCACTTTGGTTGAAGCCGGAATTAAAAAGGCCGATCTCTTTATTGCGGTTACCCATTTTGAGGAGACAAATATTATTGCAGCAGTGTTGGGTAAACGATTAGGTGCAAAAAAAGTAATCGCTCGTATTGATAACAATGAGTATTTGCAACCAAATAATAAGGAGATATTTCTTAATTTAGGTATTGATTATCTTTTTTACCCGGAGAAAATTGCTGCACGCGAAATTATTGGGCTTCTAGGGCAAACGAGTTCTACTGAATTTGTCGATTTCAGCAATGGTAAGCTTTCTCTCATTGTTTTTAAACTTGAAGAACAGGCACCAATAATTGATAAAACGTTGCTTCAGGCCACAAGCGAAAATGAAAAGTTGGAATACCGAGCAGTAGCGATTAGCCGCGAGGGAGAAACAATAATTCCAAGGGGTAATGACTTGTTTAAGGCTGGTGATATGGTTTATGTTATCTCCAACCAAGCCGGGATTAAAGATGTGCAGACATATTCGGGAAAAAGTAACATTGATGTTCGCAACTTAATGATTCTTGGTGGCAGCCGTATTGGTATTCGCGTGGCAATGGAGTTGGAAAAGGAGGCCAACATAAAGCTCATTGAGTTTGATAGAGATAAAAGTATTCATCTAGCCGAGCTGCTTCAAAATACTCTGGTGATAAACGGTGATGGAAGAAATACCGATCTGCTTTTGGAAGAAGGCCTTCGAAACATGGATGCCTTTGTTGCGGTTACCGGTAATTCGGAGACTAACATCCTTTCTTGCATGCTTGCTAAGCGCATGGGGGTTAAAAAAACTATTGCAGAGATTGAAAACCTTGACTATATTAAGTTGGCCGAGAGTGTTGGTGTTGATACTGTAATAAATAAGAAGCTCATTACTGCCAGTCGAATATTCCGATTCACAATGAGTACCGATGTGCAGGCTATTAAGTGTTTAACCGGTTGTGAGGCCGAAGTCCTAGAGTTTATTGTCAAGCCCGGTGCTACCATTACTAAGGGTAAAATTAAGGATATAAACTTCCCCAAAGATGCCATTATTGGAGGCGTGGTAAGGGGTGATATGGCTCTAATTGCCAAGGGAGTTACCGAAATTAAAGCTTATGATCGGGTTGTTGTATTTGCCCTTCCTTCGGCCATAAACCGTATAGGCAAGTATTTCAACTAATCAACTAAGTTGCTCGTAGTGGCGTCTCTCTTTCTAGTTTATCGATTGCGAGTATACCTGTTTTTTTCTTTTTGTAATCAGTCTAATTATTAATAGACTGATGCTTGCCTGTTTACTTGAAGTCTGATTAAGAATAGATTAACTTTAGTTAATACATTCTGATGTAATTGAACTTTTATGTAAACTAAACGTGCATAAAATGAAAAGAAGTTCACTGCTTTACATAATGTTGGTGCCTTTTGGTCTCATTATGGCTATCGGTTTTTTTATGGTTGGCTGTAGGCATGAAGCCGACCTAAGCAATTTCCCTCCTGTTTGTTTTGATTCTGAAGTGCTTCCCGTTTTTCAATCTTCGTGTGCCTATTCCGGATGTCACGATGCCTCCTCTGCTGCTGCTGGTGTAGTGTTGGATAGTTATTCCGAAATCATTAAGCATGTTAGCAAGGGAAACTCTCGAAATTCGAAAGTATACCAAGAAATTATCTCTAGTTGGGAGCCTATGCCTCCAGATAGGCCTCTGCCTAAGGATTTGCGCACAACAATAAGGATTTGGATCGATCAGGGGGCACTTGAAACCATGTGCGATACAGTTGGACACGGTAAGCCTCCTGTTTACGCTGCATGTTTTAGCAGAGATGTGCTTCCGGTAATGCTTTCGAGCTGTGCTATAAGCGGCTGCCACGATGCATCAACGGCAGCTGAAGGAATTCGCCTTACTAGTTATCAGACGGTTATGCAAGGTGGTGTTACTCCATACGCCCCAAGTAACAGTAAGTTGTATAGGGTTATTTCGAAGCCTAGTGGTGATGGGGATCTTATGCCGCCATCACCCTATCAAAAACTGCCACAACCAGTAATTGACAGCATTTCGCGGTGGATATTGTTAGGGGCAAAGAATGAGAACTGTGCATTGCCATGCGATACGTTAAATACGATCACATACACAACTCACTTGGCATCGATTATCCAATCCTCTTGCGTTAGTTGCCATTCTGGAGGTGGTCCTTCCGGTGGGATATTGCTAACAAACTATGCTGAAGTTGTTGCTTCAGCAAATACAGGGAAACTAATTCCTGCTATCAACAGGAGTGGTTCCGCTCCAATGCCTCCTTCAAATTCTTTGACTAAGTGTCAGATTCGTCAGTTTGAACTATGGAGCCTCAATGGGAAACCTCAAAACTAAAACAAGATGAAAATCAACAGTATACTTCTGTTTGTTGTAGCTATAGGATTATTCTCATGCTATAATGATAATAAGGAAGAACTATATCCAGAACTCACAAGTGGCTGTGATACTACAAATGTAACCTATACAAGTAGCGTTGTGCCAATTCTTAACTCCTACTGTTTAAGCTGCCATAGCAATAGTGCTGCAAATGGTGCGGGAGGAGGGATTAAGCTAGAAAACTATCCTGATGTAAGCGTTTATGCTTTAAACGGGAAGCTAGTTGGGTCAGTAAAACAGCTAGGTGGATATTTTCCAATGCCAAAAAATGCAGGAAAACTGTCGGATTGTAAAGTTCGACAAATTGATAAGTGGGTAAGTAAAGGTGCTCCTAATAATTAATAATGCATTGATTGGATTGTATGTAAAAACTCTAACTTACTCCAGATGAAACGTATTATTTTTTTCGCAATACTCTCTTTTTTAGGGTTGCCATCAATGGCTCAAGATTTAGAGGACCTTCTCGACAAAGAGATGGGACCTCAAACCGATTACGCTTCAGCTACTTTTAAAACTACTCGTGTAGTGAACTTTCACTCTATCGAGCAGATGAAAGCCGGTCAACTCGATTTTCGAATTAACCACCGCTTTGGTAAGGTTAATTCAGGGTCGTATGAGTTTTGGGGCTTAGATCAAAGTACAATTAAACTATCGCTTGAAATGGGAATTACCGATTGGTTAATGCTCGGTATTGGCCGTAGTTCTTACCAAAAAACATATGATGGTTTTTACAAGGTAATGTTGTTTCGCCAGAGTTCCGGGGCTAAGTTTTTTCCGGTTACAATCAGCTACTTTTCGAGCATTCACTACAACTCGCTTAAGTGGGACAATCCCAATCAAACCAACTATTTTTCTTCGAGGTTTGCATATACTCATCAGCTAATGATTGCCCGTAAGATGAATGAGCGAATCAGTATCCAGCTGGCACCAATGGTAATGCACCGCAATTTGGTTGAAACAGCCGTTGAACCCAACAACTTGTGGGCGGCAACTATTGGTGGGCGCTATAAGCTGACCAATCGCTTCGCTATAAATGTTGAGTATTGCTATGTTGTACGTCCACTCGATCAGCGAACTGAAATTACCTATACAAACCCGCTTTCATTCGGGGTGGATATTGAGACTGGCGGACACGTTTTTCAGCTATTCGTGTCTAACTCAATTGGTAATTCCGAAAGCCATCTAATTGGAGAAACTACCGGTAAGTGGAGCAAAGGTGATCTTCACTTCGGATTTAACATTTCGAGGGTGTTTTCTGTTTATCGTAATAAGTAAAACGTGTAACTATGAAATATTTTGTTGTTTCGTTGCTAATGCTAGCAAGTTTTTCGGTATCAGGTCAATCAAAGTATATAACCAAGAATGGCTATATCGAATTTTTCTCTAAAACCACAATGGAGGATATTGCAGCCAAAAATGAGCAGGCTAGCAGTATTATTGATGCCGAAACAGGCAAAGTTGTTGTTGCGGTGCTAATGAAGTCCTTTCGTTTCGAAAAAGCGTTGATGGAAGAGCACTTCAATGAAAATTACGTGGAGAGTGGTAAGTTTCCCAAGGCGAATTTCTCAGGAACCATTGTAGACTATAAGACCGATGCTTTTAAAGAGGGTGTAGCCACAAAGGTTAGTGTATTTGGTGATCTTACAATTCATGGGGTTACAAAACCTACCACTGTTTTTGTTACTATTACAAAGACAAAAGATGGGCTAACAGCAGAGTCGCAGTTTATTGTTAAACTAAGCGATTTTGATATAAAGATACCAACCGTAGTAAAAGATAATATTAGCAATGAAATTAAGGTTTCATTGAAATTCTCCTACTTACCTTTAAAAAAATAGCTATGAAGAAGAGTTGGAAAATGATTTTGCTCTTGGCTGTTTTGGTTGCCTTACTTGCCGGCGCTTACTCATATTATCTCTACAATAAGCGACATGACGATATGGCTAGCAAAACTCCGGAGTTTACACTCTCGGCGCAAGCATTAATAGATGCCTATGCTGCTGATGAAACCGCATCGAATGTTAAGTTTAGTGGAAAAATCATTGAAGTATCGGGAGTTGTTGTAGTTAAATCGGAAGGCACCGGAGGTAGCTATTCAATTTCTTTAGGCGATGCCATGAGTGGTGTTAGCTGCACCGTTGATAGTGCCGATGTGGCTCCTTTTAAAACTATTCTTGATAAAATTACAGAAGGAGATAGTGTTGTTTTTCGCGGTCGTTGCGATGGCATGCTTACAGATGTGCAACTTTCGCGTTGTGTGCCAATTACCAAATAAGCTCGCCTAGTCCTTCACGCAATATTTCGGGCTCTCCACTTGTACAATCTACAATTGTGGAGGGCTCGTTTCCTCCATATCCTCCGTCGATAATGCAATCGACTACACTTGAGAATCGTTCGTGAATAAGTTCTGGGTCGGTAGTGTACTCAAGCACTTCATCAAGGTCCTTTATTGATGTGTTCACTAAAGGTGAGCCTAGGGCACGCGCAATTTCAACCGGAATATTATTGTTGGGAATTCTAAGGCCGATTGTTTTCCGCTTTCCTGCATATTGGTCGGGTACTTTGCCCGATGCGGGAAGAATAAAGGTAAATGGACCGGGTAGGTTTTTCTTTAGTAGCTTAAAGGTTGAGTTATCTACTCGAGCATAATCAGACAGGTGGCTTAAGTCGGGGCAAATCATTGAAAAACGGACATCCTTAATTTTGCCGCCCTTAATTCGGAGAATTCGTTCAAGCGCTTTTTTGCTGCGAATGCTGCACCCCAAGCCGTAAACCGAATCGGTGGGGTAGATTATTACTCCGTCGTTTTGCAGAATTTTAACAACTGCCTCAATCTCTTTTTGATTGGGATTTTCCGGGTAAATCTTTATCAGCATAGGCTATAAATAAACAAGGCAGAGCCTGCGCCCTGCCTCGTGGTTGGATTATCCGTTTACCTTTTTGTAATCTTCAAGGAATGTTTTTAATCCGCTGTCGGTAAGTGGGTGCTTTAGCAATCCAAGAATAGCGCTAAGCGGACAGGTAGCTACGTCGGCACCGGCCTCAAGACACTGAATGATATGCATGGTGTGGCGAACTGACGCTGCAAGAACTTGAGTTGTATAGCCGTAGAAACTGTAGATCTCAACAATTTGCTTGATTAGAGCAATACCATCGGTAGAGATATCATCAAGACGGCCAACGAATGGAGAAACAAAAGTTGCACCTGCTTTAGCTGCAAGAAGTGCTTGTCCCATTGAGAATACAAGGGTACAGTTGGTGCGAATGCCATTGTCGGTAAAATATTTAATGGCTTTAATACCCTCCTTGGTGCAGGGAACCTTCACAACGATTTGAGAATGAAGAGCTGCAAGTTCTTTACCTTCCCTTATCATTCCTTCGTAATCGGTAGCAATTACTTCGGCGCTAATTTCGCCACCGGGAACGATGTTGCAGATGTCAATATAGTGTTGCTTAATATTTGCTTCACCCTTAATTCCCTCTTTAGCCATCAACGAAGGGTTGGTGGTTACGCCATCCAAAACGCCTAAATCCTGTGCTTCTCTGATTTGATCGAGGTTTGCTGTGTCAATAAAAAACTTCATAGCGGTTGTAATTTAATGTC
>JACCEE012007215.1_pt1 | contig 10006 bp, 8 predicted proteins | sample 7449931 | NCBI WGS metagenome assembly JACCEE01 (sample SAMN15323457, study PRJNA562643) | freshwater metagenome | isolation source: river surface water | place: USA:Blue River Watershed | collected 2017-08-19
CGTTTCACAAACTTGTATTCTTCTAAATCCTTGAACTTTTCTACCGATAAATAACTGACAGAAGTTTTACGATCTAGAAAAGGAAAGTTATGAAAACGCTCACCCTCGTCACTCTTTGCATGGCCCTAAGTTTCAGCGCTTGGGCAAACTGCACATATGAGGGAAAAGAATTTCCTGAAGGCTCAACACTTAAGATGATCAGCAGTGTTAAAGAGTGCCAAGCTGGACGTTGGGAAAAAATTCATGTGAACAAAAATGAAGAGGTTTGTCCTTTTGCTGACACAAGCTATCCCGTCAATACAATTGTCAAAACAGCAAGTGCATTCAAAATCTGCAAACTTAAGAAAAATGGTATCGAATGGGAAACGGCTCAACTCAACGACATAGCTCCACAGAAGCAAACAAAGTAATTAAAACTCAAAAGCGAGGCGAAGGGTACCTACCCCTAACCCTGTCCCCATAAACGTCGCTAAAGCATCATTTTTGTCTTTTACATGCTTATTAGGATGGCGACTGTCATAGAATTCTTTAGCAAGTCCTGCAAGGATACCAAGACTCAATCCTACGAGCAGAGATTTATCTTTGTTAAGCTTTAAACCATAATAAGAGATAAACATCCCTCCTGCTCCAATCAGGTCACCAGCGTAAAAATGAAGAAGCTTGTCATCTTGATTCGGATAAAAAGAGCGAGAAAAAAAACTTGAAGCCAAAAGTCCAGCCCCTAATGCAGCAGTGACTTTAAGACCTTCTGAAAACTCCAAGCGCCCTTGGTCTGATGCTACCTTATCAACATCCAAATGAAGAAGTTTATTATCAGAATTAATAAGCGCACTAAAACGCCAACCTTGGATCAGAGAATTTTTCTTCACTTCATCACAAGTAAAAACTAAAAGCTCTGAATTCTCGCGCTTGATATACTCAAAATCTTGATTACCTTTGGAATTCGGAGAACAAAGCTTAAGGAAAAATTGTCGAAGCTCGTAGACCCCCTTGGGGGCTTCGTATTCATCACTTCTCATCACTTGATCTGAACTAAATTGCATAGCAAGGGTCAAGCGACGAAATTGATCCTGATAAAGATCAGGGTCGAAAGCCCAAAGCGGACTCACAAAGATTAAAGAAATAAGTGCAAAGAACTTCTTCAAACTAATCCTCAGTAGTTAAATGCTTTTCCGTAAGCTTAAGCAAATCTTCATACTGGAGATTCTTAGGCCATATAAGAGGCTTAAAAGAAATTTTGATGCGAACAAAAGGCTTCGGAATCATTTTCCCGCGAGGCAAGGCCTTAAAGGCTCCACTAATTTGTACGGGAACAATGGGAACGTTGAGTTCTTTAGAAAGAATGGCAAAAGTCTTTTTAAGGTCACCTAACTTTCCATCATGAGTACGTGTTCCTTCAGGAAAGATGATAATATTTTTTTGCATTTTCAAAACTTCGGCCATCTTTTGAATGGAAAGTTTTAAATCCAATTCTTTGTCTACAACGATGACATTATTGGTTGCTGCTAAAAAGCGAAGCATACCGCTGTTTACATGTTTGGCTTTGGCATAAAAATAAGTCTGCTTCATCACGCGATTCTTCAGATAAAAGGCCACAAGAAGCCCATCAAGAAAACTTTGGTGATTTACCACAAAGAGGCAAGGTCCTTGAGTAGGGATATTTTCTCTTCCTTCACTGGAAAGACGAAAATAAACTTTGCAGACTAAGTACGATAAATTTTTAAAAACGTTAAAACTAGGCCACGTTTTGGGAAGATGTATTCCAGTGCTCTCGCTTAAAATTTGCTTCCAATTAATATCAGAGCGCTTAAAAGACTTTGATTGATTCTTTAAGAATTGTGCCAACTTTATAGGAGTGTTGTACTCTTTTAAAGTTTCTTCATTGATTTCGTAATCAAATGATTCTTTAACCGCAGCAAAGAGACTAACACGACTCAAAGAATCCATGGCGATATCACCTGCGAAAGAGTGAGTCACAGAAATCTTGCGATTAATTTCTTTTTCTAAAAAGTCTTTAATAAATTCAAGCTCAGGAAACATTTCAACTTGAGGAATGTTTTCAAGCTGTTCTTCTTTATTTTCCAATAAATGACTCAATTCATGCCTTTTAAGTTTTTCTAAACGAGTGCGAGGTAAAGGCTGAATGAGAACGTCAAAAGAGCGTATTTGTTTATAGGTGGGAACTGAATCATTGTAAGGAGCTAAGAGTTCTGCATAGAGATTCTTCTTTAACTCTTCAAGTCTTTGAACATTCTCAGTCACGAATAAGACATGAAGCAGATCATTCTGCGCCATGACTGCAAGCTCTTTGATAGGAAGTTTCTTATCATGAGCCATGTGCTCAAGTTTCATTTCTATTTCTACGGGAGAAATATTTTTACCATTGGAAAGGATTATCAACTCTTTGCTTCTTCCAGTGATTGAAAGGTAGCCTTCTTCATCTAAACTTCCAAGATCTCCAGTTTTAAGCCACCCCTCTAAAAAGGAACTTTGTGTTTCTTCTGGTTTTCTGTAATAGCCCTTCATGATATTTTTACCGCGAATTAAAATTTCTCCATCAAGAAGTTTAATTTCAATTCCGGGAAGGGCTTGGCCTGTCGTTCCTAATTTGACTTTTCCTGGTCGAGGAAAAGTAATCATAGGTGCAGCTTCAGTCATTCCATATCCCTCTAAAACCTCAAGACCTAAAACACTCAAGCCTTTAGCTATTTCAAAATCTAAAGCAGCCCCGCCAGAGACGAGGTAAGTGATATTGCCCCCCATTCGCTTATGCACACTGGTAAAAATCAACCGCCGCATGCGCAGACAAGGAATCCATGAAGAAAAGGTATAGAGTTTTTTAGCCACACCGCTAAGATCAATTTTAGCTTTGATGCCCCTAAAAATCTGAGAGTAAAGTCTTGGGACTCCGATCATAATGGCCACCTTGTTTTTTTGCAAAGTGCTCATTAATTCAGCAGGATCTAAACTAGGACACATGGCTATCGTGGATCTTACATAAAGAGGAGCAATTATACTTCCCACTAGGGGCAGAACATGATGAAAAGGAAGAAGAGCAAGAACAGGACGCTCTTTCGCAAATATTGGAACTCCCCTGCAAACAGCATCCAAATTAGCAAATAGATTGCAATAGGAAAGTACGACTCCCTTTGGACCGCCTGTCGTTCCTGAAGTATAAATCACCAAGGCTTCTCTTAAATTTTCAAATTGAAATTCATCCATCACAAGCTTGAGTTCATCTTGATTTGTTTCTTTTTTTGTCAATTGTTCGACATCAATATTGAATAAGTCTGGTCTATACTCAGAAGGCAAAGTTGCAAGAGCTTCTTTTAAAATGGCTTCTGTTTTATGAGAACAAATCACCCAATCAGCACGACAGTCATTTAAAATATAGGCTACGTCAGCAGCTGGTGACATATGATCGACAGAAATAACAACATGCTTAGCCCCTAAAGCCCCCAGCAAAGAGTAAATCCATTCTGGCCGGTTTTCGACAAAGATGGCCACTTTAGAAAAATCACCGTGCTTTCCGTTCGAAGACAGAGGCTTAATAAGAAAATCTTTATATGATTTAATAAGTAGATTGAGATCAGAATATGAAATCAGCTGGTCTTTCCAGGATATGGCAATTCCCATAGAAACTCCTTGATGATGAGTTCTATTGGTACCATTTTCGCTTCAAATAAAAAAGCCCTATCCGAAGATAGGGCCCTAAGAACAAAAAGAAGTCTAATTTGATTCTTGGCAACAGCCATCAGAGTTCTTTTCGCTATCGCTTCGTAAAAATTTAAAAGCAAAGAGACCAAAAGTAATGAGAGCGACCACAATACCAATCGGATAGGAGATTGTTGTGGCCAATTGAAATCCTTCAGGGGCTTGAAGGATATAAGTCGTAACAACTCCAGTCATAAAAGTAGCTGGAATAGAAGCCATCCAATGAAGACGTTTATTTTTTACAAGATAAACTGCTCCAGCCCATAACATGACCATGGCAAGAGTTTGGTTGGCCCATGCGAAGTAACGCCAAATGATAGCAAAATCAACTAGGGTCAAAGCATAACCAATCGCAAGAAGAGGGAGACTTAAAAGAAGACGAGGCTTGATGGATTTCTGGTCAATCTTAAAAGCGTCAGCGATCACTAAGCGCGCACTTCTAAAGGCAGTATCTCCCGATGTAATAGGACACGCAACCACACCGAGAAGAGCTAAAATGCCACCTACAGTACCAAGCATATTCATGGAGATTTCATTTACAACAAATGATGGTCCACCTTTAGCAAGAGCACCATTTAGTCCCTCAACTCCATTGAAAAAAGCAATGGCAGCCGCAGCCCAAATTAAGGCAATCACACTCTCAGCAATCATAGCACCATAAAAAACGTGACGGCCATAATGCTCACTCTTAATACATCTGGCCATTAAAGGAGATTGAGTTGCGTGAAAACCACTGATAGCCCCACAGGCAATGGTAATAAACATCATAGGCCAAATAGGAAGTTCTTTAGGATGTAAATTAGAAAGTGTAATTTCAGGAATCGCAGCTCCTTTAAAAATCATCACACCTGCAATGCCAAGGGCCATGACAGAAAGAGCGATACCAAAGATGGGATAAATTTTACCGATGATTTTATCAATGGGTAGCATTGTTGCTAAAAAGTAATAAACAACAATGATCACAACCCAAAAAATCTTATTAGCGAAAATTCCAGTCATTCCAAGATTAGCGAGAAGTCCTGCAGGACCAGAAATAAAAACGGTTCCGACAAGGATAAGGAGAACAACAGAAAAAACGATCATGATTTTTTTTATATTTTCCCCTAAATAGATTCCTACGATCTCAGTCACACTTTTTCCATCATGTCGAAGAGAAATCATACCCGAGAGGTAATCGTGGACAGCCCCAGCAAAAATACCTCCAAAAACAATCCACAGAAAAGCTGCAGGTCCAAAGAGAGCCCCCATGATAGCGCCGAAAATGGGTCCAAGGCCGGCAATGTTAAGAAGCTGAATAAGAAATATTCGTGGCCAAGACATAGGCACAAAATCCACACCATCATTTAAACGAACAGCAGGTGTGACTCTCTGCCTGTCAATACCAAAGACTTTTTCTACGACTAGGCCATAAACCATATAGCCCACAATAAGAACGACGAGCGATATTAAAAAACTATACATGAGCCCCTCCCTGTTTTGCTCTCTTAATAAAATCTTAACGAGCAAATAACCAAAATGGGGCATCGAGCGACAAGATGCTCAAAAAGCCGGATGAAATGCATTTATTCTATATTCATTATTTTCCGAAATTCAGCAAGTTGACTGCGGCTGACAGGAATTTTTGTTTCCACATCACGAAGTTTGATTAGGTAGCTCCCACTCAAGGCTAATTCAACAGCGACTACCCACTCCAGATTAATTAAAAAGCTTTTATGGGGACGAAAAAAATTTGGCACATTTAAAATTTCTTCAAGACGTTGAAGAGTTCCAAAAAACTCAAAACAGCCTTTAGCTGTATAAACATAAGTTTTTTTCTCAATCACAGTAGCGTAAATCACTTGTTCGAAATCTACTGGTATATAGCGATCGGAAGAGCAAAGCGCCAGACGTTTTTTGCTATTGAGGCCACCTATTTGTTTAACTAAATCAAAAACTTTATCAGGAGAAATTTCACTCGAATGTTTAACAGTGACTTTTTCTAAGGTTTTTTGCAAACGATCCTTTTCAATAGGTTTTAAAATATAATCAACAGCATTTAATTCAAAGGCCTTGATAGCAAATTGGTTATAAGCCGTAACGAAAACTATTTTGGGTATTTTTCCACTCTGAGTAACTAAAGTCTGAACAACCTCTACCCCAGTGAGTATAGGCATTTCTATATCAAGAAAAACGACATCCGGACTCAAGCTTTCGATTTTATCAAGTGCCTCTTCACCATTTGTAGCCTCTCCACAAACTTCAAGAGCAAAGGAAGGAAATTGAGATAACAAAAATATTAACTCATCTCTCGCAGGTTTTTCATCATCAACAATTAAAACACGTATCGTCATAATTTATCCGGAATAAGAAAACTGACCTCAGTTCCAGCAGGCGTCGATTTTATATTCAAGCCACTTTGAGTGCCAAACTTTAAAATGAGTCGACGGTGAATATTTTTTAGAGCAAAAGACGAAGTAACGATTGTGTCGTCAAGCAAACATTTTATCTTTGCTTCATTTATCCCAACACCATTATCCCTAACACAAAAAAGGATCCCTTTCTCACTTCTATTGATCACGATCCAAACTTTTCCTTTTCCTTTGCGAACTCTTAAACCATGTTTAATGGCATTTTCAACGAGAGGCTGAATACTCAAAGGAGGTAAAGAGCACTTTAATCCCTCTTCCACCTCCCATTCAACTTCTAGAAAATCTTCAAACCGGGCCTGCTCAATAAGCAAATAAGCACGAACATGATCAAGTTCATTTTGAATATCGTAAGATTGATCCTGAATCATATTTCCGCGATAATAAACTCCAAGTCCAAGAAGAAGTTCTCTTGCCCTCTCAGCATTGACACGAACAATAGAACTAATCGTATTAATGGCGTTAAAAAGAAAATGCGGATTAATTTGAGCCTGAAGAGATTTAAACTCTGCTTCTCTTAAAAGATTTTTATTTTCTTGGATTTGTTGTAATGAAATTTGAGTCGAAAAAAAAGAAGCAAGACCTAGGGCTAACTCTACATCATAAGAACCAATAGAATACTCTTTATCTTTGTATAACTTTAAACTCCCAATAATTTTATCATCAACAATAAGTGGAACAATCACTGCTGACTTCAAAACACAATGAGGCTCACGGCATCCTATTTCTTGTGCCCTTTTCAAAATTCGTGAATGTCCGTCCTTTAAAACCTCTTTCGTTGCTAGATTTTGAAGCTCTCCTCCTGCGCAATGATGCTCCTGCCCTTTTCCAACATGAGCCAAAATAATTGTATTGCTAGTAAAAGAGACTGCGGCAAGATCTGGTAGCTTATCCATCATAAGCTGTGCCGTAATAGTTGCTGTTTCACAATTCAATCCATTTTTTAAGTAAGGAAGTGAATCATTAATGATTGTTAAAGCAGTTTTAGCCCGCAAAGCTTCACTTCTTTCACGATCACGAAGTATATTTTCAAGAATAATAACAAAAATAGAAATCCCAATGGCATTAGCAATTATCATTGGTGGGCCTATTACTTGAACTAGATCTACGGCTGCTCCCCAAGGTCGAGAAAAAAGTAAAACAGCAAACATATGAAAAACTTCAGCAAGAGCTCCAAGGGTCAAAGTCAAAAGCCACTTCTGTCTAGTTTTATAAAAATACTGACTCAAAAAACCAATCATTAGACCTTGAAGTGGTGTAATGACAACACAAGCAAAAGAAGTAAATCCTGACGGATTAATTAAATAACGATGACCACCAGCAATGAATCCAGAAAAAAATCCGACGACAGGTCCTCCCAACAACCCACCAACAAAAGGCCCAATCACCCGTGAATTTGCAACGGCATCACTAATGGCCACCCCAGAATAAGTTCCATAAATTCCTATGCAACCAAAAAAGAAAGAGAAGAAAAGTGTTTGTTTTATCCCTAATTTCCCAGCGCGGAGAGAAGCACGAAAAAATGGGACTTGAGAAAACAACAACGCAAGGATAGCAATAATCCCAACATTTTTTAGCAAAACCATCACAAGTTCAAACATTATTGAACTCCTTAAATAAGTTGTTTTAAATTATCTCAATATTTTTTAATTTGTAGAGAGAGAAAAAACCGTCAAGAAAAATTAGCAACTTACTAATTGACTCATCAAAAATAAAAAAGCCCCATCTTACGATGGGGCTTTCTTCGTCGTTTAAAAATACAGTCTAGGAACTAGGTACTAAATACAAGACTAAAAGTGGTCAGCTATTAGCGCTTGATATTAAGAACTTCTTGAAGCATTTGGTCAGCGGCTGTCAAAGTCTTAGCGTTAGCTTGGAAGTTTCTTTGAGCAGTCATGAGACCTACGAATTCACCGGCCATATCAACGTTTGAAAGTTCGATTGATTTGGAGAGAATTTCACCACGTCCACCTTCACCTGGCTTGCCCATAGCGCCTTGGCCAGAGGTGCGGCTTTCTTTGTAAAGGTTTTTACCAACTTTGAAGAGACCTTCGTTGTTTTCGAATTTAGCGATAGCAACTTGGCTAAGGTCAACAGAAGCACCGTTGTTATAAACTGCAGTAAGAACACCGTTATCGTTGAAAGAGAGAGAAGCGATGCTAGCTGCACTTGAACCGTTCTGAGTATGACGAGCTACGTTTGAATCAGAGCCATACTGAGTAGAAGCATCTAAGCCATTACCACCGTTCTTAAGAGTCTTACCGAAATCAAAAGTAATCTTTTGACCAGGAGCTGCACCTTTATTGAAGTTAAAAGCGTTAGAAGATTCTTGAACATCTTGTAATACGCCTTTGTCATTAAAAATCACTTTACCTTTGGCCATTTCTACTGCTTTACCTGGAGTACCACCAGCAGCATCTTTACCATCAACTACAGCATGGTATTCCCATTGATTATCAGCAACTTTATTGAAATAAGTTGTTACGATGCGAGCAGTACCAACGTTATCGTAAACAGTGAGGCTGCTATTGAAACTAGAAGTTTCTTCTGGCTTTTCGATGTTGAACTGCTTGATATTTTCGCGTGAGTCAAGGTTCATCATCATGCCTACAGTCTTAGTAGCAGTTGCTGGGATTGTTGTGCTACCAAGCTTGATTGGATCTAATTTATTTGTAATTTTTCCATTTTCATCAGCAGAGAAACCGAGAACTTTGTAGCCATCGGAGTTCACCATGTAACCTTCTTTATCAAAATGGAAAGAACCATCACGAGAAAAGCCTTTGCCAAATGGAGCTTCAATGGAGAAAAAGCCGTTACCATTAATAGCAAGGTCGGTGATGCTTTCAGTTCTAGAAATGTTACCTTGAGTGAAAACTGGCTTAATGTGAGCGAGTTTTACACCAGCGCCCATTTGGTCACCACCATCTACACCTTTAAGTGAAGTGGCAAGTACATCTTGAAATTCAGCGCGGGAAGATTTGAAACCAGTTGTTCCAGAGTTGGCAATGTTGTCTGCGACCACAGACATACCATGACCAGAAGCTGCGAGACCAGTTACACCAATGTTCAAAGATTGAAGAATACCCATGTGTCCCTCCTAGACCTAAATTCGCTGGGTAGAGTCGATCAGATACGACGGTTCTGAATCTAGGCTTCCGGAAAGGACCAGCCATTTACCCCTACACCAGGGTTAATAATTTACTAACTAATCGACAATCATTGTCGAATCTATCTTCGTAAACACGTTCTGGCTCATACTGCCCTTGTCCATAGCGGTAACAATCTTATTACTGTTGACATCGACAATATAGGCGCCTTTACCTGTTATAATAAGAGAGTCTTGACCTCCCTTACTACGAAGCATATTCATCGCATTCTTAATTTTTAAAAACTCATCACCGTCAATTTCCATTCCTCTTTCTTTGAGGCGGCGAGCCGCATGCACAGAAAGATTAACTCCATCTTGTGCTTCAGCTGATCTTCCAATCTGCTCATTAAGGAGATTAGAAAATTCACTTTGTGAGTTTTTATCTAAACGGTTGCTAGTTTCAACAGACTTCTCTGTGCCGATCTTCGACACATTTGGGATGAGAAGGTTGTTAATCTTAGCGGCCATTTTTTCCTACTTTATTTTTTTTCTTTTATCAGTTATTACCTTGGGCGGCCATCTCGCTATAAGCACTGTTTGCTGCTTTAGCATTTTGATTTGCTGCACCCACACTCTTATTATGCTGCGGCATTTTAAAATTTTCAACATCGCGCAAAGCGATACTTTTTTGCCCATCTAACTCAAGAATTGTTTCACCATTATCAAAATGCACGCCAACAACTGTTCCCTTAGATTGAGTTTGTCCTTTGAACTCAGCCATTGTTTCATCCCAAGCATC
>JACCEE010843466.1_pt1 | contig 10005 bp, 5 predicted proteins | sample 7449931 | NCBI WGS metagenome assembly JACCEE01 (sample SAMN15323457, study PRJNA562643) | freshwater metagenome | isolation source: river surface water | place: USA:Blue River Watershed | collected 2017-08-19
ACCCGATAAAGCACCGGCTTTTCGTGTTTTAAAGGGTTCGATTTGTTGGTAAATATCTTTGATGAGGTGATAGTTTTCCTCGATTGTGGTTTTGAATACCGTGGCAAAAAATTGTAGATTTTCTTCTACCGTTAAGTCTTGATAAAGAGAAAACCGACCCGGCATATATCCAACCCTATTGCGAATGAGCTTATAATCATGTACCACATCAAAATTGTCGACCGTTGCTGTTCCCGAATTTGCTAAAATAAGCGTTGTCAATATTCGAAATAAGGTTGTTTTGCCTGCACCATCAGGACCGATTAAACCGAATAGTTCGCCTTTATTGATTGAAAAATCGATATTTTTCAATGCCTGCACCGTTCCATACGATTTACTTATCTGTTGGCAACAGACAGCTATTTGTTGGGCGTTATCGTTCGACGAAGTGTTTGTTATGGTTTCTTTTGCCTTCATAGTGCAATTCGGTTTTTATTAGTTTTGTTCTGTCGAAAAGTCGACTTCACCGTACATGCCGATTTTTAATAATCCATCGTTTTTAACTTCGATTTTAACGGCATACACCAGATTTGCTCGTTCGTCGCGTGTTTGTATTGTTTTTGGTGTAAATTCAGCTTTGTTCGAAATCCAGGTTATCGTTCCTGCATATTGTTTACTGTTATCTTCTCCAAAGTCGGAAAAAACGTTCACCTTCTGTCCGATTTTTATCTTTGTTAACTGATCGGCAGTAATATAAGCTCTGAGAATCATTGTTTTTGTATCGGCAATTTTATAAAGCGGCTTGCCAATTGTTGTAACTTCATTTTCTTCGGCATATTTAACCAATACAGAACCATCGATTGGGTTGATTATCTGGCATTTTTTAAGTTGATCATTCAATTGTGCAATTTGTAGTTGAACACCTTCAGCATCATCATTTATTCCTCGATTGGTGTTGGTTAATGTCGATTTTTGAGCATCAAGTTGTTTTTCAAGAACTGCTATTTGTGCATTGATGTCATCTAAATTTTTTTGGTTGGCAGCATTGGCTTTCAATAGTCGTTCGATACGTTGTTTTTCGTGCTTTTGTGTTGCAATTTGTTGTTCAATCGCAGCAATTTGTTTATCAATTTCAGGGCGTCTGCTTTCGATTGAACCAATATTCGTCGCTAATTGTTTTTTGCGTAAATAGAGTTGAATACTATCAATTGCACCAATCTTTTGATTTGCCGTAAGCGTTTGACCTTCGTCTATTTGAAACGAAATGATTTTTCCGTTTGCTTCTGACGAAACAACAATTTCGGTAGATTCGAACGTACCCGTGGCATCGTGTTCGGTTTTTGAACGTCCGCACGATTGAAGCAGAGAAAACAGTATCAATGTTCCTGCAAATTGAACAAGTCCGTAATGGAATGTCGCAATACGTTGAGTGTTGATTTTCTTTTTCATGTGATTATATTTTCTTGTTTGATTTTTTTATTAATTGTTTGTTGTGTTTTTGAGGTTGAAAATGGCAATAAGTAATTGCATTTCGTGCAGCGATTTATCTTGAATGGCAATGTTTTCGGCATTTACCTCACGAATCATGTCGCTTACCGATATTGTTCCATTTTCAAGTTTTACGTTGGCTGCATCTTTTATGCTTTTGCGAAGTGTAATAATTTCGTCGTCGGCAGCAATTTGTTGGTTGTATTTTTCAATATCGTTTGATTGTTGCGAGATTTTCAATTTGGTGTTAAATTCGAATGTTTGTTTTTGAACATCAGTCATTTGCTTGTTTATCTCGATTTTGCCAAAATTGTTTTTCTGGCTGTAAAAACCACCAAAGTTCCACGAAAGTCTGACACCTCCGATGTAGAATGCTGAAAAATCGGTTTTCAACATATTTAATCCCGGCTTGCCATATCCGGCCTGGAAGAACAATCCGATTTTGGGCATGTTTCCGGCAGAAATACTTTGGCGTTGACTATCGAAAAATGCTGTTTGTGCATTAAATAATCCGTATTCGGCTCGTTTACTGAAATCGGTCGATGGTGATTGAATGGCAGGTTTGGTCAATTCTGTTTCATCGGTTATGGCTTCTCCAATCATTGCCGATAGCATTTCTTTAAACGATTTTCGGGTTGCGATGATTTCTGCACGACGTTGTTTTGTTTTGAGTTGTTCCACTTTTACAGCATCTATATCTGATTGATTTGCAATACCTCCTGACATATAAGCCGTAACTCGATCGAACATTGTTTTCAATTCCTGTTGTAATAAATCGTTTTGTCGAAGTTGTTCGTTCAAAAGCAATATACCAAAAAACAATTGATTAACTCTGTCATTCAAGGCATACAGGTCGACCTCCGTTTTTTGTTTTTCCATTTCGGTATTTGCCTGTATTGTTTTTTTCTGAGAGCCGATAATGCCACCATCCCATAGGGTTTGTTGGACTTCAGCCATCACTTGATATTGGTCTTTGCTCATACTTTCGATCGACATATTGGGTAACTTTATTGGAATTTCGGTTACTTCCGATTGATACGTTGCCTTTGCACTGATTGAAAATTGGGGCAAATATCCTTTATTGGCATTCGCAATATTGTATGCTGCCGTTTGTTCTATCAGCCCGGTTTGTTTGATGAGCGGATAGTTTGTCCGTGCTTTTGTTTGACAGCTTTCTATGGTAAGTTGTCCATACAAACTCGTCACAAAAAAGCATCCCATTGTAAAAAAAGTGGTAAAACGCTTCATATTGTATATGTTTGGTTTAAGGTTTTAGACTCGATAAAATGATTCGCACATTTTCTTGTTTGCGATGGTTCAAAAAAACATCGAATTCGGCTGTACTCATATTGCCGATTGCTGTAATGACCGGTGATGCTAAGAAAAGTGTGATATTCAGCGATACCATCGTAATAATCAAATCGAAAAATGAGATGTTTCTGATATTGCCTTTTTGAATTTCGTCATGTAGTTCTTTTTCAATATTTTGAATAATCTGCAATGGTAATTCCTGTAAACGTTCCTTCAAAATCAAAATGCTTTGAGGGTTGGTATTGAATTCATTAATGATAAGAAATGGTAACTTCGGATTTGCTTTGAGTATTTCAAAATGAGCTTCGATTTTTCGTTTTAACTTTTCTTCAAATCCTAATGGTTCGTTTTCAATTTGGTGAATGATTGAGATGAATAATCTGATTTTTTTTTCGAAGATAGCTGTGAAAAGCCGGTCTTTGGTCCGAAAATAATAATGTACCATTGCCTGATTGCATCCAACCTTTTTTGCAATTTCGGTCGTTGATGTCAGTGCAAATCCTTTTTCGAGAAAGAGTGCTTCTGCTGCTTCCAAAATTGCATGTTCAGTATTGATATCGTTTTTAATGTCCATATTTAATAGATGTATTTAATAGGTCTATTAATGCAAATGTATGTTATTAAAAATAAGAAGTCAAGTCTTTTGATTAAAAAAAATATTTCAATATGTAACACTCTGATTTTTGGCTGTTTTGTGGATTTCTGTTTTCAAATATATTATCTTTATAGAGAGAAAACAACTGCGAATGTAAAATTGAATGAGCGGGTAAAATGCGCTTTCTGATTTTCATATTAGTCATCTTGCTTCAAGTTGAATCATTGGCACAAGACACGATAAGTTACGATATTCGTAAAAAGGAATACTGTATAAAATATCCCAATAACGATACCTTGTATTATATCGGAAAAGAAAAAGCATTTCACGATAATTGTACATACCAAATTGCCAAACGAGAAGGTTACGGATATAAAAAAACATGGTATTCATCGGGTGTTTTGGCCCAATATCAAACGATAAAACGACATGAATTTAATGGTTTAAGTATCAATTATTATCCAAATGGAACGATATCTTACGAATGTTTTCTGGTTGATGGTAAGGCGTTCGGACAATCGTTTCGTCTGTATGAGAATGGTTCGTTGGCTTGGACTTGTTACATGGACGATGGTAAAGAACTTGGTGTTGCATTGACTTACAATGCTGAAGGAAAAATAATTACCCAAGGATTTTACTATTATGGTAAACCTATTGGGGTGTGGAAATATTTTTACAATGATGGTACTCTTAAAAAGATTGAAATTCACGAAGGACGATCGTGTGAGGAAGTTATTTGTCCGTGTAATGACTTTGAATCGGGGGCAAATGCCGTACCTCCCGATTATACCGATAAGGAATGGAAGAAAATATTGTTGCAGGAACCATCAAAAGAACATTAATTCGATAAGTTTTACGGAACCTTAATGAAATAGCCTTTGCCTGGTTCAAAATTCTGTATGCTATTGGTTGTTCCATTGGGAATCCAAAAACCATCGAAGTTTTTAATTTTCGAGCAATTCGTTGCATTGAAAAACGTTGAAAATGGTGTGGCGGTTTGGAATGGACAACCCATTAATTGCCAACCATTAGAGCTAAGAGGAGACACCTTTGAGAAAGGTTTCTCCTCTCCAGTAATGGCAATTGTTGCCGCACTATTCATATTTACCAAATAACCATTAACGCTAGTAATTTTTTGCAACGAATTAAACATGTTATTCTGGCCTTTTCGCCAAAAAGCATCCATCGTTTTTATCTCCTGAACATCTAATCCGTTGAATATTGTAGAAATAGAACTATCGCTGACAATCAGGTTTGTTGACATTAAATTCCATCCTTTTGTTAAGCTGATAAACTGAATCGAAATTGGTGAAGATGTTGCAATGCAACCTGCATTATTCGTAATTTTTACCGAATAATTTCCCGATACTGTTGGGGTATATGTCATTGAGCTTGCTCCATTCGACCAAAGATACGATGCTCCGGTATTTGCCGTTAAGGTAATTACTCCGTTTACTGTTGATGATATTTGTACTATCGATTTTTGTACAATCAACGAACTTGAACCTGTAATGTAAGCCGGATAATTGGTTGACGTATATGTTCCTGCAGGTAGATTGCTACCACCAACTATCGCCATTTGAACCGTAAGATTGGCAGAAAGATTTAGAATTCCTGCTTTTTTTATTTCAATCGAATTAATGCTTGTAGCGACTTGAATGTCGAGTTTTGCAGCCTGATCTATTTCAACACCGCACAGTCCCAGAGCTTTTGAGTTTGTAACTTGTAAAGCACCTTCCGAAATTTTCCACGAACCGGTGAAATTGGTCGATGAGGTATTGAGTTTTAATAACCCGACACCTGTTTTTGTTATGTTTGCACTACCTTTTATTGTTCCGTCAATTTCAAAAATGGAGGATGACAGAGAACCCGCCATAATTGTTGACGCTTTATCAGCAGATATTGTTGAGGTAAGAACCAAAACCGGACTACTGGTGTACGATTTTAGCGTACCACCTTGTAACCGTAAATCGTTTGCCGAAATGTTATCGGTAATACGGAAAATGCCATTAGGTTCAAGCTTTACAACTCCGCCATAATTTTGTGCAATTTTTACTTCTCCCGAACGGATTATTGCAGTGTCGTAATCTGTTGGAATCGATGCCGGATTCCAGTCGGCAGTAGTCGTCCATATATCGCTGGTTGTTGACTGATAAATATATGTACTTGCTGCTGGTTTATTTACCACGATTGTTAACGCTGTTGATGTTGTAACTGCTCCGTTATTATCAATTGCCTTAGCAGTAATAGAATAGGTTCCCGGAGTTGCATTAGTCCATGTGATTGTGTAAGGTGACGTTGTTGCAGTTCCTAATAAGGTGTTTCCCTGATAAAATTCTATCTTCGAAATTGTGCCGTCATGGTCTGATGCAACTGCTGTGAACGCAATATTTGTTGGTGCGGTGTATGTTGTTCCATTGGCAGGAGATGAAATTGCTACGTTGGGAGCGTTATTCGATACTCCGATAATAGCGATATTGGGTTTTGGCGGGGTTGCCATACCTGCACCAAGGAAGTAATCGGTATATTTTGTGCAAAGATATCCTTTTGAGGTCGCTGCATTTCGATACGCGGGATTTTGCATTAGCGTGTAAATTCGGTACGAGGTTTCAGCATTTGAGGTATAAATACGTAGGGTTGTGTGATCAGCCGTTTCTAAAGCAATTTCTTCTCTCCAGTCGCCAAAAATGTCGCCAATAAACGAAGCACGACCTGCATACGGTGAAATGATTGAATATGAGCCCCAATCGTTATACATAGTAAACAACCGTTCTTCTTTTTGGCTCGTTACATTCCATTTGTTAATTGCCGGATTATAGCCATTACTTCCAATTCCAACGAAAAACTCACGTTGTAAATCGGCATCCCACCAAATAGAAACATTGGGATAGGGGCGTGCTCCCGTAACAGCTTCTGTTCCATCGCTAGCATGCAGATTATTTGAGCCTAAGTCGAAGAGCTCCATGCCGGGCGAATAGGGATCGACATCAGCAACATCGCCACGTCCAATATCTTGCTTAGATGTGGTATACCATTTTTTTAGCATCGTTCCTGTTGAGGCATCATATATTGCCGACGCAAGCAAGGTGGTGTTATTTTGTTGAATGGCAAATGCTTCGAGTCCCGCCCTGTTGGGATTTATATCGGTAATCTGAAAACGGTCGCCATGAATCAATTCTGTTGTATAACGAACGGTTCCGTTGGGGTTCATCATACATGCTCCCCACGATATTTCATCTTTACCATCGGCATCGACATCGATGCACTGAATTTGGTGAAAATCGGTCCAACCGCCAACACTAAATGTTTTTCCTTTGGCACTCCAACTCCATTTTTTAGAGAGTTTATTGTTGGTTATATCCCAAGCTTCAACAGCCATTGATTCGCCAGGTCCGCGCGATAACACAATGCCAGGTTTTATTCCGTCGAACGAACAAATACTTGACATGATGAAATTCATCCGTGCTCCGTAATTATCGCCCCAGTCACTTGATTTGCCTCGTGCAATAAAATTGTTGCGGTCGATTTCAGTACCCGTTTCACCATTGATATATGAGATAAATTCCGGCCCGGTCATGACATTAGCATACGTTCCTGAACCATCGTGACTATTGTAGTCTGTCTTATTATCTCCGTCGATGTCGTCTATTTTTGTTCCGTCTCCAAAGATTGTTCCTTCACCTGTTTTTGCAATGATTTCAGCTTTCCCATCGCCATTGAAATCGGCAACAAGAACGGGAGCAGTCATCGAACTGATATATGTTTCGACGTTCGGTCCTAAATCAATACGCCATTTGAAAGTTCCATCGTTCAAGTAACATTCGAGCAGGATATAATTGTATTTTGCATCTTGGGGAAAGCGCTTTACTATATAGTCGAAATCGCCATCGCCGTCAATATCACCAACATACACGTGCAGAACATCATAGGTTGAGTTTGTTGCTTGCAGGGGGATGGGGAAAAATTGTCTCCATGGAGTGTTGGCTGCCATGGTGAACTTTTCGCTGGTTTCCAATTCCACTCCATCAACAACTGTTCTGACAAAATACTCATTTTGTTTTGTGTTGTCGCAGTTTGTATCGGTGTAATTTGTTGAATTGGTAATTGGTGTTGCATTCAATTTAACGGCTGTGGCTCCGGCTGTTGAACGATACACATTAAACCCGATCGACCAATCGTCTTTTGCCAATAATCGCCAGCTTAGGTATGCATTGGTTCCGCCTTTGTAAACTGCTATCAAACCACGGTTGAGCTCTTCGATTTGTCGTTGAGCTATTACCGATACCGATAATGCAATAAGAAAGAGTATGACAGATAAAACCCTTTTAATCATTATTGTTTATTTTTAATGTAATACCCTTTTCCCGGTTCAATATTCTGGATTGAATTAATGGTTCCGTTCGGAATCCAAAAACCGTCGAAATTTTTGATAATACTACAATTTGTCTGATTAAAATCGTTTGAAAATGGGGTAGCCGTTTGATACGGGCAACCGATTAATTGCCATCCATTAGTGGTAACAGGTGTCAGCTTTGAGACAGGTGTCACCCTTCCTGTAATGGCAATCGATGCGGCAATATTCATATGTACCAAATAGCCATTACCGCTTGTTATTTTTTGCAATGAATTTAATATGCTATTCTGACCTTTCCGCCAAAAAACATCCATCGTTTTAATTTCTTCTACATCAATGTTTTTAAATAATGTGGCAATATTGCTGTCGTTCGGATGAATATTTGTCGATATTAAATTCCAACCTTTTTGTAATGCTATTGTTTGGAAATAGATTGGTGCAGAAGTAACCATGCAACCGGCCGATGATGTTGCTTTTACTAAGTATGCACCTGTAGAGGTTGGAGTAAATGTTGATGTCGATGCAAGCGAGTTTGTCCCGTCGGTCCAGCTATATGCGTCACCTGCATCCGATGTTACTGTTATAGAACCTGCATCGGGAGCATTTGCTATTGCTATACTTTTTGCAACGGTTAATGTTCCCGTACCTCCAAGAAATGCAGGATAATTTGATGCTGTGTATGTTCCTGCCGGAATATTTATTTCATCGAAAACTGCAGCTTGCACTGTTAAATTGGCATTTAACGTAACAAAACCGTATTTTTTAACGACTAGTGAATTTGTTGATGATGCTACTTTAACATCGAGATTGGTAGAAGAGTCGACTACTGCACCACATTGCCCTAAAGCCGTTGCGTTGTTCAATATTAATTTCCCTTGATTGATAATCCAAATGCCTTTAAAATTCGATGCCCCTGCATTGATTTGTAGGGTTCCGACACCGGTTTTGGTGAGATTTTCACTTCCGATTATGGTTCCGTCAATTCCGAACGTCGATGTACTGACTGTACTTGTAAGTATTGTTGATGCTTTTTCGGCAACGATTGTTGATGATAAAACAACACTGTTTGTACCCGATTTCAGTATTCCGGCCTGCAGTCTGATTTCTGGTACTGATAATGAGCTGGAAATGCGAAACATACCATTTGCTTCAATTTTCGTAATGTTTGGGATACTATATAATAATTTTACTTCTCCTGTGCGAATAATTGCTGTATCTATTGCTGTCATTGCTGTTGCCGGAGTCCAATTCGATGTTGTTTCCCATAATGTTGATAGACATCCATTACATTGGTATACAAAGTTAACCGGAGCTGCAACTTTTATTGATATTGCCGACGATGTTGTTTTTTCTCCGTAATTGTCGGTTGCTACAGCTGTTATACTATAGGTTCCTGCAGCGGTATTTTTCCAAGAATAGGAGAATGGCGATGTATTTACGGTTCCTATTAACGTCGTTCCTCGGTAAAACGAAACACTGGCTATTGTTCCATTGGGCGTTGTCGCCGAAGCGTTAAGCATAATCGGAACTGTTGATGGTAAAAGAGCTCCATTCTGCGGATTGGTTATAGAAACAGTAGGGGGGTAACATGTTCCCAATGGTGCCGGTGCCGGACAACAAGCCAAACTCGTTTTCGATGCCATGTATTTTTTGAGCCATGTTAATGCTGGTCTGTCGCCACTCGGATTTGATTTGTAACTTGGAGCATATTGAATTCCTGAGTCGGTACCACTTGGACCTGCCACGCCATTCCCATTTAACCAAGTTGTTCCCTGTATATATCCCCACAATGTTATTCCTGCTACATGTGGATGTTCCCACGCTACCGGAATAAGAGTTGAATATACTGTTTTTTGTTTTGTTTCGTTGGGGTCGGCCCATTGATCAAATTCTGTAATGTGAATGGGAAGCCCTGTTGCTTTCCATATTTCATCAATACAGGCTTTGAAATTTGTTGCCGTCAAATCTTGAATACCATGGCATTGCAATCCAACCCCATCAATGAGATTTTTTTTGCCATCGGTAATATTGGGAGCAGCTTTGATGGCTTTGATAATTGTTATATATGGAGCCCGCATGCTTTGCCAGTTTTGTTCAATATTGTATTCGTTTGTTAGTAATACAGAATTTGGGAAATATTTACGAGCCAACTGGTATGGCCATATCGCCCAACCGTAAGGATTGTTAAGATCGTTGGCATTGGTGGGTTCTGCTTTATAGCCTGCGGTAAGAGCAGCTTTCATATAATCGGGCAATACCGGATTTGCAGGTTCATTAA
>JACCEE010353562.1_pt1 | contig 10002 bp, 6 predicted proteins | sample 7449931 | NCBI WGS metagenome assembly JACCEE01 (sample SAMN15323457, study PRJNA562643) | freshwater metagenome | isolation source: river surface water | place: USA:Blue River Watershed | collected 2017-08-19
TGGGGGCAATGCATTTAATGTGTCTTGCCATTGATGTGTTGCGACAAAAGGGAGTCGAAATTTCGGAACAAGAGTCGGAAGGTGCTATTTGTGCTATTCTTCTGCACGATATTGGTCATGGTCCTTTTTCTCATGCACTTGAATTTACGTTGGTGTCGGGTTTGAATCACGAGACTTTTTCTCTGATTATGATGGAAGAGTTGAACAAGGAGTTTGACAACCGCCTTGATATGGCAATAAAGATTTTCAAGGGTGAATATCATCGGAAATTTCTGCATCAACTGGTTTCTAGTCAGCTAGATATGGATAGACTGGACTATTTGCGGCGCGACAGTTTTTTTAGCGGTGTAGTTGAAGGGAATATTGGTTCCGACAGAATTATTAAAATGCTGAATGTGAAAAACGACATTCTTGTTATTGAAAAGAAAGGCATTTACTCCATTGAAGAATACCTGATTGCCCGGAGGATGATGTATTGGCAGGTGTATTTGCACAAGACGGTTCTTGCTGCTGAATATCAATTGATTAATGCGCTAAAAAAAGCAAAGGAGCTGGCTTTGAATGGTGTTGATGTTTGGGGACCACCTCAGTTGCAGTGGTTTATGAAACAAAATTTTAGTGCCGACGATTTGAAGAACGAAAAAATGAGATCTGAGTTGATTTCAAATTATGTTTTACTCGACGATGCCGATATTCTTTCCTCACTTAAGGTGTGGTGTAACCATCCCGATGCAGTTCTTTCTTTTCTTTCAAAATCAATTATTAACAGGAAACTGTATAAGATTAAAATTGCTGATTCGAACTTCAGCAACGAGAAAGTCCAACAATACAAAAATAAGGCTATTGCCAGGTTTTCTATTTGTGCCGAAGATGCAAACTATTATGTTGTAACGGGTACAATTATCAATAGTGCCTACGAATCAGAATCAGAGAACATCCAAATCTTATTGAAGAACGGAAAGACTCAGGAGCTTAGTGAGGCTTCCGATTTGAATTTGGCTGTGTTGGCAAAAACTGTCCGTAAACATTTTCTCTGCTATCCAAAGGAATTAGATGTAGACTGATTTTTTTGTTTATTTTGCAGAAATTTTATCAATATGGAATTTACCGCGTTTGAAATCGCCACATTTTTGAGTGGCGAAGTAGTTGGAGATCCAACAGTTAAAGTAAACTCAGTGTCGAAGATTGAAGAGGGGAAACCCGGTACTCTATCTTTCTTGGCAAACCCGAAATATGCTCATTTTATATACGATACTGATTCTTCAGTTGTTTTGGTCAGTAAAACTTTTATTCCTGAAAAGGAGATAAAAGCTACGTTAATTAAAGTTGATGACCCTTATCTTGCTATATCAAAGTTGCTTGACTTGTATGTTCAGTCGATACCCCAAAAGAGCGGTATCGAAAATCCAAATTTTATTTCAGCTTCTGCACAATTAGGCGAAGAAATTTACGTTGGTGCTTTTGCATACCTTGGCGAAAATGTGAAAATCGGGAACAATGTGAAGATTCATCCACATGTTTGGGTAGGCGATGGAAGTTCAATCGACGATAACACAATTATTTTTTCAGGAGTTAAAATTTATCCTGAAACCTCTATTGGAAAAAATTGCATAATCCATGCCGGTGCGGTACTGGGTTCCGATGGCTTTGGCTTTGCGCCGCAGCCCGATGGTTCCTATCGGAAAATTCACCAGATAGGAAATGTGATTTTAGAAGATAATGTGGAAATAGGGGCTAATACAACAATTGATTGCGCTACAATGGGGTCGACCAGAATTAAAAAAGGGGTTAAACTCGACAATTTGATTCAGATTGCCCACAATGTGGTTGTTGGCGAAAATACGGTAATGGCTGCTCAGGTAGGAATTGCCGGATCGACTACAATTGGCGATAATTGTGTGTTTGGAGGTCAGGCTGGTGCTGCTGGTCATATCTCAATTGGTAACAATGTTACAATGGGAGCCAAGACCGGAGCATCGAACAATGTTCCTGACGGAAAAATTATGATGGGAGAGTGGGCAATGGATGCATCCCGGTACCGAAGGGTTTATGCCGTGTTCCGTAATCTTCCTGAATTATCGGCCGAATTGAATAGCCTGAGAAAAATTGTAAATAATCGATAACTGAATACTCTCTTTTTTTAATTCTACGTAAATATGGTGGCAAAGCAGACGACCATTATCAATGAAGTAACTATTTCAGGGAAAGGCTTGCATACTGGCTGTACGGTCAATATGAAGCTGATTCCTGCTCCTGAAAATCATGGGATAATTTTTAAACGGGTTGATCTTCCTGATCAACCAATGGTTCAAGCCGATGTGACGAATGTGATCGACACATCGAGGGGGACGGTAATTGAACAGAACGGTGCCCGGGTTGGTACTATTGAACACACTTTAGCAGCTATTTCGGCTCTCGAGATCGATAACGTGCTTATTGAGATCGACGCTCCCGAAGCTCCAATCCTCGACGGAAGTTCGCTCATTATTTATGAGGCAATTGGCGAAGGCAACATCAAGCAACTTGATGCCGAACGTGAATATTTTGTGATCAGGGAAAAAATTGTTTATACCGACCACGAGCATGATATTGAGTTGATTGCTCTTCCCGACGAAGAGTTTAGCGTAAATGTGATGATCTCTTTTAATTCGAGTGTGCTTGGAAATCAGTTTGCTAAATTGAATTCGCTGAAAGAGTTTCGCCGTGAAATTGCGCCATGCCGCACCTTTGTTTTTCTTCACGAACTCGAATTTCTGTTGAACAACAACCTTGTTAAAGGCGGCGACCTTGACAATGCCATTGTGATCATGGATCGCGATGTTACTCAAAAGGAGCTCGACCGTATTGCCGATTTGTTCCACCACGAACACATCAAATTGAATGGATGCAAGGGAATTTTGAATAACCTTCAGCTCCATTTCAACAACGAACCTGCACGTCATAAACTGCTCGATATTGTTGGCGATCTTACTCTTGTAGGAAAACGTATAAAAGGTAAAATTATAGCAACCCGCCCAGGGCATACTGCAAATTACCATTTTGCAAAAATGCTTCAAAAGGAGATGAACAAACAGTTCGCCGACTCTGCTGCACCTTATTGCAACCTGGACGCAGAGCCTTTGATGGACGTATTAAAAATAAGGGAGTTACTGCCTCACCGCTATCCTTTTCTGATGGTCGATAAAGTGATCGAAATCAGGGAAAAAAGTATAATAGGAATTAAAAACATTACGGCCAACGAGCCAATCTTTACCGGTCACTTCCCCAACGAACCAGTGTTCCCCGGTGTGATGCAAATTGAAGCCATGGCTCAGTGTGGAGGACTTTTTGTGCTGAACCAGATGGACCCAAACAAAAGTTATTCAACTTACTTTATGAAGATTGATGGGATCAAATTCCGAAAGAAAATTGTTCCGGGCGATACCATGGTCATTAAAGTTGATTTGGTTTCACCAATGCGTCGTGGAATTGCGTCTATGAAAGGTTATATTTTTGTTGGTGGTCAATTAGCCAGCGAGGGCGAGTTTATGGCTCAAATTGTTGAGAATAAGTAGAAATTCAATTTAAATCAGATAGTAAATGATTCATAATTTATCCAATATACATCCTAATGCTAAAATTGGGAAAAATGTACAGATAGACGCCTTTGTTACGATTGCCGAAGATGTTGAAATTGGCGATGGAACCTGGATTGGTGCCAATGCGGTTATCATGGATGGTGCCCGTATTGGTAAAGATTGCAAGATTTTTCCAAGTGCAGTAATTGCCGGAATTCCTCAGGATCTGAAATTTAAAGGTGAAATTACAACTGTTGAAATTGGCGATAATACAACGGTCCGGGAGTTTTGCACCGTAAACCGAGGGACTGTTGCTAAAGGGAAAACGGTAGTGGGTGAGAATTGCCTTTTGCAATGCTACTCGCATGTGGCTCACGATTGTTGTATCCAGAACAATGTGATTCTGGGTAGTTTTGCAGGATTGGCTGGCGAGGTTGAAGTTGACGATTTTGCTATTGTTAGTCCATATACGGCAGTCCATCAGTTTGTTAAGATTGGAATACATTCGTTCATTGCCGGTGGAAGCTTGGTGCGTAAAGACATTCCTCCTTATGTTTTGGTGGCTAAAGAACCTCTTACTTATACCGGTGTTAATTCGGTTGGGTTACGCCGAAGAGGATTTTCTCTCGATAAAATCAACGAAATTCAAGATATTTATCGCTATATCTATCAAAAAGGATTAAATGTTTCGCAGGCATTGGTGATGATTGAGGCTGAGATGGAAAAAACAGAGGAAAGGGAAATCATCCTCGATTTTATTAAAGGCTCTGCCCGTGGAATTGTTAGGGGATTAGATGATTAACTAGATTTTTTTACAAATATTGAAAAGAGGTTGTCTTTGTGGGTAACCTCTTTTTTGTCATTTGAACAAAGTTGATGACTATATGGATCTGTTTTGGTTTGACTTTGTTGATTGTTTTAGTTATTTTTTAACTTTTGAAACGAGCATGGCAGATAACTGCCACAATCGGAGATCAGCGGAGCTAACAAGGATATGTATAATCTCTGCGAGTTCCATACGGGAGGCATAGATGTTCGAAGATATAGCTTTAGATCCAACAGATAAACAGTAACTTAACACAGATATATACGGATTAAACCTCCATGCGGGTTGAGTTTTATTTTCAAGGAATCCCGCACAAAAGATATTTAAATAAATTATATTCTCATGAAACGAGCATGCTGTTAAGTTAATTCTAAAAGTAGGCAGCACAAAAGTGCATGAAACGAAGTTCTGCGGAGCAAAAATATAAGTTCAAGAGGAAACCTCGTAGCATGCGAGATCCATGAGAACATTCAAATATTCAATTAATTAACATCGTTATTTTGAAATCGGAATTAGTTTGTCGTTTACAGGCTATGTAGATTGAAACACAAATTTTTCATCTGATTTATTGGGTCGGCACAATGTTTTTTACTTTCATCTGTACAGAACTTTTAACATGCAGAATATCTTTTAGATAGAAATATTGTTTATTGAATGAGACATCATCTTGATGGATCTCTCATATGTTTTGTTCATCCGGGTCTAGTATTGCTTCGTTCCACTGATTTTACCTTCGATAATGTTGTTTTAAATAGCTCTTGTGATCTTCGATTTGCTTACACTGGTCTTCGATTGTTTTTTCGCAAACATGTTCGTTTCATAATCTTTATTTTGGTTTTGGTTTATTTTTATAGTGTAGTATTTATTTCTTGTTTTTACAATGAGGTGTTAATATCGGTTTTTTTGCATTTGTATACATGGCTGATATTATGCTTTTTGTATTGATTCAAATAAATAAATTATCTATTTATAGAAATATATTATCTATTTTTTAACTAATCAAACATAAATACTCGATAATTTTAAGCCAACCCGAATAAATTAATTTATACCTAACTAAATTTTTAATGTTATGAATACCCCTTTGATCATTAACCAGACAGATGTTACTCACGTTTTAAATCCTCAAGACATTATTTGTTGCCTTTCGGCAAAAGGCTATTGCGAAGTGTTTACAAAAAGTGGAGAACGAATTATGATTTCGAAGTCTTTGTTGAAATTTGCCGAAGAGTTAGATGTTTCTTTTTTTAAGGTTAGCCAATCGGCAATCATTAACCGGCTTCATATTCAAAAAATATTTAAAAAGCAGAAAGAGATTATGCTCTCAGGTGACATAAAAGTATCATATTCTATCAAAACGCAGGATCTTTTTGAGTTGTTGTCGAATTAAGGATTCATGATGAAAGTGGCTGGATTCAGGACAGAACCCCGTGAATACAAAATAGAATAAATTTTGTTTCATTGCACTGAATTTTTTGTATAGGTTTGGTTCAGAATCTTTAACCGAACCATGACTTTAAACCTGAAGATAAATATTTGGACTGAAGCTTTGTTGGCATGTAGTGTTGCATGTTTGGTATTGATACTTCCATCTATTGTATCTAATGAGCTGATGAACGGAACTCAATCTGGGAAGTTCTTCTTTTTCACCTATTCATTGCTGGGAATTCTTATCCTTTGGTCAGTTGGGTTACTCTTTATTTGTGAACATAACCAATTTTACCAATAATAACCTTGTTTATTATTTTTGCTATAATCTAAGAAACTTAATTCGCAAAACAATTATGAAAGTTGTAACGGTAATTACCGACATTAATAACAAATGGTTTAATTTATTGCGCCTATCATGTGCTATAAACAAACTTCACCTCGATGTGCTAGTGCCAAACAAAGCAACCCAATTTAACAACCGCACAAAAGACGAATTATTACTGGATTACATATCTGATGAAGAAGAAAATGAAATTATACTTTTCACCGATGGATCAGATGTTGTGCTAGCAGCAACTGAAGACGAGATTATTTCAAAATTTGAAAGATTTGAATCTGACCTAGTATTTTCAGCTGAAATGTTTTGTTGGCCTGATAACGACCTTGCTCATTTATATGAACAAAAGGCAGATACACCCTATAATTTCCTAAATAGTGGGGGTTTTATTGGTAAAGCAGGAGTGATTAAACAATTCCTGAACGATAATGATTATGAAATTGAAAGGTTCCCATGGAGTAATCAGTATTCATGGACAAAACGATATTTAAAAAATACACAATTGATAAAACTCGACAATTATTGCTCCATTTTTTGTGCACTTAACCCTTTAAGTGGAGAAAGTGAGCTTTTAAATAAAAATTATGCCGAAGCCTTTAAGTTAAAAAACAAATGGTTCAGCGACAATATTCAAATAAACCACGAACGGATGTACAATAAAATAACAAAAACCCATCCTTGCCATCTTCATTTTAACGGTTCTGCGAAATGTTATATGTCAGAAAGTATATCGAATATGGTGTATGCAGCAATACCTGAATTTAGTGAAGTTGAATTCTATTGTGAGCAGTAAACAAATCATTCCTAAAAAATATAATTTACTGATATTGATGATAAAGAGATTCCCGTTTGAACACCAACTTGACACTATGGACTGTGGCCCTGCGTGCCTGAAAATTATTTGCAAATTTTACGGCAAATTTTACTCGTTGCAGTTTTTGCGCGACCTCTGCGGCATAACACGCGAAGGGGTCTCTTTTTTGGATTTGAGCTATGGTGCCGAAAAAATTGGGTTACACACATTGGCTATTAAATCCGACCTAAAAACGCTACACGAAAAAGTGCCCATGCCCTGTATTGTTCATTGGAAGAACAGCCACTTTATTATTGTTTACAAAACCACTAAGCGCAACGTTTTTGTGTCCGATCCTGCAAAGGGCTTAATCACCTACACTTACGATGAGTTTGAGAAAGGATGGTACAAACAAGGGGAGGATACCGGGGCTCTATTGGCTATTGAGCCAATGGCCGATTTCATGCAACGTGATTTAGAGGAAAAAACAGAACGCAAAAAAACTTTCGAAAACCTAATAGGCTATTTTGTCCCATATAAGAAAAGCTTTGCCACCATATTGGGCATTATGCTTATTGTTACTTCGTTGCAGGGTTTATTGCCATTTATATCAAAGGCAGTTATCGATGTTGGTATCCAAACCCACGACCTTACGTTTATAAACCTTGTTTTAATTGCCAATATTGTTATCATCGTTAGTGTCACCATATCGGGTGCAGTTCGCGATTGGTTGCTGTTGCACATCACATCAAGGGTGAACATATCCCTTATTTCCGATTATTTGATTAAATTGATGCAGTTGCCCGTTACCTTCTTCGAAAACAAAATGATTGGTGATATTCTTCAACGGGCCCAAGATCACGAACGCATTAGGAGTTTTATTACAAACAACTCCATCAGCCTCATTTTCTCCACCTTAACCTTTGTAGTGTTTAGCATCATTCTGCTAACGTTCAATATTTCAATTTTTGCTATTTTCTTGGCTGGCAGCTTGCTTTATGTAGGCTGGGTTTTATTTTTCTTAAAAGTGCGCAAAAAGTTAGACTGGGAATATTTTGCATTGGTATCGCAAAATCAAAGTTATTGGGTCGAAACAGTCGGTGCCATACAGGACATAAAGATTAATAATTATGAAAAGCACAAACGATGGAAATGGGAGAATATTCAGGCCAAGCTGTATAGGGTTAATTTAAAGGTGCTGAATGTAACCAATGCCCAAAATATGGGGGCGCAATTCATCGAAAGCATCAAAAACCTCTTGATCACTTTTTTCTGTGCCAAAGCAGTGATTAGTGGCCAGATAACATTTGGTGTAATGATATCTACCCAATTTATTATTGGCATGCTCAATGGCCCATTAACCCAATTCATCGGTTTTATAATCTCAGCGCAATATGCTAAAATCAGCTTTTTGCGCATCAACGAAATACACCAGCTTCAGAATGAAGAAGAAGCAATGGTTACCAATACCTTGAGCATGCCCAATAACAAGAACATTGTTATTCGTAACCTTTCGTTTCAATATACCATCAATGCCCCGTTTGTGCTGAAGCAGATCAACCTGCTTATACCCGAAGGCAAAACCACCGCTTTTGTTGGTGGCAGTGGCAGTGGAAAATCAACATTGTTGAAATTGCTTTTGCGCTTATACAAGCCCTCGTATGGCGAGGTACTGATTGGCGACATGAACATTTCGAACTTAAGCTTGCGTGAATGGCGCGATGCTATTGGTGTGGTAATGCAAGACGGGAAAATTTTCAATGACACAATTTTGAACAATATAGTTTTAGACGACGAAGAGATAGACTATCAAAGGTTGAAAGAAGCTGTGCGCATTGCCTACATCTCGAAAGAGATAGAACAAATGCCATTGGGCTATCAAACCAAAATTGGAGAAGTAGGCCGTGGGTTGAGCGGTGGTCAAAAACAAAGGCTATTGATTGCCCGCGCCTTGTATAAAAATCCATCGTTCCTTTTTCTTGACGAAGCAACCAATGCCCTCGATGCCATTAATGAACACAAAATAGTGCAGGCATTGGGACAAGCTTTCGAAAAACGGACAGTGGTAGTTGTTGCGCACAGGTTAAGCACTATTATGAATGCCGATCAGATTGTGGTACTGAAAGATGGGATGATTATTGAAGTGGGCAACCACGAATCGTTAATGGCAAAAGAAGGGCATTACTGCGATTTGGTAAACAAGCAAATGGGGGTTTGGGCAACAAAAAAAGAAGTTCAGCCTGATAAAATAGTGCTTGACGAAGTGCTCAATTGAACGATATTAACAAGAACTAAAATGGAGCAAAAAAAATTAGAAGATACCATTACCAAAAGAACTGAAGAAGTTCAGGACATTATCAACCGTATGCCCAATAATGCAGGTATTTATGTAACGGTTGGCCTGGTGTTCTTTGCCGCTTTAATGCTGTTTTTTGGATTTAGGATAAAATACCCCGAATCGGTTTCGGGCGTCGTTACCATAAGGGCGCAGCAGTCGCCCGTAAGGATCACCTCGCCAGCCACGGGCCGCTTGCACCTGCTTGTGGGCAACAATAACGAAGTGGGCGAAGGTGAACTAATTGCCTACATCGAAAATAGCACCAAAGTGAACGCGTTTATGCTCCTCGACTCTTTTATGTGCTTTAATCCGTTCGAATTGCAGAACATTGCCATTTCGGCACATAAAAATCTGGAGCTTGGCGAACTGACCTCGACCTTTTTGCAACTGGTCAATAATGTTGAAGTTTATAAACTATACAATGAGAATAACCCATATAGCCACAAAATCAATCAGATAAATGTAAAGATAGAGGGTAATAAAAACCTATTGTCAATTATCGACGAACAGGTTAAAGTGGAAAACAAAAGTGTGGAAATACAAAAAACCAACACCCAAAAAGACAGCATTCAGTACCATAAGTTAAACTCGATAAACGAATCGGCTTACTTGCAGGGGCAAACCATGTACCTATCAGCATTGCAGGGCATAAATGCCCTAAAAAAAGAACAAGGGCAATTACGTGGTGCCATTGCCGAACTGGGCGAACAAAAAGAGCAA
>JACCEE010376812.1_pt1 | contig 10002 bp, 9 predicted proteins | sample 7449931 | NCBI WGS metagenome assembly JACCEE01 (sample SAMN15323457, study PRJNA562643) | freshwater metagenome | isolation source: river surface water | place: USA:Blue River Watershed | collected 2017-08-19
AATCAGTTTCTTAAAAATCAACTTGAACTTAAAAAATAATTCACATAAGATAAAAAGTCAAGCATCACATTAACATTCTGAATTTCCAATAAATTCTGGCAACGCGGCGCGCACGGCTGCAAACACCGATGACCAATTTTTTGGGGACGTTTGACGAAATAACCGCATGGTCGGATACCAAGGGCTGTCGGCGCGCTGCAACAACCATCGACAATCCGGCACATATTTCAACAATATCCACACTGGTACGCCCAACGCCCCCGCTAAATGTGGTACAGAAGTATCCACCGAAATCAATAAATCCAAACAACGCAACACCGCCGCAGTATCTGCAAAATCCTGTAATTCATCGCCGAGATAAATGATTGATAATTCAGAAATTTGTTGTGTCGCTGCCTCGCCTTTTTGTAAACTATACCACTGAATTTGCTCAAACTGCGCTAAAGCCAAAAAATCAGCTAATTGACACGAGCGGTTATGATTGTCGATAAACTGAGGGTTTCCAGACCATACGATACCAATATTGCACTTATTCCGGTCAAAGCGGGGTTGCCATTGCGCAATTTTATTATCATAAACATGAAGATAAGGAACACTGCGCGGGACAGTTTCCAAAGTCGTGTCGAATAATGCTGGCAAGCTCATCAAGGGAATGTAAACATCATATTCAAGTTGCGGTTCTTGATCTTGATATTCCAATAATTCATCAATGCCATCGAAGTTTTCAAACAAGGGCAACAGGGCGCGCTGACACAGAAAAATCACCGTACCCCCTTGAATCAGCGAGAGATAACGCGAAAATTGCAACGTATCTCCCAAACCTTGCTCACATAAAACTAACAACCGTTTTCCCGCCAACGGACTGCCATCCCAGCGCATTTTTTTAAAATGGGGTAACTGAACGCCTCCGCTCGATAATTTGAGCCGATATTCATATTTTTGCCAACCTTCGTCAAACTCTCCCAGCAACAACAGCGACAATGACAATGCAAATTGCGTTTCAGTAGAATCTGGTTGTATAACAAGAGCTTGTCGATAGCATTGTACCGCGCGGTGTTGTTCCCCATAGCGATAATATGATTTTCCCAAGTTTAGCAAAGTCTCAAAATGCTGCGGTTGCAAACTTAAAGCGTGCTGATAATAGGCAATTGCACGGTCGTATTTTTCCTGAATGTATAAAATATCAGCAACATGAGTGTAATTCGGCGCAAACTGCGGATTCAAAGTGAAAGAATATTGATAATAATCTAACGCTTTATCTAACAATTTCTGTCCCTGTAACACATTGGCAATATTGAAATACGCGGCGTAATTATTAGGATTCAGTTGAATAACTTGCTGAAACCAATATAATGCTTCATTATCTTTATTTTGCACACCATACACAATTCCCAATTGAATACAATAAGTCTCTGTTAAATCAAGCTGAACTGCCTGTTGCAAAAAATCTTCTGCTTGAGCAAAATTGTGTTGTTCAAATGCGCTCATCCCTTTATCATAAAGCATTTTTGCTTGAATCATCGTAAAATTTTGCGTTGTCAAATCATTTTGGGTAGAATGGCTCATAAATATATCAAATCGTCATTAGCGTTAGCAATCAGTTTTTGATGGCATGAATGATGAAAGGATGTTTTTCAGATTCATCCATTCAATCCAAAAACTTCCAACCATCGAGGAGGTATTATGACACAAGATATTATAAAAGTTAATGAAGTCACGACCTTAGCCGCGCTATTTCGTGAACGGGTGCATCGCTCGGCGGATAAAATTGCATATTATCATTGGGATAAATCGACAAAAATGTGGCAAAGTTTCACTTGGCAAGCGATGGCAATTCAAGTGGCGCGTTGGCAGGCAGCGTTGTCACACGAGCAATTGCAACCTCATGATCATATTGCAATTATGGCGCGCAACAGTCCATTTTGGGTCATGTTGGATCAAGCGGCGTTAGGATTAGGCTTGGTCACTGTGCCATTATATATGGATGATCGCCCAGATAATGTTGCTTATATTTTGCGAGAAACTGCGGCAAAAATTTTGGTGATCGATGGCGATATACAATGGCGACATTTGCGCGCATTAAAACACGAGTTTCATAGCCTACAGAGAATTATTAGTCTCTATCCGCTAGAAATGCAAGATTTAAATGACAATCGCTTGATTTATTTAGAAAATTGGCTACCTAAAGAATCAAATTACCCGTTACTCGCTCAAGAAACTGAACCAGATGCACTTGCCAGTATTGTTTACACTTCTGGCACCACCGGTCGTCCAAAGGGCGTGATGCTCAGTCATCGGAATATTTTGTCAAATACGCTGTACGGGACAGTATGCGCCGATTTTGCCACCGAAGATTTATTTTTGTCATTTTTGCCGTTGTCGCACATGTTGGAACGCACCGCCGGCTATTATTTACCGATGGCTACGGGAAGTTGTGTGGTTTATGCACGCTCCATTCAACAATTGCCGACAGATTTGCAGGAATGGCGACCCACTGTATTGATTTCTGTACCGCGAATTTACGAACAAGTGTATGGCAAAATTCAACTACAATTGACAAAAGCGTCATGGTTCAAACGACAATTATTTCAGTGGACAACGTATATCGGCTGGGAATATTTTGAATATCAGCAAGGGCGAAAATATTGGCAACCGCTGTTTTTACTGCATCCGTTGCTCCAAAAACTTGTGGCACATCAAATTGTTGCGAAACTCGGTGGACGGTTGCGGATTGCAATTTGTGGCGGTGCAGCGTTATCTCCAGATGTGGCGCATTTATTTATCGGCTTGGGGTTATCATTGGTGCAGGGGTATGGCTTGACTGAAACCAGTCCAATTATCACGGTCAATCGTTTGGAGGCAAACATTCCGACCAGTATTGGAATTCCGTTGCCCAATGTTGAAGTAAAACTTGCTGAAAACAATGAGTTACTGACGCGAAGTGCTTGCGTGACCTTGGGATATTGGAATCAGCCCGAAGCCACTGCGCAACTCATTGATTCTGAAGGTTGGTTTCATACCGGCGACGTGGCGCAACAAGATAAGTACGGACATTGGCATTTAACGGGCAGAATCAAGGACATCGTGGTGTTGGGGACGGGGGAGAAAATCCCACCAGCAGACATGGAATCGCATATTTTGACCGACCGACTGTTTGAACAGGTATTAATTGTCGGTGAAGGGCGGGCTTATTTGACATTATTAGCAGTGCTGAATAGAGAATTGTGGGAAGAATTGGCGCATAATTTGGGCGTTGAAGTGACTGCGTTGCAAAAAAGAGAGGTGCAGCGGGTATTGTTGGCAAGAATTGGTAAGCAAATCAAAGCGTTTCCCGGCTATGCGCAAATCCGCCGAGTGACCGCAACTTTAGAACCTTGGACGGTGGAAAATGGCTTGCTCACGCCGACGTTGAAAATAAAACGTGCCATGCTCTTGCAAAAATATGTTCAAGAAATCAATATCATGTATCAAGAAAAGTGAGCCTCACGCGCCGCACTTTTTACACGCTCGCCACATTCCTGTACAATACGTCCCTGCTTTATAAAACGATAACATTGTAATTCAGCGTAAAGGACAGAAAATGCGTAAAATTTGTGTATTGGGTGGCACAGGCTTCGTCGGAAGACATCTCGTGGCTGCTTTGGTGCAACGGGGTTGGCAAGTCACTGTTTTAACTCGAAATTTAAATCGGTGCAATCCACTTTTAATCTTACCGACCGTAAAATTAGTTGCAGCCAATATTTACGATCAAACTGAGTTAAATCAAGCTGTTGCTGGTCATGATGTGGTGGTCAACTTGATTGCAATTTTGAATGAAACTGGACATGACGGACGGGGTTTTGAAAAAGTGCATGTCGAGTTGGTAAAAAAGATAGTAATTGCCTGCCAGACCAATCAAATCAAACGGTTACTTCATGTCAGTGCCCTGAATTCTGGGGCAACCAATTCCAGCCATTATTTGCGCACTAAGGGCGAGGGTGAAGCGATTGTTCATGCCGCGACGGATTTGCATGTGACCAGTTTTAAACCTTCGGTGATTTTCGGTGCAGATGATGAATTTTTCAATCGTTTCATTAACTTACTGCAACTTGCGTATGTGTTTCCGTTGGCATGTCCGCAGGCAAAGTTTGCTCCGGTGTGGGTGAATGACGTGGTTAATGCCATGATTAGCAGCATTGACAAACCGCAGTGTTTTGGAAAACGATATATTTTATGTGGGCCCAAAGTTTACACGTTGCGGCAATTGGTGGAGTATTCGGCAAAATTGGCAGGTTTATCACGCTTGATTATTCCGCTGGGAAATCGGTTATCATATTTGCAAGCCGCTGTTTTTGAACGAGTTCCGGGCAAACCACTGTCGCTGGACAATTATAAGTCCCTGCAAATCGACAGCGTGAGTTCAGAAAATCATTGGTCACAATTAAGTGTTACACCGCACACTGTGGAAGCCATCATGCCACAATATTTTCAATCAGTTACAACTCGCGCCCAATATTCCCGTTATCGTGAGCAGGCGCGGCGGTAATCACAACTAGCGACCTGTCAGATGTGTAACAACCTGATAGGTCTGAATAATTTTTTCCGTTTAACGAAGAATGTCAATATGCCCAAACGTTTAGAACTTTTACAACAGTGGTTAGAGCAACAGGCGCACTGTCCGGTCGAATTGATCCCGCTGACCAATGATGCCAGTTTTCGTCGTTATTTCAGAGTGTTACTCAATGGCGTGTCGCATGTCGTGATGGATGCCCCGCCAGAAAAGGAAGATTGTCACCCGTTTGTCGAAATTGCCCACCGATTGCGTGCCAGTGGTCTGAATGCGCCAGAAGTGTTGGCAAGTGATTTTGAACAGGGATTTTTGCTGCTGACCGATTTTGGTTCACAGTTATATTTACCGCTGTTAAATCAACAAGATGCTGATAAATTATATCGAGATGCGATTGTTGCGCTCGTCACCATGCAAGTACGCACTTCAACCCAAAATTTGCCACCATACAATGCGAAGTTGCTGCACACTGAGATGCGGTTATTTACTGATTGGCTGTTAGATAAACATTTGAATTTAAAACTGTCTGATCAGGAAAATGTGCAATTATCCGCGTGTTTTGAATTATTGGCGACGAACGCACTGTTTCAGCCACAAGTGTTTGTACATCGTGATTATCATTCGCGTAATTTGATGTCCGTTCCTGCGCATAATCCGGGGATTTTGGATTTTCAAGATGCGGTTCACGGAGCAATTACTTATGATTTAGTTTCCCTGCTGCGAGATTGTTATATCGCGTGGACTCCGGCGCAAGTCTATGAATGGGCAAAATATTATTATCAATTGGCAAGTGAGGCGCAATTATTAAACGTTTCTGAAACGCAGTTTTTTCAATGGTTTGACCGCATGGGCGTGCAGCGACATTTGAAAGCGAGTGGAATTTTTGCGCGGCTGTGGCATCGTGATGGAAAAGCAGGTTATTTGCCAGATGTGCCACGAACGTTGCAGTATATTGTTAATGCGTGTGCCAATGATGCGGAATTAGAATTTTTAGGGGAACTGGTTGCCGAGCGGGTTTTGCCTCAATTTATCGCCCAGCAAAATCAGTGATAACTGTAAATCTCAATCGGTGCTAAATATGAATCCCGTGTTTGAACATCGCACATATCTTTTGCCGAGTTGTCAATTAGTGCCGTTGCAACCGACTGATATTACAATAATAAGTGAACAGTTGGCAGAAATGCACCCTTGGCAGAGCATGAATTATTCAGTGGCAACGTTGGCGAATTATTTACAGCGGAAAGATGCGTGTTTATATCAATTTGCCATTGTCACCGAACATCTGGCGGGCGTGTTGTGCGTGCGTTATCCGTGGTTGCGTGGGGCATATATTGAATTGGTGGCGATTTTTCCGACTCAACAACGTGCTGGAATTGGACATGATTTAATTCAGTGGTTGACTATCCAATTGAATTCAAATGCAAATCTGTGGGCGTTGGTGTCGCGGATCAATCCCAAGGCGCGGCAATTTTATCAGCAGGAAGGATTTATTGAGATTGGAGAATTGCAAGATTTTGTTTTTGAAGGCTTTGATGAGATTTTGTTGCGCAAGCCACTTTCCACACCTCGCGCTCGTTGACTCGATATTTAAAAAGTTGTCACCATTGATGCTGAGATATTGCGATTCAGTAAGCGATTCAGGTACAATTTAAAAAATGAATTTTTCTTCGTTGTTGCACCGAGTCGCGGATTTTTTGCAGATTGTTGTATTTTTACCATAGAGTGCTACATAAAAAATACACTGCTATCAGTTTGTTATGAGGATTGTTAGCGAATTGAGAATCACTAAAAACAACTGATCCTACGAAAAATAATATTTTATGAACTACTTACTGAGCTTTATACATTTATTGAAATGGTTGTTTTATCCGACACCGAAGCCAAATGTTGTGGGTGTTGTCGATGCTTTTGCCATCGTGTCTCGTGAAACTGGCAGAGATTGGAAGGAGAAAGTACAAATAAATTCTGAAGATAATCATCCAGTTACGGATATGTTCAGTGCTTCTGCTGTGACAGAGCCTCAAGTTTTACAAAATACATCTTCTACATCTGTTGATGAAAATAGTATAGAATCCACGTCTGTTGCGGCACTCTCGACTGAAGCCACTTCAACAACAGTTGTGCAGGTTTTGGAGGCAAATACCGAGCCTGAACGTTTGGATTCGATAACGCCCGCCGAAAATCAAACGATTTCCTCTGTTTCTACCCGTTGGATGACTGTACAGTTGCAACAGCAGGTGACTTTGGCAAATCTTCACGAGTTACAGCAGGAATTATCGCAGTCGTTAGGTAAACGTGTGCAATTATCTGGTTCTCAGGTGCAACGAGTGGATACTGCCGCGCTACAATTGTTGGTTGCTTTCATGCACAGTTCAGAAGTTTCAGTGTGTTGGATTGATCACTCGCCAGCATTACGACAGGCAGCAAGTTTATTAGGCATGTCAACTTTACTCAATTTACCAGAATAACCCATTGGTTATGGATAACGAGAGAGAATTTCGTTTTACCAGACAAGATTTTGATTTGTTGCGCCAATTGGTGAATGAACAAACTGGAATCACTTTGTCTGACCATAAACAAGAAATGTTGTACAGTCGATTGTCGCGGCGAGTGCGGGCTTTAAATCTTGATAGTTTTAGCAGTTATTATCATCTGTTAAGATCGCAAGGCGGAGGGGGGGAGGAATTAGTCCATTTTGTCAATGCGGTGACGACTAATTTAACGGCATTTTTTCGCGAACCCCATCATTTTGTATTCCTCGCACAACATTTATTCCCAAAACTCATTGAAGAAAAACAAGATAAACGCATTCGGATTTGGTCAGCCGGGTGTGCCAGCGGGGAAGAACCGTATTCAATTGCCATTGTGGTTAAAGAGTGTTTCCCGTCGGATTGGGATATTAAAATTTTAGCGACGGATTTAGATTCTTCGATGATTGATCGTGGAATTCGGGGGATATACGATGCGGAACGTGTCAATGGGATTTCTCCGGAACGACTGCGGCGTTTTTTTCATCGCGGGAAAGCCTCTCAAACGGGCAAAGTGCGAATTGTTCCAGAATTGCGTAACATGGTCGTCTTCAAGCAATTGAATTTAATGCACCCTTGGCCCCTACAAGGATCGCTAGATATTATTTTTTGTCGCAACGTGGTGATCTATTTTGATAAAGAAACTCAGCGCGTTCTATTTGATCGATTTGCCAATTTGTTGAATCCTGACGGTTGTCTATTTGTGGGACATTCAGAAAATTTGTTTCAATTAACGCAACGTTTTCAATTGCTACAACAAACCATTTATAAAAAAATAATCTGACAGAAAATTGAGATACATCTGCTTGATTAAACTGAGATTATTCACATTTAGATAACTCATTGATGTACACATCACAACCACCGCCACCACCGCGTCCATTTCGTGGTTATGAACATATCAAACGTTATTGGGATCATAACCACAACAGCTACGTCGCAAAAATTTTGCCCGGTGAATATTACGTCACTCGTCATGGCGAAATTATGATGACCGTTGTCGGCTCGTGTGTTGCTGCCTGTATTCGCGACAGCATTACGGGTATTGGCGGCATGAATCATTTTATGTTGCCGAGTAAAACGCCAGAAAATCCGAATCATCAATGGGATAACACCGGGGTCAATACTGCGACTCGTTATGGGAGTTATGCAATGGAACACCTGATCAACGAGATTTTAAAATATGGCGGGCGGCGTGAGCGTTTGGAAGTCAAATTATTTGGTGGGGGGCGCATCATGAGCAATATGGCAAATGTTGGGCTACAAAATATTGAATTTGTTAAAAATTATGTTGCTGTGGAAGGCTTAAATCTACTGGCTGAAGATTTAGGCGACATTTATCCCCGCAAAATTCTATTTTATCCAACGACGGGGCGGGTGCGTGTCAAAAAACTGCGTGCCATGCAACAAACGGTGTTAGAACAAGCCGTGCTGCAACAAGAATATGCGTACCGTCGTCGTTTAGAAAAACAACCGATTGAAGGCGATATCGAGTTGTTTTAACATCTCAAAATACTGCATTTTTTTCCTTTTTTAGCAACACATTGTTATTTATTCTGGAGCATTTCTGGTGGCAAAAATTAAGGTACTGATTATTGACGATTCGGCATTGATCCGACAGATGCTTACACAAATTTGTAATGCCACCGAAGATATTGAAGTGGTAGGGACGGCGGCGGATCCCTACATTGCCCGAGAAAAAATTAAAAAACTCAATCCAGATGTTCTAACTTTAGATGTGGAAATGCCGCGTATGGATGGTTTAGCATTCCTGAGCAATCTCATGCGGTTGCGTCCGATGCCGGTGGTGATGATTTCCGCGCTGACTCAAAAAGGGGCGGATATTACCTTGCAAGCGTTAGAATATGGCGCGGTGGATTTTATTGCCAAACCACAATTGGATATTTCGCAGACTTTTAACGAATATTCGACTGAAATTCTGGCAAAAATTCGCATGGCAGCTCGCGCTCAAGTGCGTCCGATTTTTCCTGTGTTAAATGTAAAATCAGAAGTTCAATATAAAAAAGACAAAACTGATAAGAATTCTAGGGACGAGTTACCTAAGATACCCCCCAAATATTCTGCTGATGTTATCCTGAGTTCGCCGCTGATTGCGCACAAGCATTTTAAGACAACAGATAAGATTATTGCAATTGGTGCATCGACCGGTGGCACAGAGGCGATTAAAATTCTTTTAAAACAAATGCCTGCCAGTTCTCCCGGCATCGTGATCAGCCAACATATTCCTGCTGCATTCAGTTACTCATTTGCAATGCGGATGAATCAACTTTCTGCAATGACCGTCGCAGAGGCTGAGAATGGCAAGGCAATTTTACCCGGACACGTCTATGTTGCACCGGGCAATCAACATTTATTGGTGGAACGAGATGGGGCGCGTTATATCTGTCGGCTGCATGAGGGAAATCCGGTGAATCGACACCGCCCCTCAGTCGATGTATTATTTCGGTCGATGGCGCAAAATGTGGGGCCCAACGGGATTGGCATTATTTTGACGGGAATGGGCGACGACGGGGCGCGTGGCATGAAAGAGATGCACGATGCGGGCGCGGTCACGATGGCTCAGGATGAACATAGCAGCGTTGTGTGGGGAATGCCGGGCGAGGCGGTGCGACACGGGGGCGTTGATTTTATTCTGCCACTGCACGACATTGCGCCGAAATTAATTCATTTATGTCAAACTGATTCTACATTCATCTCGCCACGATAGATAATGGTTATGATGATTCTAAACCTGATGATTCTAAACCGGTTTTGGAAATCTGTCAGGTTTACATTTTTTCCACCACCCAAGAGTAATTTTATGATACAACTGAAAAATTTTATCTTTATTATCTTTTTTACCCTACCGACCCTATTAGCGGCGAAAACTGACGATATCGAACTTTTTGCCCAAGAAATGACGCAACA
>JACCEE010401217.1_pt1 | contig 10001 bp, 9 predicted proteins | sample 7449931 | NCBI WGS metagenome assembly JACCEE01 (sample SAMN15323457, study PRJNA562643) | freshwater metagenome | isolation source: river surface water | place: USA:Blue River Watershed | collected 2017-08-19
ATGCAGCCGGAACGGTGGCAAATGGGAAACGGGATGAATTTGTTGTTCCTAACACGGTTATTGCCAACTCAGATGGAAGTTATACAGCTAATAACAAATCAACTACGCAACAATTATATTGGGAGCGTGTAGCCGGTAGCGGCAACGTGGGACTGGGCGAAGCGTTTACATACGATGCAACCAATATCCGTCTGCGTAACATCACCATTGGCTATGATTTCGACAAGAAACTACTTTCCAAAACAGCCCTGCAAAGGTTACGTTTGTCGCTCACTGCAAACAACGTATGGATGATCAAGTATCACCTTGAAGGAATAGATCCGGAATCGGTTACTGCCACCAACACCAATGCTACAGGCTTTGAATACGGAGCAGCACCTACTTCTCGCACATTTACTTTTAATGTTACAGTTGGTTTCTAAAATAGAAGGAAAAATAATATGAAAACATTCAATAAACTATTAATCGGACTAGCTTCTGTTGCGCTCGCGTTAACTGCGTGCAGTGATTTCGAAGACATAAATAAAAACCCCAATTCTGTTAGCGAAGAAAACGTACAAGTGGCTCACTTGTTAAATAAATCGTTCATGGGGGCTCAGCAAAATCCGCATATCGCCGAACGTATCTTTGTACTTACATGGAAACGGGCAGCCCGGTTTGAACGGGCAAGCGGATTTACTATTGGAACCGACAATGACGGATGGAATACAGATTACTTTAGCACAGGTTACGCTGTTGGTTGGCTTAACCAGGCAAACCTGGCCGTAAACCTGGGTGAGAAAAGAGTGGCCGAAGGTGCTCCTGCTTACGAAAAGAATGTATTGCAAATGGCACGTATCTGGAGAGCCTATCTGATTACAGAATTGGCCGACAGCTTCGGACCTATTCCGATGCTGAACAAATACGACGGTACGGTTTCTCCCTACGAGAGTGTTCAGTCAATCTACACCTTTGTTCTTAAAGAGCTGAAAGAGGCAAGTGCCGCACTGGATCCGAGTATCGACATGTCGGCCATCAAAGGAACGAACAACCAGTCCGATCCATACTACAACGGCGATATGGCAAAATGGCAAAAATATGCAAATTCATTACGGCTTAGATGTGCCATGCGTTTAAGCGTAGTAGATCCGGCTAAGGCAAAAAGTGAATTTGAAGATGCTGCAAAAGGAAGTCTGATTCTTACCCAGGCAGACATTGCCCAGGTTCAGGAAAGAGGCGGATGGACCGATCTGGACGGAGTTATGTCCCGCCCATGGAACGCTCAGCTTATTTCTCCTACTTTGAATAACATTTTCCTGGGTTTAGGTGGAATTGATATTCAGGTTCCCGCTAATATGCAATCTGTAATCAAACCGGCAACAACCTATATGGGTATGAGACTTGACAAGCATCTTCCCACTTCAACGAACGATCCGAGTGCAGGTTATTTCTTTGATGGTCTGCCAGATAAGATCGATCCACGTGCAACTGTTCTTTACAGCATTCCCGGATATGATGATGGTAAGGTTTACTTCCCGAATCTGGGTTTAGCTACAGAAGCCAAGCTTGCCAATCCGGCAACCGGTCAGATTGATGCCAGCAGTATTACGCTTACAACAAAGTGGACATGGAATACATGGGTAGCCGGCAAATGGGACAAATACAGTTCTTTGTCAACACAACTTACCGGAGCTGCTCAGAACTATCCGGCTATCTCTAACGTATACAGACAGAGCACCAATAAAAGGGTATGGTTCGGTCCTTGGGAAACCTACTTCCTGCTTGCCGAAGCAGCCGAATACGGATGGACTGTACCTGGCACAGCCAAGCAAAACTATGAAAGTGGAATTGCTGCAAGCTTCGAGTATCACGGTGTATCCCAGTTCCTGAATCAATACCTCACCTCGCAGGCATACAACAGAGTGGGAACTTCCGTAGCATTCGACCATACAGCCGAAGCTCAACCGTTTACTGTAAGCTATGTGGATGGATATACGAAGGAAAACAAAACAACGACCTACACATATCCTAAAAATTCGATTTACAAAAACGGACAGTTCAACAACGATCATCTTACAAAGATTATCACGCAGAAGTTTATCGCGCAACATCCTTGGTTACCACTGGAAGCATGGAGTGACCACAGACGTTTGGGACTTCCATTCTTCGAAAATCAGGCTGTGGAGGTAGACTATAACCCCAGCAGTTATGAAGTTCCTCTAACCAAGGCTACTGCCAAGGAATGCCGTTGGGAATTCTATCCAAAACGTATGCGCTATCCGTCTAATATGGAGGTGAACAGTAAAGAAAGTTACCAGCAGGCAATCCAATTGCTGGGCGGCGACAATAATACGCAAACTCCGTTATGGTGGGTGATGAAAAAATAAAGGTTCAATAATCAATAAAGGGTGTCTGAATATTCAGGCACCTTTTTTTTATCTGTTATGCAGGAAACTTATTTCATTTAGTATCTTTGTTCCGATAACTTAATAAATGATCCGATGAAAGCATCTATACTGTATTTACTCTTCGCATTTACATTAGCCCCCATATCCGGAACGTTGTTTGCGCAGGAAGCCGGCAACAGGGTATATCTGTTTGACTCCTTCAAACCTGCAACCGTTAAAATGAAAAACGGCAGTAAAGCGTCGGCCTCTTTTAATTACGATGGGAGCAAACGGGAAATGGTTTACTATGATAAGGAGCAACTGATGGTGCTGGACGGGTTGGAGCAGGTAGATACTATCTTTATCGAAAACCGGAAATTTGTTCCCTTTCAGCAGAAATTCAGGGAAGTTGTTCCGCTGACCGAAGGCGAATTACAGATTGACTGGAGTATGAAGCGGATCTTTCTGGGTAAGAAAGGGGCATTCGGACAAGTATCCCATTCGGGTACAGTACAAAATATAAACCCGGGATACCTTACAGGCTACCTGTCCACACAACATTCAAACGAAGGATCTAATCAGGTTTACTCTACTGTTCTTAAAAACACCTATTACCTTGTACAGAAAAGCAAGCCCAGAAAGTTTAATTCACTTAAAACCTTTATGAGTCAATTTCCGGAAAATCAGCAGACACAGCTCACCGACTTCATCAAAAATGAAAAGGTAGATTTCAATGTACCTGAAGATGTGGTTAAACTGGCCGGCTTCGCTGTTACACTGGAATAAACCAACGAATTAAAACTTCTTTTCGTTGGCCAGATTCCACATATTAAGGAACGATGCCTTGGTGATGTCCACTACTTTACTCCAGTTAATCTTATCCGAATGATCGCCGGGCATATGATAGTCAGGATGGCCATCCGTATGATACCAGATCACCGGAATATTCAGCTTGGCAAATGAGGCATTGTCGCTGCCGCCAACCGGTTTATCCCAGGGTCTGTAATTGGGTTTAAGCTTTAATCCGTATTTGCTGATATCCCGCTTCAGCCAGTCGCCGAATACAGGATGGGCCTCGGTATAGAAATAAACCACATGCTCCGGATTAGCCTCGTTGTTATTACGTCCGATCATGTCAAAATTGAGGTAACCCTTCACCCGGTCGATATAGGGAAAGGACTGAACGAAATAGGAAGAGCCCAGCAAACCTTTCTCTTCGCCATCCCAAAAAGCAAAGATCACCGTGCGTTCCGGTTTTACTCCGGTAGCCAGAAAAGCCCGGGCAATCTGCAAAACGGCCGACACACCAGACGCATTATCATCGGCACCATTATAAATCTGATCGCCTGCCAAGGCAGGATCCATTCCCAGGTGATCGTAATGAGCACCAACAATTACATATTCATCCGGATTCTTTCCTTCAATTTTTGCCAGCACATTGTTTAATTGCAGACACTGATGCGTTTGCTGTTTCAACACAGCAATAGAATCGGGGTGAACCTGGTAACGACCTCTTTTCTGCCGCTCCCTGTTATAAGCTTCGAACGGTTGATAGTAAGAATCCTGAAGCGGAGAAACGCCCATGGCTTTGAGGCAGGAAACAATATAAGCTCCGGCCAGTCGACCGCCTTTGAATCCGGCTTCACGCCCCTCCAGCAAGTCGTCCGCCAGAAAACCGATATGCGCTTCGGCTGTCTGTTGGTTAATGGTATTCAACCCCTTCACTTCGGGAGTCTGGGCTTGTAACAGGCTGTAAAATGGTCCGGAAAGTAAACAAACCAGCAATAATATCTTCTTCATCTTTCGATTGTTTTTTAGCGTTATCTATTGTGCCCAATAACCGGTTGTCCGCTTAACTGCAGCCATTGGCCTTTATTGAGATTTGGCACAAAGGTAAACGAAAAATTTCACTTTTAAGTGTCATCTATCATTTTAAGCGTACAAAACGCTATACAACAAACAGTTAAGAGCATGACAGATCAAAAAAAACATCTGTCATCAAGTGTCATCTGTCATTACAAAATGGTATCACGTAGACGCTAACCCGATAATTACAGCCCTTTTATATAGAACAACTAATCCGGACCAGGTATATCCTTATTTTTTGGTCGTTATCATCTAATCTTTTCATAACGAACACTTATTCGTTTAACATATGTCTACTTTGCGTTGAACAGCTGTGTACCTTGCGTTGAACATATGTTGAATGCAAGGTACACAGCTGACAAACGATTAGTTCCCTTAAGTAAAAACAAGTAAACAATACTGTCTTAGAACTACGTAACTTAACAGAAAGAACTAAAGGAAGGAATACTTTATTTCTTATCTACCGGAACCGCCCATGATATCGAGCAATTCGTTGGTGATGGATTGCTGTCGGGTTTTGTTATAGTAGACATTCAGGTCCGTTAACAGGCTATCTGCATTATCGGTTGCAGTCTGCATCGCTATCATCCGGGCACTATGTTCGGAAACATTGTGACTCAGATACACCGCATACAACTTATATTTCAGGTAGCGGGGATACAGGGAAGTCAGCAACTCCTCACATCCGGGCTCAAAGATAAAGTTGGCATTCTGAATCGCCCACCTATCATCCGCTTCCGGATGAAAAGGAAGAAATGTCTCGCTGGTAAGAAGCTGCGTAGATTTACCATGATACCGATGATACAACAATACCACTTTATCTACGTTCCTTTCCAGAAACAGATCCATCAACTGCGAGGCCAGCTGGTTGGTTGTGGAGGGTGAAACTTCGTGCTCCCATTCGTCGGACATCTCCTGCAGTGGGTATCCCTCCTTGGCCAGGGCTTTGGCAATTTTCTTTCCCACAGGATAAATCAGGATTTCCATCCCTTTGTATTCGGCAATCAGCTCTTTAGCCTGCTTAATCACATTGGCATTGAACGTTCCGCACAGTCCGGTATTGGACGAAAAGATCACGATGGCCACCTTTTTTACATCACGCACTTCAGAAAAGGGCGAATCAAAATCGTTTGCCCCCAACTGAACATGCGCAAGCATCTCCTCCATTTTACGCTGATAGGGAAGTGCGTTTTCAATTAACCGCTGTCCTTTATGAAGCTTCGCCGAAGCTACCATCTTCATGGCCGAGGTTATCTTCTGGGTTCCCTGTACGGAGGTTATTCTATTTTTTATCTCTTTTAATGAAGCCATTTACATCCTTTTTTAATATGAAGAGGCGATATCCTTTGCAATCTCCTTCAGTTTAAGCTTGCAATCGTCGTCTATAACTCCCTCCTTTAACTTATCCAGAATGTCTGTACGGTGTTTTTGTTCCAGCATATTCAGGAAAGACTTTTCGAAAGCATGTACTTTAGATAATGGTACATTCTTCAATAAACCGGTTGTGCCGCAAAATAGAATGGCAATCTGGTACTCCACCGGCATCGGATTATACTGAGGCTGGATAAGAAGACGGGTATTTTTCTGTCCTTTATCGATCGTTAAAGCTGTTACCTGGTCCATATCTCCACCAAACTTGGTAAACGATTCCAGTTCGCGGTACTGTGCCTGATCTATTTTTAACGTACCGGCCACCTTCTTCATGGATTTGATCTGGGCATTACCGCCCACACGTGAAACGGATATACCTACGTTGATAGCCGGACGAACACCTTGGTTGAACAGATCGGTTTCAAGGAAAATCTGTCCGTCGGTAATGGAAATCACGTTGGTGGGAATATAGGCAGATACGTCGCCAGCCTGTGTCTCAATGATTGGCAAGGCAGTAAGAGACCCTCCGCCTTTCACTTCCGAGCGCAGACTTTCGGGCAAGTCGTTCATCTGACTGGCTACCTCCTGCTGGGCGATAATCTTTGCAGCACGTTCCAGCAAGCGCGAATGCAGGTAAAAAACATCCCCCGGGTAAGCCTCACGACCCGAAGGGCGGCGTAAGATAAGGGATACTTCACGGTAAGCCACCGCCTGTTTCGACAAATCATCGTACACAACCAGGGCATGTCTGCCGGTATCGCGAAAATACTCGCCTACCGCAGCTCCGGCAAAGGGAGCGAAATACTGCATCGCCGCCGGATCGGATGCTGTAGCCGATATCACCACCGTATACTTCATGGCACCTTTCTCCTTCAGCGTATTTACGATGGATGCCACGGTAGAAGCCTTCTGCCCCACTGCCACATAGATACAATATACAGGTTTCCCGGCCTCGTAATTGGCCCGTTGGTTCAATATGGCATCAATAGCAATGGAAGTCTTGCCCGTCTGCCGGTCGCCGATAATCAACTCCCGCTGTCCCCGACCGATAGGAATCATGGCATCGATAGCCTTTATCCCTGTCTGCAGCGGCTCATTTACAGGCTGTCTGAAAATCACACCCGGAGCTTTACGCTCCAAAGGCATCTCGTACGGCACGTTGGTAACCGGACCAAGTCCGTCTATTGCATTTCCCAACGCATCTACCACACGCCCCAGCAATCCCTCGCCTACCTGAATGGAAGCAATCTTACCTGTACGCGTAACTACATCACCCTCTTCAACCTTGTCGGTCGGCCCCAACAACACAGCGCCCACGTTATCTTCTTCCAGATTCATTACAATTGCCTTCATTCCATTCTTGAATTCCAGCAATTCGTTGGATTCTGCCCTATGCAAACCATAGATGCGGGCTACACCGTCACTTACCTGAAGGACGGTTCCGACCTCCGATAAATGTATATCCGGTTTAATATCCTGCAGCTGCTTCAGCAACACATCCGATACCTCTCCTATTTTCAAGCCATTGACCATAAACTCTCAATTAATCATAATACATTTGTAAATCTTTCCTGCAAAACACATGTAAATCTATCGTGCAAATCACAGGTTTTGCCGAATCAACTGACTCCGTATGGAATCCAATTGCGACAGAACACTGGCGTCCAGCCGGTAACCATCGGTATCCAATATAAAGCCGCCTATCTGTTTGGGATCAATCACAACCGTAAATTCCACCTCATCGTGTGTTTTGATACGTATCAGCTTTTTGATCCGTTCGCTTGTTTCGGCATCTATCGGTTGTGCCAGTGTAAGTGTTATCGGTAGTATATGTTTCTCCTTCCGGTACATATCAATGTACTGGAGGCAGATATACCGTAACATATCTTCCCTTTTTTGCGATAAAACCAACTTGATAAACCTCGATGTGGAATTGCTTACATCGATTCCACAGGCCGTTTCAAGCAGCATTGCTTTTTTGCTTAGAGAAATGATGGGGCTGTTAAGCGAGTTTACCAAAGCAACCACGGCTTTCATCTGATGCAGAAGCATCAGCATCTCATTGTAAACTTGCGTTTCCTCCTTGTTTTCCTTAGCAAAAGAGTGCAAAGCTCTTGCGTACCTGACAGAAATATTACCTGTATACATTCCTACGATTTACTTAAAGTGATTTCGTCGATCAGCCGGCTGATAACCTCCTTCTGACCGGATTCCTTTTCAATTTTACCACGGATAATCTTTTCGGCAACGGCAACCGAAAGAGTTGCTATCTCTTCGCGCACGTCGCGGATTGCCTTGTTCTTTTCAAATTCAATCTGACGCATGGCCGAATCAATGGCCAGTTGTGTCTCTTTTTCCGCCTTTTCTTTTGCCTCTTTCAGAATACGCTCCTTTTCCAGCACCGTATCATTCAGTATGCTGGCCTGTTGCTGTTTGGCTCTGGCCAGCAATGTCTGGCATTCGTTTTCAATGGATGCCAGCTTAGCATTGGCCTCTTTAGCGGATTCGACCGATTGGGCAATAAATTCGTTCCTTTTCTCCACCCCTTTCAGGATCATAGGAAAACCAAACCTGGCAAGAACGAAAAAAGCAATTCCGAAAGACAAGATCATCCAAAACAGCAACCCTGTGTCTGGAATTAATAATGACATACTATTAAATTAAATCTATTATTTACTGAAATAATACCAGGAAACAAACAACAATACCGAAAAGGGCGGTTCCTTCCACCAGGGCTGCCATAATAAGCATCGAGGTACGGATATCTCCGATGGCCGAGGGTTGACGACCAATTGCTTCCATCGCGGAACCACCAATTTTTCCAATACCAATACCTGCTCCGATAACAGCCAGACCAGCTCCGATTGTTCCTCCTAGCTTAGCTAAACTCATACTTGCGGCTGCAGCCTGCAACAAAATTGCTGATAACATACTCTTTTTGCTTTAAATTTATAATCTGAAATTTTGATAATTAATGTCCTGCTTTTGCCTGTCCGATGTAGACAGCCGAAAGCATCGTGAAAATATACGCCTGAATACAAGCAACCAACAATTCAATAAAATTCATAAATACGGTAAGGATAACCGACAAGACTGTCATTCCGCTGTTTACAGCAGCTCCCATACTTACTGTTACAAATATCAGGCACGTAAGTCCCAATATAATGGTGTGACCGGCCATGATATTTGCAAAAAGCCGGATCATCAGTGAAAATGGTTTCGTAAATACTTCAAAGGCATTTACAAAAGGCATTATGGGAACCGGTAGTTTCAAAAACAACGGAGTATCCGGCCAAACGATTTCTTTCCAGTATGCCTTGGTGCCCGATACATTTACAATCATAAACGTACATAATGCCAATAAGAAAGTAATGGCGATATTTCCGGTTACATTGGCTCCGAAGGGAAAGATGGGAATAAGTCCCATCAGGTTATTCAATAGGATAAAGAAAAATATGGTAAGCAGGTACGAAGAGTATTTCGCATAATCTTCACCTACATTCTCTTTAATAACCCCGTCGCGGATGTATAATACCATCACTTCGATCATTCCTTTCCACCCTCCGGGTGTCTGCAGGGGATTTCGCTTATAGAAGCGTGCCACACGCAAAATAAGGAACAGCAGCAACGAACTTGAGAACAAAAGGGCCGAAGCATTTTTTGTTAGCGACAGGTCCAATGGCCTCACCTCGCTGCCGGCAGCATTTATCTCTACCAGTTTACCCTGGTTATCTCCATTTGTAGCCACGCGAAAGCCGTTGTAGGAATGTCCGTGACTAATTTTAGACGACATAAACACAAACCAGCCCCTTTCTGCACTTCTTACTATTACAGGCAGAGGTACGGCAATTTCTGTATTGTTCCACTTCGTAATGTGCCATTCATACGAATCTTTGATATGAGAAAACACGATTTCTCCCACATTTACCTCCTGCGAAGTACCTTTTGCTATACCTGCCAGCAACAGGAAAAGCATAAGTACCGTTTTTCGTATCGTATATCCAGCTTGTTTCATCTTTTTTTCATTCTTCTTTTTTCGTACAGATAAAAGATGTACGTGTCAATAAACATGGAGATAAAATAAAATATCATCAATGTGATGGCAAACATTCTGATTTGATGTCTTACAAAAAACATATACAACCAGATGAATACGATGCTTAGTATCAACTTAACAACTCTGGTTATCATGTAATTGTTTATAATTGAATCCGGATGCTTACGGTTCGCTTTCTCCAGAAAGGCCAACAGGACCAGACACAATACATAGTAATAAATCGGAATTGCCGGAAACCATGCAAAGTAATGAGTATGCCATATGGTGTTTAACAAACCGCCTAATGATACACCTACAACCGAATACACCCAGGTTACAAAAAGAAACAACCTGAATCTTAA
>JACCEE010404914.1_pt1 | contig 10001 bp, 10 predicted proteins | sample 7449931 | NCBI WGS metagenome assembly JACCEE01 (sample SAMN15323457, study PRJNA562643) | freshwater metagenome | isolation source: river surface water | place: USA:Blue River Watershed | collected 2017-08-19
ACAACTATTTCCTTCTTCATATATTCAATTTAAACTAAAAATACGAATAAATAATCAAAATAAAGATTAAAAAATAACCAATTAAATCCTTATCTTCAATAGGAAAATTTATAAAAATGTCAAAATCATATTCAAAAATTTGGGATCATGCCGTTTGGTCAATGAAAAATAGAATGCCGTTCATTGAAACGATTGTGTAATTCCCACGATTATTCCCAAAACCATTTTAATGGTTTATCATTCAAACACAATCACAAACTCCACCAGGCGGTTTTTTGGGGCCTTTTCGGGAACAATAAATCATTCATTCGCTTTTTTCAAATGATAAATTTCACTAACTTAAAGTAAACTATGAGGAATGAAATCATTTTATACCGACCAAATGAAGAAACTGAACACATTGAAGTTCGCATTGAAAATGAGACTGTTTGGTTGAATCGTAAACAAATTGCATCGCTGTTTGGAAGAGATGTTAAAACTATTGGTAAACACATTAACAATGCTTTAAAAGAAGAATTGGAGGGAATTTCATCTGTCGCAAATTTTGCGATAGTTCATTTTGAAGGCGAAAGAAAAGTACAAAGACACATTGATTACTACAATCTTGATGTTATTCTCTCTGTAGGATATAGAGTAAAATCTAAACAGGGAATTCATTTCAGAATTTGGGCAACAACTATTTTGCGTGAATACTTACTCATTGGGCATCGAATTGAAGATTTACAAATAAATTTTACTTATAAACATACTAAAGATGAATATTAACCAAACTCAAAATATAGAATCTATCATATATTCAGTCAGGGGATTACAAGTAATGCTTGATAGTGACTTAGCAAGGATGTATCAAACTGAAACAAAATACATAAACAGATCCGTAAGTAGAAATTTGAATAGATTTCCAGTAGATTTTGCTTTTCAATTGAATGATAAAGAATGGGATTCTTTAAGGTTCCAAATTGGCACCTTAAATAAAAAGACAAGCAGAGGTAAACATAGAAAGTACCTGCCTTGGGTTTTTACAGAACATGGTGTTACAATGTTATCTGCCGTTTTGAATACAGATGTTGCTGTTGAAGCCAGTATTCATATTATTAAGGCCTTCGTTTCAATGCGCAAGTTTATGTTGAACAATGCTTCTGTTTTTCAACGCCTTAATCAAGTTGAACTCAATCAACTAAAATCAAATGAAAGAATTGATAAAATATTCCGCGCTTTGGAAAAAACAAATTCTATCCCCAACCAAGGCGTTTTTTTCGACGGACAAATCTTCGATGCTTACGAGTTGATTTCAAAAATTATTCGTTCTGCAAAGAAAGAAATTATCTTGATTGATAATTACATCGATGAATCTGTACTGATGCATCTCAGTAAACGCGCCGCAAACGTTGAGGCTATCATTTACACTAAAAAAATTTCTCATGGACTTCAACTTGATTTAGCTAAACATAATGCTCAATACCCACCTATTCTAATTCGAGAACTTAGCGAAGGCCACGACCGATTTCTAATTCTTGACCGAAAGGAATTATACCACATTGGTGCTTCCCTAAAAGACCTCGGAAAACGATGGTTTGCCTTTTCTAAACTCAATGAGTTTCTGCCAGATATTTTGAAGAAATTAGAGAAAAATTAACCCAACATTCTTCCCAACTCCTCCCATTGCTCATTGAAATCCAACCCTGAGAAAAGCGGCTCAAACCATTCGTGTCGGTGGTCATGGGTACATTCACACTCACTCATATGGAAAATCAGACCCCAATTCCGGTGAGTGCAATGCAACGATTAAAATTAAATAAAAATTTAAACATGTTTTTTACAATGAATTCAAATTTTTTATATCCCAAATCTATATTTAATTATTCTTGAATCTTATTTGCTTGAATAGTTAATATTGGTTTTGAATTTGCCCTATTACAACAAAATGTACCTTCTGTTTTATTTATGGTGAAGAAATCAGTTTTAATTTCAGTAATACTAAACTTACTGGTTGCGATGTAATTTTGAAATTTCGATTTGAACAATTTAACTTCTTCTTCTGTCCATTTTTCATTTAATGTTATAACTCCTTTTGAATCAATAAACCAGTCACCTTGCACTTGACTTTCTTTAATGTAAGTATAACGATCAGTCGTATAATTCTGATCATAAACCTTTATAAAAGTACCATTTGAATTAAATGATATTTTAAATCCTTGATCTGTTTTCCAATTTCCAAGAAGCAATTCTTTAGGAGACATTTCAGGTTTCTTTTCAACCACTTTCTCAACCGGCGCAGTTAATTTTATTGATAATTTATTAGCACATGCCGTAATAGATTTATCCATGTGATTTTTAATTTCTGAATTAATCATGTTGTCATAGTCAGACTTGGATAAAGATTCAATAGTTTGATTTAAACAGCATGATTCCAATGAATTTACTTCATCCTCTTTCAAGTGAGGGTATTTTTTAAGATATTGAACTATTTCGGAAACAAAAGTCTCTTTGTCTTTTTTTGTCCAAATATTTTCTGCTATAGTTTCTTTTACAGGTTCTTTAGTTTCTTCTTGTATATTTTGTTTTAAGCTAATGCCTAAGTTTTTTGCACACAATTCTAATTGAGCATCATAAATTCGTTTTGTTTCAATCTCTATTTTAGATGCAAAATCTATTTTTGTGTATTTTTCGCACGTTGAATTCATTGCGCACAAAGCCAAACTCTCTTTTTGTTCCTTAGAAATTTCTTTGTTTTTTGTTGGAATAATCGAAAGGTAGTTTTCATATAAATTGTTTCTTTCCTCCTTTGTCCAATTTCCCTGAGACATAATCCAACTGGTTGACAAAATCATAATTACACTTGTAAAAACTGTTTTCATTTTTTAAAAAATTAAGTTATAACACCTACTCGTTTCGCTTTTTGGTTTCCGCGCCGTTTGAATGGTTTCTGGACTCCATTTAATTTTCAATCTAATTAAAACTGGACAACTCCGCCTCCATGTTTTTCAGAACCGTAATGTTGTTTTCCATTTGTTTTAAGAAGCTTTCGTGTTTAATAAAATAGTAGCCGGATCCATCAAGACTTGAAGCTGATTCTAGTTCCGACATGCAAAGCGCATTGTTAGAAAGACTCTTTTTCAATCTTGGCAAATAAGTAATATACTTTGATAAGATATCAAATTGAACAGTTCCTTTTTTTGCTTTTTTAAGTTCGGATTGGACTTTTTTGAAAAGCGCATTATACGTTTTGTCAAAATAGACTTTTGCTTCATCGCATGATTTAGTCATACATTCGTTCATTTCCGCCACAGATTGTGCTTGGTCGCATTTGCCTGTCCAAGGATATTGTTGGGCGAGCGATGTATTCATTATCAACCCAATTACTAAGATTAAAAGATATTTCATTATATAATTTTTATTATTGTTTTAATGTTGTTATGGTTATCCATTCCCTTTTGCCATGGCAATCATGGAAAGATTTCGGGCATGTTCGGCTTCTCGCTCCTTTTTTTCAATATCTTCAATTTGTTGAAATAGCAAGGAATTGTACCGATTCACTTTTCCATTCATTGTGAATAAATCAAAAAATGCCCATAGCCCAAACCCTCCTAAAGTGAACCAAAATAAAAGTTGCCAACCCCATTTGTTGAGGTATGCATAATGTGTTCCGAATAAAAAGAAATAGAACAAGTAGGCCGTTCCTGTTGATCTAACCTTTGATTGTAAATAAAATTTATTCATATAATTTGTTTTTTAATACCATATTACAACCCTTCCTGCTCCGCCTGCTGCGCCTGGAACCCAGGTTGCACCAGAATAACCTGCCCCACCGCCACCACCACCACCAGGTGAATTTCCAGGAGAGGCTAATATTCCGTTAGTTCCACCTCTTCCACCATGAGAACCATATGAACCTCCTCCGTATGGACCACGTGCGGTATTTGAAGAGTCAAAATTTCCTTGTCCTCCAGTTATATTAAAAGTTCCGTTACTTGTTCCACCATCAGGAATTTTATATATACCTATTGAATTACCTCCTATTCCGCCCGTTGAGGTAATTAATGTTCCAAAACTTGAGTTCCCGCCGTCACCTCCGCCCGCATTCCCTCCTGCGCCAACAACAACTGAATAACTTGTTCCCGAAGAAACTGATAAAATGGATCTTCCATATCCGCCACCTGCACCACTTGATAGAGCACCAGTAACTGTAGCGGAAGAATTCCCGCCACCACCACCGCCACCCCAAACTTCTACCATGATTTTTGTTACTCCAGCTGGTATTGTGTAGGTAAAAGTGCCGGGAGTGGCATATACCTGCATATTTGAAAACAAACTTGGTCCCGTTGGTCCCGTTGCACCAGTTGGTCCAGCAGGACCTTGAATTCCTTGTAGCCCTTGTGCTCCTGCAGCTCCTTGTGGACCAGCGGTTCCATTACAAACGTATTGAGTTAACGTCGCATCAATTTCAGAAACATCTAAAACTCCGTTGCTATTTGCATCTAAGCCATATTCTAGTTTCACACCGCCAGTTGAGCAATTTGCACCTGCAGATTCAACGGTAGTTTTGACAAGCGAATTCAGACCATTTGTACCGTTGAGTCCGTTATTTCCATTTGCTCCTACAGGACCCTGAGCACCTTGGGGTCCTGTCGCTCCCGAAGGACCTGTCAATCCAATTGGTCCTTGAGAACCAGTTGGCCCAGCTGGCCCTTGAATTCCCTGTGGCCCTTGAATTCCTGCAGCTCCTTGTGGTCCGGCACTTCCATTACAAACGTATTGAGTTAACGTTGCATCGATTTCGGAAAAATCTAAAATTCCGTTATTATTTGCATCTAATCCATATTCCAATTTTACACCGCCGGTTGCGCAATTTGCTCCTGCAGATTCAGGGGTAGTTTTAACAAGCGAATTTTGACCATTTGTCCCATTCAAGCCATTGCTTCCATTCATTCCATTTGTTCCTGCGGGACCTTGAACTCCTTGAACTCCTTGTGCTCCGGTAGCGCCTGTGGGACCTTGCGGACCAGCACTTCCATTACAAACGTATTGAGTTAACGTTGCATCGATTTCAGAAAAATCTAAAATTCCGTTATTATTTGCATCTAATCCATATTCTAATTTTACACCGCCGGTTGCGCAATTTGCTCCTGCAGATTCAGGGGTAGTTTTAACAAGCGAATTTTTACCATTTGTTCCATTCAATCCATTTGTTCCATTACTACCATTTGCTCCTGCGGGACCTTGAACTCCTTGTGCTCCGGTAGCGCCTGTGGGACCTTGCGGACCAGCACTTCCATTACAAACGTATTGAGTCAAAGTTGCATCGATTTCAGATAAATCTAAAATTCCGTTATTATTTGCATCTAATCCATATTCTAATTTTACACCGCCGGTTGCGCAATTTGCTCCTGCAGATTCAGGGGTAGTTTTAACAAGCGAATTTTGACCATTTGTTCCATTAGTCCCATTTATTCCAGCGGGACCTTGAGCGCCTTGGGGTCCTTGTACTCCTGGCCCTCCGTTACAAACGTATTTAGTCATAGATGGATTGACTTCGTTATTATCAAGCAATAAATTTGAATTACTATCGAATCCAAATTCAATTTTAAATCCTCCGAAAGAACAATTAACACCTGTGGGTTCTGATGAGGTGTTTAACAAAATACTAGAATTTCCTGACCCGGAGTTGCCAGGACAAAGACTTATCCAGCCATTGTTTGATGTGAAATAATAAAAGCAATCAAAATTTGTATCAAATACAAGTAATGAATTTTCTGGATTTGCAATAGCAAAGCGTTCAGTTGTGCTCAATCGAGGTATTAATATTCCTTTGTCTGTTGCCTTTAATTCAAGTATAGAAGAAGAATGTGGAGTATAGGTTCCTATACCGACATTGTTTTGGGCGAGAAAGCAAAAATGATTGCATAGTAAGAAAATGAAAAAGGCTATTTTATTCATGGTTATTTAAGTAAATTAATGTGTCCTGTAAATGAAAAATTTCGATTCAATATCAAGTCTTTGTATTTGATTGTCCAAGTGTAGGTTCCATCTAGGCATTTCAATCCCTTAAATGTTCCATCCCATATTGCTTCATCATGAGATCTATGAATTAATTCTCCCCAGCGGTTAAAGACATGAAATTCGATAATATCACAATAAACATCAGGTGAAAAAACCACTTCAAAAACATCATTTACACCATCGTCGTCAGGAATAAATGTATTTGGGGCATAAAACACAACCTCTCTGTTGTAATTAGCTAAAATATAAGGTTTAAAATTTTCTGTCATTACCCAATTTCCCGAGGTAATCATATTATAATTAACAAGTTGACTTGAATTATTTTCAGCTGTCATTTTCCATTTACCATTCATCAAATGCCATGCGGCTATTTGCGAATAAAACCCATCTGTGGAACTATCATAAGTAATCCCAATTTTTACAGGGGAATTACTATCTGCATAGCGAGATATAGTATGATAAAAATTGGGATTTAAATAATATAAACCATTTTCAACGAATGTTTGTAAATAGCCATCAGCATTTGAAGGATAATTATTGAATCGAACTTGATATGGATTGGTTTCATTGCTAACCGGTTGAATAAGAACTGGTCGATATCTTCTTGTTCCATCACTTGATCCCACGGGAAATGTATATGAGTAACCTGAAATAGTCACCCATTGAGTAAATCCGGGAGATAAACTACTAATAAATCCTTCATCTTGGTAGGTTAATGAATTTGTAATGGCAAATGGTGAAGGATTTTCAATAATAACCCTTTGAATGTTCGTATTTAATTCACGGTCATTGAGAATTAGTGATCCCGTGTTATTTATTTTACAATCAACATTTTGAAGAGTTTTTCTGCGATTGATTGATTCTCCATTTCCAGTTAAAACCAAATTGTGAAATAGGGTGGAAGCACCATTGTCACTTCTAATATATTGTTGTGTGTTTCCATATAATTCAACCGTACTGGTCAAACATTCAAAAAATGCATTATTAATCCAATCTTGTTCTATTGCATAGAATCCACTTCCGCTTGTATTATTTGAATCGCTAATTTCAAAATCTCCCGGGTTTGGAAAACTTGAGTTTTTAGTAATTTTTAATATCCCATCATTTATTAGTTCTCCACCAGAAAATTTGGCTCCACCATTAGAACAGACTACGGTATTTGAATTAATAAAAAATGTTTCATCATTAGCAAAAAGTATTTGTGAATGAAGAGGTAAATCCAATAGAATTAAATTCCAAATTAATACCACATATAACCAACTGAATTTAAATAGTGAAATATAATCGAAATATCGTATATTTTTTCTTTCTGTTTTTTGACTCCTACAGTTAAGTTTGTAAGATGATAGGTTAAAACAGAGTCTTTGGTTCTTAAAAATCCAAATAGAAAGGCCCTTTTGGTAGCTTAAGTTATTGAGGGGAATTAGTGGGCGAATCATAAAATACACTTATAACACCAAAAATAACTAAATAAAATTAAGAAATAATAAAATAATATAAAGTAAATGTGAAATTACTAAAGAAAAAACAATGGTAATTTTAGTTTAATGAATCATCAGGTTGCAGAGAAAATTCGAATGGAGCGTTTGCGGCTAAACCTCAGCCAACAAAACATGGCAGATGAGTTGGGTATAACGGTCGCGGCCTATTCAAATTTAGAGCGTGGCGTCTCGGATATTTCGTTGAGCCGCTTGTACCAAATTGCACACATATTGAAGCGCGATCCATATTGGTTTTTAGCCAACGACTTTCGAGTAGAAGACGAAGCTGTTCCTTATATGACCTCCAATCAACAAGCGCTTAGCCATCAAGTGTTTATGTTAATTCAGCAAGTGCAGAATTTACAGTTGGAAATCAATTCGATTAAAACAAAAATTGGCTATTAATTGGTTTTGAAATCTTTTGACAAGTTAAAGTGAGTTTCAAAAAATCACAAACACCCCACCGCTCCGTTGGATTTACAATCCAGCGAGCTGTACTTAACATTTAACATTTCACTTTTTTTCAAGAAAATGTAATTAACCTTGTGGCAATCTTTTAACTTCTAGAACACTTTCCATTTCTTGATAATTGGATGCAGCTGAACAGCATCAGTCTTCGGAATTTTAATCCAACCCTCTTTTACAGGATTGTTGGATAAGCGAAGGATTAACTACGTTGCTGCTAACGCGGTACAAATCCTTCGATGCTAAGGCAAAAAACACCAGTAGATGAGATTATTTTGTTGTTCTAACAAATTCGCGCCATTCCATTTTAGTGCTGTCGAAAGTGAACAAATTTAAGTGACCTTTTTCTGATAATTGTTTATCCAAGGTACGTACATATAGAAATTTGGCAATTTCAAATCTGTTCTCTTCAAAGGTTAGCGACTCAATAATTTTGTATGCTTGTTGGTGATATAAGCATTTTGTCAATAAGTCTTTCGTAATTGTTTCCAGTTTGTCCTCTTCGAATGTTTGTGATTTTAGGTCAGCTAAAAATCCATCAAAGTCACTCAATTTGGTTTTGCATGCTGACGAACTATTTGCATTCACTGATGTCTGTAAATTGTTCTGTTGGTTTCCGCCAAATTGGTTCGAAGTGTTCTGTTGCGAGCTGGAAGATGAATGAGAAATAACAGTTCCGTTTTGAATGGTGGTGCTTTGAGTACTTGAACTAGTTTGAGTTTCTGTTACGTTCACTTGCATGTTAACATTTCCCGGTATTGTATTTTGAGGAAGTCCCGAAGCATTAACGTTCATTTGCATGTTTACATTTCCACTTTGCGGTTGTGATGCTGAATTTTGTGTAGAAGCACCTGTTCCAGAGACCTGGATATTCATACCAACATTGCCATTTTGTAGTGTAGGATCTACACCGTTTCCTGTAACTTGAATTTTCATGCCAACTGATTCAGACTCTTGAATAGCCGTTCCGTTAGCATTAGCATTGAATTGCACATTCATGCCAAGGTTTCCATTTTGCATGTCAGGATCTACACCATTTCCTGTTACTTGAATGTTCATTCCGATAGTTTCTGAGTTTTGATTTGAGCCTCCAGCATCAGTAGCATTGAATTGCACATTCATCCCTACATTGCCTGTTGTATTTGAGTTTACTCCAGTTGAAGTATTTGATGTGCCTTGCTGTTGCACCTGTTGCGAAGAGGTAACTTGTTGTGTCGTGTTGACATTTAAGTTTTGTTGATTATTAACTGATTGCACCTGATTGTTTTCAGGTCGGAATACGATTGCTTCTTGTTGTACAACACCACTGGCAGGCATCATGCTCACGAGCTGCAATACACCTTTACCTTTTTTGAAAACAACCTTAGTAGTGATGTCACTTGCTTCATCAAGAAAAAAGTTCTTGTCAATGTCCGGCGTTTTTCCATCAGAAAAAATAAGTTTTACGGAATATCCTCCATTTTTAATTCCTGATACAGCCACATTTGTTTGAGGAGCATCATTTTGCTTAATGCCATTCATAATGAGGTAAAATGGCTGCCCACCATTGTTAAAAACGGAAAGGTTTGATTGGCCAAATACCGCAGAAAAAGAAAAGGCAACGACAAAAAGTAGTAATAATTTCATAGTAGTTTAGGTTAATTATTCAAAGATATGAAATACTCAGAATTTTTTAATGCTTCCTTATTTCTTAATTCACGATCAAACTTCCACCTCGCTTATCGGGGTAAAAAACTGTGTTTGGAAATCAAGTAGTCGTTCTTCCTCTGTATTCAGTGCGGTTATCAACACACGGCATTTTGGTAAGCTTTCTGCCAATCGCGTTAAATTTCCTTTCATTCCTAAACGCATCAACTGGTCAGCATCGAGAACAGCAAAGAATTTAATTTTTCCCATGTTAAACCCATTCTGAAAGTACAATTCCGTGCTGCGCTTTACCGTACCAATGATCACCTCTGTGCCGTCGAAAAGGTCATTGCGTTGTTTAAGGATATTGCCTTTGTCTGTTACCATGTCCACGGTTAGATCCATGTCCTTGGCCAAATCTTTTAAACG
>JACCEE010192602.1_pt1 | contig 10000 bp, 9 predicted proteins | sample 7449931 | NCBI WGS metagenome assembly JACCEE01 (sample SAMN15323457, study PRJNA562643) | freshwater metagenome | isolation source: river surface water | place: USA:Blue River Watershed | collected 2017-08-19
AAGAAAAACTACATAATTTCACTTTTTTTGGTTTCAATTTATTCGGTGAGCAATTTGCATGCACAGGATAAGGAAGTAGAAGAACTTTGGAAAAATCAAATCGATACCGGAAGAGTTGTTTTTACAAAGTCGATGTATCTGGAAATTAACGAGCAGCAGGTATTGGATTTATTGGACCGGCAACCCAGTTTTGGTATGTACAAGGATAATTACTTTACCACTGGAATTCCGACCAATAAAAAAATAGACCAATATTCGGCTGATGCCAAGTTTCAGATCAGTATCCGTCAGCGGTTAACCAAAACCGTTCTGCCGTTTAATTCTCTTTTAATGCTGACTTATACTCAAAAGTCGTTCTGGGATATTTATCAGGATTCTTATCCGTTTGCCGATAACAACTATAATCCGGGGCTGGCCTTGATAAAACCGATTGTGGTCGACAACAAGCTGGGAGGGCTTGCAATTTTGGCTTTCGAACACGAATCGAATGGTTTGGCCGACAGCCTGAAATCGCGCAGTTGGAATTATTTTGTGTTTACAGGCACCTATTTTTACAACATGTACTTTACATTCCAGGCAAAAGTGTGGGCTGGATGGGTCAGCGACGATAACCCGGACTTGTTGGACTATCGGGGATACGGGCTGCTTGCTGCAAATTACCGAAGTAAGAATGACCGCTTTGGGATTTCGGCCATCATAAATCCGCGGAAGAAACTGACCCGCGCGAATACGAAGCTGGAGCTCAATTATAAGCTCGCTCCAAAATTTAATCAGTACCTGTTTTTACAATGGTACAACGGATATGCAGAAGGTCTTTTGGAGTACAATCGGTACAGCTCGATGGTCAGATTGGGGATTTGTATTAAACCTCCGATGCGCAATTTTTATTAGCAAACAACAAAAGCTGATACAACAAAATGCGGCATAAATAGGGATTACTTAAGCATCGTTTATTGCAGGATTTCAGTCTGGTGCTTCAATATTGAAAGATAGTTCTACGATTCGTTGTATGATAGGTGTTATGTCTAGTAGAAAATAATTAAAAGGGGTGATTTTTACCATGAGAAATTACATTCAGATTACAGATAATTTGAAAAGAGTGCTTTCAAAAAAGGAAGACGTTTCAGATGATTTGGCGGCTCATACGGAGTCTGCAATCGGTCAATGTAAACTGGCTTTGAAACAATTGCACGAGTTAGTATTGGCTATCGGTTTTCCAGACAAGAAATCTGAAATTTTCTTTTTTAAAGTAATCAAGCCCAGGGTATACAGTCAGCTGTTATATTTTCAGGCAATTTTGGAGCTGGAGAGTATCCGCTTAAGTTCTAATGCCTTCAATTACAATATAAAGCTAGTCGGGTGTCAAGAGAAAATATTGTCGTACTTCGAAGAGCATAAGATCGACGTAGGATATTTTCGTTATGGATGTCAGCATCTTGACGAAAAATATTTCATGCGGGACGAACAGGAAATTCCCAGCCAACTTCGGAATAATCTTCATTTATCGGATGAACAATTCTATACTTGGCATGATCATACCTTTTCATTGATTATGGTCTATGATGTGTTACTCGAATATATTGCGAATGAAATGCTGAAAGGGAGTTTGGATCTGTAAGACAATCCACTGAGTAATAGACAACCAATCTTAACGAAAATTATCATGATATATAATCATCTCAAATTTGTTAGAAATGCAGATCTAATTTCACTGTTTATTGCATGTCCATTTAAAAATCGTGATTTGAATTGCCCATTTTCTCATTTTCATTATTTAAAAGATGAGTCAGCGCAAATACAGCAAATTCTTTTTGTTCCCCAACACCGGTTGGATGAAATGCGGCTCATCCATAGGGCCTGTTTTGAACGGTTAATTTCCGAGCAAATGGTTTCGATGAGTAACGATTGGCAAAAAGCAATTACCGCAAGTCGTCTGGCTATGAAATAGACAACTGATGAATTCCTGATTGACCACATAAGCGTTACGATATAACTTTTTTTAAACGGATACAAATGCAACTATTCATAAATAGAATTAATCTTTTGTATTTCGTGTTGAAGAAGCTTGTGACGTTTATTCATTAACTGAAGGTATAAACAGAAAACAAGGCTATGAAAACAACTAATTACCACTTTAAAAGGGGATGGGGCTGCTTGGTTTTGGTCCTATGTCTTAGTTCCTGCGAGCTTTTTGAGTACCATCCGTACGATACACAAAACTTCAAAAAGACTGATGTAAATGCCGTTAACATTGCTAAGATTGAACTACAGGATGACAATTCGGACACGCTTCGCTTTGTATTTACAGGTGACAGCCAACGCTATTACGACGAGATAGAATTATTCGTTGATAATGTCAACCAACGCGGTTGTATTGACTTTATAATTCACGGAGGTGACATTACTGACTTTGGTCTCAGTAAGGAATACAACTGGATGTACGACATTTTGAATCGACTGGATGTACCATTTGTGACCTTGATCGGCAACCACGATGTTTTAGGGCAAGGCAAGGACGTTTACCTGGAGGTCTTCGGGGACTATAATTTCTCATTCGTTTCTCACCGCACACGTTTTATTTGTTTAAATACAAACGCGCTCGAATTTGACTACGCTACGCCAGTTCCTGACTTTGATTATATGTCAGGTTTCCTGAATGACACAAACGGTGTTGACCAAATGATTGTAGTAATGCATGCACCTCCATACAGCGATGAATTCAATAATAATTCTAGTGCTATGTTCAATTATATCATCGAGCAGTATAAAAACGTACGTTTTTGCTTGTATGCGCACAACCACCAGTTTGAAATTAATGACTTTTTTAACAACGGTATTGAATACTTCGGTTGCGAAGACATTTCAAAACGAAGCTACCTTGTCTTCACTGTCACACCTGACGCTTTCAGTTACGAGCTTGAACCCTTTTAATTGATTTAATTAATGAAAACAACAATCATATTGAGTAGCTTACTACTGCATTTCTCTGCTGCCGGGTTTGCGGAAGGAGATTCGGAATATACAGAACGGGATATTCGGAAATCACAAAAGGAAGAGAAAATAAGAAAACAATGGGCAAGGCTACTCCCCCGACAAAACAAGCTTCAATTCGCAGGCTCAATGGGGATGTTTTCCGGTTCGTTCGGATGGTACTACGGGAAGAAGAACCAATGGGAAACCGATTTATTCCTGGGCTTTATTCCGAAAATGAACCGGCAAGACGGTCATGTCACTATGACTTTGAAAGAAACGTATACTCCCTGGAGGATTGAGTTAAACGAAGATTTCAGTTATGAACCATTAACGACAGGGATTTATATTAATAAAATATTTGGAGAATACTTTTGGAGTAAGCTTCCTGAACGTTATCCTGATGGATACTATTTCTGGGCCGTTAATACACGATTCAATATTTCCTTGGGACAAGCAATTTCTTTTGAACTAAATAAATCGCCCTTGTTTGGGGAAGAGATTTCGTTTTATTATGAGTTAAGTACGAATGACCTTTATCTAATTAGCGCGATTGGAAACCGGAGTATACGAACTTGGGATATCATTGGCTTATCGTTGGGAATTCGGTACCGAATGTTTTAGAAAATTTTGGAGAGTTTTCGGTTACCCAGAAAGCTGAAAATGGAATTCTTGAAATAGAATCTGTTTCAGGTATAAAAGTAAAACGTCTTTTCTCCTATAGAATTCAATATATTCAGAATACGATATACAAGCGGGGTATCCTGGAAAGTTCTCATGTCAGAACTTTTGAGAACGGAAAACTCAATTCCGATATCTGATTGAAACGTCGACGTGGCTTGTATCTGATTGTTAGTGACGGCGATACAGCAAGGGTTAATGATTTAATAACCTACAGCGGAAGCCTGGTTTATTTTAATGAAACCAAAGAAGTTAATAAAATATTTAAAGAGAGAAGCGCAGAATCGGAATTCATAAGCAAATCAAGTGTGCACGAATACATAATTAAAGATAAAAATGGCAGGAAAACCAATAAATATTTCTACAAAGAAGGCCTATTAAATTTGCCGAAATGAAACACTTCATGGGAATTGTTGAGTTAAAACTAATATCATCAAGCAGAGTAAATGATTGAATTTAAGGGTCAGCAAAATTTCTGTTTGATCGAATGATCTACTAGGTAGATCATTCGCTGCTTGTTACCCTTTTCTTTCAATGTATGGCAAATTAAAAAGACATTACAAATGAAAAATTTACTTGTATTATCAATTATTTATTTAATTGGGATTAGCTTATTGTTGATATTTAATGAATTAACGTATCGTCGACTTGGTCCAAAAGGAGAAGTAACACGAAAATTTGCTCACTTCTCTTCTGTTTTGGCAACGATACCGTTTCCTTATATTTTTCCTTCACATTGGTATGTTCTGGTATTCGCGCTTCTATTTGCAATTGTGTTATTTCTTACCCAACACAGTAAGCTACTTGGTTCGATACATGATATTGGACGAAAATCGGTAGGAAGTTATTTGTTGCCAATTGCAATTTACGTCGCTTTTCTTTTTGCTGACTTGCAAGAGAATAAATTTATCTACATACTCCCTATGCTAATTTTAGCCGTTTGCGACCCCATGGCTGCCATTCTTGGCACTAACATTACAACTCATAAAGGAAGGATCAAAATATTCGGGAAAAAGTTTAAAAAAACTTGGCTCGGAAGTGGTTTATTCCTTCTCATAGGTTTCGTAATCAGCATTATAGCTCTTTGTTTTCACAGAGGAGTATTCGATTTTAAAGCATTTTGGCTGGCCATGCTCCTATCTGTGGTAACTATGGTTGCGGAATTGGTAAGCTGGCGTGGTTCTGATAATCTCAGCATACCTTTAAGTGCTGCAATAATCCTGGTAATATTTCTCTAAAAAACAGATAAGAGTCTGAGTCTAAAATATTATAAAATAAAAGAGATGTTAAAAATAATTATTAATGGAGCAAACGGTTTTGTCGCATCTAACTTCATCAACGAGTTATTGACGCAACATTATGAAGTCGTTGCATTGGTGCGCGGAAACAAGAAGTATTCGGCAGAAGAACGCATGTTCGATGTTATGAATGATATCAATGATGGAGCTTTTACGGTGCCTAAGAACCTAAGGATATTTAATTACTCATTGCTGGATGAGAATTTTGGTTTACCTGAAGAAACACTTTCAGAGTTGTTCCAGGGCGATGTCGATTATTATCACTTTGCAGCCAGCTTGAAGTATGATTTTAAAGCCAAGGATGAAATCTTCCAAACGAATATGGATGGCGTAGAAAATTCGGTTGCTGTGTTTTCAAAATATGCAGCAAGCAGTAATTCGCGCTTTTTCTTTATTAGTACGGCCTATTCTTGTGGAAAAATGGCAGGTCGGTTCGAAGAAAAATTCTACGACATTGCAGATATCGAAGAATTCCGGAATTATTACGAACAATCCAAACGTTACGCGGAAAACCTGATTCGGAAACATATGGAAAACGAAGGGTTGAATGCACATATTCTTCGTTTGTCGCAAGTAGTTGGTAACAACAAAACCGGTATAACCAAGACTGATTACGGAATCTTTGATTTCTCAAGACGAATTCAAAGTTTGGCAACAAGAACTCCGGATTTGAAATTGCGGGTTAAAGTTGATCCTGAGTCGACACAAAACCTTATTCCGATTGATAAGGTTGTAAGCTACCTGGTGCAAACGGTAAAGATTCAGCAGTTACCGGTGATCTTGAATATGGTTGCAAAGAATGCAGTTCGTAATAGCGACATCCTGAAAACTCTGGGACAACTGCTGCCCATCGAATTGATTCCGCAGATGGATTTGGATAAATCAGAAATGAGTGTGTATGAGAGAATCATCTCAATTGGTATGTCGTTTACTGCCAGTTACACAGGAACAAATATTCAATTTGACACAACAAAGCTGGACGAAATAATGGAGGCTGATGATAACGAAGCGACCGCCGAGTCTATTCATCGCATGATCACTTATTTCCTTGACGAAAATTCCGGCAAAAAAGCCAAAGTTGCGTGTTAAACAACAAGAAAACAAAACAATGAAACAGATAACAGTAAGAGGAGAGAAAATTATAAATGTGCCTAATTTTATCAGTCTTTATCGGCTGTTGGCATTTCCACTCATTTTTTACTTTGCACTGACGGGGCAAGAAAAATACTATGTGATTTTTTTGTGTATCAGCTTGGTCAGTGATGTGCTTGATGGCAATATTGCTCGTTATTTTAAGCTGCAGACGCATTTTGGCGCAGCGCTGGATAACCTGGCCGATATTTGTACTTATGCGATGGCTTTGCTCGGTTTATTCCTGTTTAAGTGGACCGAAATTGAACCGCATGCCTGGCTTTTGTATTTATTCCTTACGGTGTTTGTATTGAGCTACATCGTTGCATTTACCCGTTTTGGAAAAATCCCCGGATTACACCTTTACTCAGCTGTTTCGGCCGGGTATATTCAAAGTATCTTCTTTTTCATACTTTTCGTTTTCGGCTTTTATACCTGGATGTACTACCTGGCGGTAGGCTGGGGTGTGTTGGCTTATATCGAAAAGATTTTTGTATTGCTTCGTCTCGATGATATCCGTATTGGAGTGAAGGGGCTTTACTGGTTGATGAAAAGCGAAAAAAGCAGATCCTAAAGTTCAGAACCCATGTTAAGGATATTTACTGTTGCCATTTTTATGGCTGTTGTAAGTTCCGGGGTTTTTGCGCAGGGAGTCTCAGGTGTTATGCGCGAAGCAGACACGAAGGACCCAATTCCTTTTGCCAATATATGGATCAAAGGAACCTTGCAGGGAACCCAATCGGATCTGGACGGACGGTTTAGCATACCCTCTCCCAAAGGTGATACGCTCGTTGTATCCGCAGTTGGTTTTGTCCAACAAGAATTTATTCTGAAGAGAAATCAGCGGAATGAATTTACTGTTGACATGCAAAAGGATGTCAAGAAAATTGATGAAGTTACCGTAAAATCGGATATTCCGTTTGCTCGCATCGTATTCAACCAAATTCAGAAACACAAAAAGGAAAACCGCGATAAGCTGGATCAGATTCCGGCTTATAAAATGCTCGAGAATACGACCGTTTATATCGCCGTGGACACAACCGCAAAGGTCAGCCGTTTCTTTAATAATATGTCGGAAGTAACCGTCAGCCTGGAAGGACAGGATATGCGTTTTTCACCGATTTATCTGGAAGAGGTCGCCGAGAATGTTCAGGGTGATTCTACAGAAATTGTCTATGACAAGAAAGACGGTATTTTCCCTCGGTCGGAATCTTTCATCGAAAGTTTTGTGTTGAAGAATGTGGCTGTAGATATGGATTTCTACAATGAGCATATCCAGATTATGGACCGCGGATACGTATCGCCGATCAGTAAGAGTGCATTGCTTTTTTACGACATCTATTTCAACGATACGATCTTTCAGGATGACCATAAGTACTATCATTTAACTTATGCACCCAAGAATCCCCGAAACCCGCTATTCTCCGGCAGTTTTACGGTAGATGCGGATACTTACGCTTTAACCAAAATTGATGCTTTTATTTCGGGTAAGGCAAACCTGAATTTTATCAATGGCTTTCGGGGAAGTGTGAAATATCAGATCGATCCTAATGGCAATTACTTTTTCGATCATCAGAGTGTTGACATCAATATGTCGCTGAAGGCGAATAAGGATTCAACGAACACATACAGCTCCAAACGCCTTGATAATATTGCGAGCGGTAACTGGTTGATCAATAAGACTACAAGCTATTCTACATCTATAAGGTTAGACGACGTTGCTGCCCGCGATTGGAAGGCCCAACCGGAATTTGATGTTAGTCATCTGGATGACGAAACTTATCAAAGTGTCAATAATTTGAAGCAGGCTCCGATTGTAAAGAATGTTGACAAAATCGGAGGTGTTGCTCTGACCAGTTTTTACAATATGGGGAAAATAGATGTTGGGCCGGTGTTCGATATCTATTCAACAAACATGATTGAAGGGAACCGAATTTCAATTCCGTTGCGTACCAGTGAGCAAATGTTCGAGCGTTACTCAGTTGGTGGATTTGTGGGCTATGGTACAAAAAATAAGGAATTTAAATTTGGAGCCAACTTCGACATGCAACCGGGCAAGACTGATAAGTTTGTGTTTCGTTTCCGCTATTACAACGATTATAACTTGATCTCGCAGGATCGCTTTTTGCGTTTCATCAAGCATAACCCGAATAATAAGGGGAATAGTAACTTTATTGCGGTTTTCACAACGAAAGAAAAGAATCCCTACCTGAAAGAGGAGAAATATCTGGAAGGACGTATTGAGTTTAATAACTCAAAAGACTTGCACCTGGAGGCTTCACCCTATGTAAATTGGAATTTCAGCACGCCGTATGTTTCGTTCACCAAGGATGGAATTGCTTACGATAAATACACGAACTACGGGGTTGTGTTGGATGCCCGCTTTGCGTTCGGACAGGATTACGACAAGTATTTCTTCGATCGGATCTACTACGTAACTCCGGTTCCGGTAATCAACGTTGGTGTTGATTTGGGCCGAATATCGGTTCCCGGGATGGAAGATGACCAAGGCTTTTATGCGCGGTTCCATTCTTCAATTCAAGGACGTTTTTTACTCGGTCAGATGTTTTTCAATTATATGGTGAACGGGGGGTACTTATTCGGCGATGCACCGTACGATCAGCTTGACTTGCCGGTAGGCTCCATGTCGTTGGGATATGCGAAGTTTCGCTTTAACTTGTTGCACCATGCATCGTTTGCGCATAACGCTTACGTAAATCTTCATTCGCACCTGAATGGCGGTGGCGTTTTATTGAATAAAATTCCTTTAGTTCGGAAATTAAAATTGCGGGAGGTGGTGTCACTTAAAGCGCACTACGGTAAATTGACAAACTCGTATCATGGCGTTTTTGATTTACCCGACTTCTTCCATAATGAAAAGAATACACCTTATGCTGAAATTGGCTTTGGTGTAACCAATCTTTTCAAGGTGTTGCGCATTGAATATGTGCGCCAGTTAGGAAGTACCTACCGAAATAGTGACTTTACCTATAAAAATGGTATCTTCTTCCGGACGGAGATGAGTTTTTAAATTTGAAAGCATTATTAAGATGATAGAATATACAACCAAACTACGGAAAAGAAACAGATGAATTAGTCGATAAAATTGAATCATAAGAAAGTAATATTCTGAAAAAATCGATAGAGCCTCTCATGTACTTGCTGGCCCATTCAATCAGTTGAAATCGTTTATTAATTCTTATGAATTTAAACATGAAGAAGAAGAGATAATATTCTTCAAAGAAATTAAACCTAAATTCTGTTGCAGGCTGATTTATTACAGGAAACTTTACAATATTGAGATGAATCGTCCCGCGGGGGTGAATAAACAAAAGGAATATTTGGACGAAGAACTAGACGAGATAAATAAATATAACAATAAATTGCGCTCAATAACTTATCAGATGTGCCGACATTCGAGATTGATTTTATGAAGAAAGTTCCGACGATTTGGGACGAGACGGTCTTTATCGATGACTACCTTGGTAAATACTGTGTTTTGGCGCGTCGTTATGACGACCAATGGTATATCATTGGTGTAAATGTGCAGGAAAAAGCGATTCAAATAGATCTTAAGATTCCAATGGTGGTAGGAGAAGAGCTGACCCGAATATCGGACGATGATGGGTTGGGACCGTATACGGACCGGTTGTTTGTTACGGAGGACGGTAGTGTCCATATTTCTATTCAGCCTAATGGAGGGATCATTTTAAAAAACTAGTATGATAAACATGTTGGGAGATAGCAAAAATGGGATGTAGAAGATCTATTGTTATAATTTAGGCTTTGCTGAACTGCAAATCAACTAAGAAGGCTGTCCTTTAAAAACGGGCAGCCTTTGTTTTTCCTTGTTTTTATAGCTTCGATGAACTGATGATGGCATAATAATATAGATCTCGCTGGTTTCCAATTCATCTTAA
>JACCEE010389323.1_pt1 | contig 9999 bp, 8 predicted proteins | sample 7449931 | NCBI WGS metagenome assembly JACCEE01 (sample SAMN15323457, study PRJNA562643) | freshwater metagenome | isolation source: river surface water | place: USA:Blue River Watershed | collected 2017-08-19
ATGGAGGCGGCTTGGGAAGGCGACGGCGTTTTGGTCAATTCCGGCAAATTCAATGAGCTGCCTTCAGGAGAAGCCAAGAAAGCGGTGATTGCTGAGGCGGAAAAGCAGGGCTTCGGCAAGGCGCACATCACGTGGCGGCTGCGTGACTGGGGCATTTCCCGCCAGCGCTACTGGGGCGCGCCGATTCCGGTCATTCATTGCGAAAGCTGCGGCGTGGTTCCGGTTCCGGCGGAGCAACTGCCGGTGGTGCTGCCCGGCACTGAGCCGCCCTACGGCAGCCATGCCCCGCTGCACCAGCAGGAGCAGTTTTATACTACGACTTGCCCGAAATGCGGCCAGCCTGCCAAGCGCGAGACCGACACCATGGACACCTTCATGGAATCCTCGTGGTATTTCGCCCGCTACACCAGTGCCCGCAAAGAGGACGGCATTTTGGATGAAGAGGCGGTCAAATACTGGCTGCCCGTTGATCAGTACATCGGCGGCGTGGAACACGCGATTCTGCATCTGCTTTACTCGCGCTTCTTCACCAAGGCCCTGCGCGACCTCGGCTATTTGACCATTGATGAGCCGTTCACCAATCTGCTCACTCAGGGCATGGTGATCAAAGACGGCGCGAAAATGTCGAAATCCAAGGGCAACGTGGTTGACCCCGACAATCTGATTCAGCAGTACGGCGCGGACACGGTGCGGCTTTTCGCCCTCTTCGCAGCCCCGCCGGAGCGCGATCTGGAATGGAACGCTCAAGGCGTGGAAGGCTGCTTCCGCTTCCTCAACCGGGTTTTCCGCCTGATTCACGCCAGCTTGGACTGCTTCGCCCCAGAGAATGCGGGCGCGGTTTACATCGGCAGCCTTTCACCCGCTGACCGGCAATTGCACCGCAAGACGCATCAGACCATCCGCCGGGTCACGGAGAGCATCGAAAAAGATTTTCATTTCAACACCGCCATTTCCGGTGTGATGGAATTGGTCAACCTGATCACGGCGGAGACCGCCCAGCCTGCGGACCGCCGCGTGCTGCGCGAAGCCCTCGAAACCGTGCTGCTCCTGCTTTTCCCGATGGTGCCGCATTTCTGCGAGGAAATGTGGCAGCTCACCGGCCACAGCCAGACCTTGCAGGAGCAGGTTTGGCCGAGCTTCGATCCGGCTGCGGCTGAGGAGGACGAGCTGACTATCGTCGTGCAGGTCAACGGCAAACTGCGTGGCCGCCTGACGGTTCCGGCGGCCACGGGCGAGGAGGAGCTGAAGGCCCTTGCGCTTGCCGAGGAGCGGGTGAGCGGCTTCATAGCGGGCAGGACGGTTCAAAAAATTATTGTGGTCAAAGACAAACTTGTTAATATTGTTGTCAAGTGAACCAAGCCCTCAAACCATCAAGGAGTGCGACTGTGAACCGGATCTCCGCTGCCCTGCTGTTTTTTTTCGCCTTCCTGCTGCTGCTCGGCGGCTGCGCGGGCTATTACTTCCCCAACGTCTATGACGGCCCTGAAGTCACCATCTACATGCCGACTTGGGGCAACCGCACCGACAAGCTCGGCATTGACAGCACGATGTACAACTCGCTGTCCGACTGGTTCCTCAAATCGGACAAAATTAATCTGACCAAAGAAAAGGAGGGCGCGGACCTCATTCTTGCCGGCGAGATCATCTCCATCCGCCTGCCTGGTATCGGCTGGAGCGGCGCGGCCCGAACCACGGATGTCAAGGTGGAGCTGGCCCTGCGCTACGTGCTGAAGGATCTGAAGAGCGGCAAGATCCTTTGGGAGGAGCCCCGCCAGATCTGGACTGAGGATTACAACACTGTGGCCCGGCAGGCCAGCTCGGAAGACGAGGCGGTCGCGAACATCCTGAAAGATGTTTCGGAAAAGATCTATCTCGGCACCATTTCGAGGATCCGCAAACTGTCCAAGCAGAACTGAGACAGCCGGCGGAGCGGCTCTTGACAAAACAACAGGCAGAGCTGACAATGCTGTTATCTGCCTGTGCCTGCGTTCCGGTCAGCAGGCCGCGAAATAAAAATTGGCAAGGCGGTCAAAAACAGCTTCCATATATATGATTATCTGGCGTATAGTCAAAAAATGGAGACAGACCGGTCGGCTCCAGCCCTGCCGGACAACCAAAGCGAATGAGGGTACCAGATGAACTACGGTGTGGTCAGCCAAGAACAGCTTGAGAAAATTGATGAAATACTGTCCGAGCAGCTCATTAAGATCGGTGTGGACTGTGTGATCATCATTGACATGGCGGGGAACATCATCACGGCCAAGGACAACGGCACGTCCAAATATGATGTCTATTCCTTCGCCGCTCTGGCAGCCGGCAATTTCGCGACCGTTGACGCGATGGCCAAGCTGGTCGGCGAGCAGGAATTCTCCCTGCTTTTTCACAAGGGCACGGACTGCAACATCCATTTTTCCAAAATTGACGAGGAGCTGCTTCTGATCACCATGTTCGGGAAGCACATCTCTCTGGGGTTTCTCAGGCTGAACGTCGTGAAGGCTCTGGAGCAGATACGCAAGCTCTGGGGAGGCAAATGAGCCTGTCCGGCCCGATATTGGAACTTGTCCTTCGTCAACAGCATCAAACCAACAGCGGGAGACTGCCTTGAGCTTCATCAATCTGCGTGAGAAAATAGTCCAGGTGAAAATAGTCTATTACGGGCCTGGCAGAGGAGGCAAGACCTCCAACTTGGAGTACATCAACCGGAAGTTCAGCAAGCAGATCCAGTCCGAGATGGTCAGCCTCAAAACCCACGGCGACCGGACTCTGTTCTTCGACTTCCTGCCTTTTGACATGGGCAAGATCAAGGGCTATGAGCTGAAGATCCAGCTCTACACCGTGCCTGGCCAGGTGAAGTACAACGCCACCCGCAAGCTGGTGCTCAAAGGCGTGGACGGCATCGTCTTCGTCGCCGACGCGCAGGAGGCGATGCGCGAGAAGAACATCCGCTCCCTCAACCAGCTGCACGAGAATTTGAAGGAATACAAAGAGTCCATTTTTAAAATACCCTTGGTCATGCAGTACAACAAAGTGGATCTCCGCGACCAAGGCATCCCCATCCTCCCCACCGCCGTGCTGGAGCAGGATCTGAACAGCAAGCTCAAGGTGCCGTACTTCGAGGCCAGCGCGCTGACCGGCCACAATGTTCCTGAAACACTCAAAAAGATCATCTCTCTCACTGTGGTGTCGGTGCAGAAGAAGCTCCTGTGACATGGGACAGCATGGACAGCTGACGCAGTGCCCCTGACAAGTTCGGACAAAGATCATGGCTCCCTCAATCGACGAATTTGAAGACCTCACCCAGTTTGCAGACGAGTCCTTCGATACTGAAGGGGTTGATTTGTTTGAATTTTCTGAAGACGAAGATTCCCCGCTGCTGCGTCTCAAGTCGATTGTGCTCTCGCTGGACTGGGACATCACCGAGGAGATACTGACCGAGCTGAACGAGGAGCTGGCCAGCCTGCGCGCCATGTGGAAGGACGACAAGGTGGCGCAGATTTATCTTCAGGGCATGGAGAATGTCGGCAAGTACATGCAGGCGGAAGGGGCCTACGCCCATCCCAACGCCATCAAGCTGCTGCTCACCTTGTACCACAACTATGAGAAAATAATCTCGTCGCCCAACATCAGCGGCGAAAGCATCACCGCCATGCTCAAGGCGGACATCCGCAAATTCAAGGTGCTGCAATATCAGATCAGCGCCTTGAAAAGCACGCGGAGCGAAGGCCGCGAGGAGCTGACCGCCGTCGCCCCTGAAAAACCGTCCGCAGCCGCTGGCCGTCCTGCTGCTGCCCCCGCCGCCTCGTCCCCGGCGGCAGCTCAAGACAGTGCTGTTCCGGGGCCGCTGCGCAGCATGGAGGCCACTATTCTGGGGCTGGAATGGGAGGTCACAGACGAAGGGCTTGAAAAATTCAACAAAGAATCCGCTGAACTGCGCAGTCATCTCAGCGGCAACAAGGAAGCGCAGGTGCTGATCCAAGGCTTGCAGGCCCTTGGCTCCTACATCCGCGAGCAGAAGACCAATGCGCATCCCGACTCCTTCACTATCCTGCATTCGTTCTACGACGCGCTGAAAATGCTGCTGGAAAGTCCGCAGCTTGGCCCGGAGCAGCGGCGCGACATCCTGCTGGAGCAGATCGGCAGCCTCAACAGCCTGAAAGAGGTGATCGCCCGCGCCGCCGCTGCGCCAAAGGAGCCTGAACCAGCTGCCGTCGAGGAAGATGAGGAGGAAAGTCCGATCGCTAAGGCGGAGGAGGAGCCGGTTTTCCCGGCGGAAGAGGCTGCTGAAGAGGAAGAGGATCGTCTTGACAGCGGGTTTTCCTTTGATGATGAAGAGGAGGAGGCCCCAGCTGCCGTGCTGTTCAAGCCGGAAGCTCCGGTCAAACCGGCGGCAGACAGCGGCGATGACGATGACGAGTTCGGCGATGACTTGTTTTCTTCGGGAAGCGGTGTCGTTCCCGCTCTGGCCGACGCGGAGGAGGAAGGGGGCTTCGGCGGCAGTGTCGCCGCAGCAGGCCTCAGCCCAGACCGGGAGGCGGAGCTGGATGAGAAGCTGGATTCTTTTTTCAATTTTGACGACGAGCTGCCCGAAGCCAAGCCGCCTCAAGCCGCCGCCGCTGCCAAGCCCTCTTTGGCCCATGTCCTTGATGACGCGCCAGAAGAGGACGAAGATGACAATGCGGAGCTGGATTCATCTTTTTTCAATTTTGACGACGAGCTGGATGATGGTCCTGCGGAGAAAGCCGCTGCGGGCGGCAAAGATCCTGTCTTGAATTTTGACGATGACAGCAGCTTTGCTGCCGAGGAGGAGGCTCCGCCTTTGCCGACAGCTGGCAAGCAGCGTCTTTCAGCGGCGGCGGAGCAGGCCGAAGAAGATGAGGAAGATGACGAGCTGGATTCTTTTTTCAATTTTGATGACGAGCTGGACGAGCCGCCTTTGCAAAAAACGAAGGCCAAACCGCCAGCGGCTTCTGTTGTATTTAAGCAGGATGAGGTGAGTTTCGCTGACGACAGCCTTCTTGATGAGGACGAGGAGGAGGCCGGGTCTCCTGCCGCCGCTCTGGCTGATGAGGCGGAACCGCCTGCGGAGGAGAAAGAGGAGGACGAGCTTGGCTCGGATTTCGACAGTTTCTTCAGCTTTGACGAGGAGGAGAAGGGAAATGTCGAGCCGCCAGCGGCTTCTGCCGTATCTGCTCAGGATAAGGTGAGTTTCACTGACAGCCTTCTTGATGAGGACGAGGAGGAGGCCGGGTCTCCTGCCGCCGCTCTGGCTGATGAGACGGAGCCGCCTGCGGAAGAGAAGGAGGAGGACGAGCTTGGCTCGGATTTCGACAGTTTTTTCAGCTTTGACGAGGAGAAGAAGGAACATGCCGAAACACAGCAGCAAAATGAGCCGGTAGAACCGGAAATTGGCAGTGAGAATGCCGCAGAGATTAAATCAAAACTTGATTCACTCTTCAGTTTTGAAGAAGATGCTCTGGGCCATTCAGAAGTGACGGCAGGTTTGCAGGACGACACGCCGGATTTGGATGATGCGTTCATAACACCTTTGGATGAGGAGTTGTCTGAGCTGCCAGACAAGGTTGTGCACGAAGAGCTTGGCGCAGACAACGCAGCCGCCGCCGAAGGCGCTGAGGAGCCGTTCTTCAGTGTCGGCAGAGAAAACGAGGCCTTTGACGCGGAGCCTGAGGAGGATGCGTCAGCGGAGGATGAGCCGTTCGGGCTGACAGGGGCGGATGAGCTGGAAGAGACTGCGTCGTCTGCCAGCTTGGCCGCCGAGGACGGAGAGGACAGTTTTTTCAGCTTTGACAGCGGTATGGATGACGCGAAGGAGGCTGCTGCTCCTGAGTTCACGGCTGAGGCGGGAGAAGAAGACGGCATAATTGCCGCCGCCGAAGGCGCTGAGGAGCCGTTCTTCAGTGTCGGCAGAGAAAACGAGGCCTTTGACGCGGAGCCTGAGGAGGATGCGTCAGCGGAGGATGAGCCGTTCGGGCTGACGGAGGAGGCTGGAGAGGAGCTGCTGCTTGACAAAGAGTACGAGGCGGAGAGCCAAGCCTTGTTTTTCGGCCAAGATGATCTGCCAGATCCCTTTGTCAGCAGAGCGGAGCCTGCCGAAGAAGAATCTGCTGCCGCAGCAGCAGATACAGGGGGCAGCCCGGCAGAAGCTGCTGTCTCTTTGGCAGCTGCCGTTGCCGCCTTGTCTGCGGCCCCGGCAGCCGCCGAGCTGCGGCAGGTTGCGGATCTCGCTGCGGCGGCCCGGAGCGAGACTCCGCCGTCCGCGCCTCAGTCTGTCGTTCTGAATTTGCTCGCTGCTGCTGCGGCTCTGCTTCTCCAAGCTCCTGACGGCGGAGCAGGCGGCGGAGCAATTTTGCAGGATCTGGCTGCGGCTGTGGAGCGGGCAGAGGAGCCTGAGGTTCTGGCTGGAGCAGTGAGCCGTTACACAGCATGGCAGCAGGAGCTTGTTGCCGGTCTGCTCCGCCGCCGTCCGCAGCTGCCGGAAGAGATGGCACCCGAGGACGGCTTAGGTCTGGTTCGGGAAGAATTCTCTCGGCTCAAGCAGGAGCTGCTGACCGAATTCAGTCAGCTCCGCAAAGAGCTGATGACGCTGCGGAACTGAACGCCGCAAGGCGTTCAGAAGGAATAGCCGAGGCTCAGATAGCCGGAGGTCTGCCTGCTTTCCGCCTCCATGCCGATTCGGCCTAACGCCTTGCCGTTCACGGTCTGCTCCTGCTCGCCGTCCACGTCAATCCAGACCTGATGCAGCCCGGCCTTCACATGCCACCATGGCGTGAGATAATAAATGCCGGACAGATCGAGCAGCCAAGCCGAGCCGTCCAAATCTCCGGCAGCCCGTTTGTTGCGGCGGAAGAACAGGGTCTCATCTTCCGCGCTGATCAGCGGCGCCGCCGCGACGCTGCCGGTCAGCCGGAGCTGCGGCAGGAGCTGGTATTCCGAGCCAAGCAGCAGATAGGGCATGGAATAAGTCAGCTCATACGCCAGCCCGGCGCCGCTGCCGCCTTGAAAATTGTAGCCGGACAGACCGGAAGGGGAGTGCTGGGCGGCGGTCTGGCCTTGGTATTCAAAATGCTGCCGCTGCCAGCCTGCTCCGGCATACAGGCTCCACAGCTCCTGCTGCCAGAAGGTCCACTCCGCCGCAATGTCGAAAATCAGGGCATCCAGCGAGGCGACCTCGCTTTCTGAATAGACATCGAGCCGCTGCGGCAGCTCCGGCGTGAGCCAGTCGCAGTCAATGATGTTGCTGTCCGGGTCGGTGAGATTGGTTTTCACGCTGCCGCTGATCCGCCAAGCCGGGCTGAAGGTCCAGCCCAGATCCAGCCGGGCCAGCCAGATGTCCAGCGGCCATTCCAGTTCGCTCAAGGGAAACATCTCGCTGCTGCGGCTGCCGTCGGCATAGACAGCGGCCCCGCCGATGGCGTAGCTGCTTTCGCCGCGCATCGCCTCCATGCCGAAGGCCATGTCAAGCTGGCTGGGCAGCGAGGACAGGCCGTCGGAAGCTGCCAGCGGCATCGGGGCGCAGAGCAGGGCCATCGCCGTCAATCTGAAGGCGCAGCCGCGCGCCGTGTTGATTCTGCTGTCTGAATAGTGCATCATTTCCTCCTTGCGCCAAACTGCCGCGCCGGTCTCTGTTGCGGGACTGCCTGTTTTCTTTCAGACAGTGTTCAAGCAACTCTACACTATGCGCGGCAGGAACTCAAGTCTTGCGCGCAGCGCGGCGGAGAGCAAGGGCAACAACCATCAGGAGGGCGCGTTCATGCGGGTTTTAAAAAAACTGTTTGATCAGAACAGGAGATGGGCGGAAGGAATGAAGGCGCAGCATCCTGATTTTTTTCTGAAACTGTCCCGGCAGCAGAGTCCTGAATATCTCTGGATCGGCTGCTCGGACAGCAGGGTGCCTGCCAATCAGATCATTGACCTGCTGCCCGGAGAGATTTTCGTCCACCGCAACATTGCCAACTTGGTCGTGCATACCGACCTCAACTGCCTTTCCGTGATTCAATATGCGGTTGATGTGCTGCGGGTGAAGCACATCATCGTCTGCGGACATTACGGCTGCGGCGGTATTAAGGCAGCGTGGGAGAATAAAGAGCATGGCCTGATTGACAACTGGCTGCTGAACATCAAAGACATCTACCGCTGTCATCAGACGGAGATTGACGCTCTGGGCGATGATGCGGCGAAAATCCGGCGGCTTTGCGAGATCAATGTGACAGAGCAGGCGGCCAATGTCTGCCACACCACCATTGTGCAGAACGCTTGGAAAAACGGACAAGAGCTGGCCGTTCACGGCTGGATTTACAGCATCGAGGACGGCATACTCCGTGATCTGAATGTCTGCTGCACCAACATCAGCGAACTTCCCCGCGCATACCGGATGAAATAATCAGAGCAGCATGTTGAGAACGGCAGGCAAAGCCCGTGTTCCGCAGTTCTGCTCTTTCACATGAAGAATCAGCGTGTTCTTAATGTCGGAACTGTCAACCGCAATGTAACTGCCGTCCGCCAGAGCTTCAACAGAGCTGTTGATGCGCAGTGTCACGTCTTCTCCGCATTTGCTGAATGTCTCATGTGTCAGCTCGCTGTCGCTCTCAGTGTAATCGCCTGACGGGCTCGATTCTTTTTTGATTCCCTCAGCCTGTCCGGCAAAAAAATATTCACGGAGAAATTTAGTCGAGCCGTCAGCGTATCCTCTCCAATCCGCCGTCATCACAGAAACCTGATGCCCGGCGGGCACCCTGATGGGCACTGCGAAATTGCATGAGGCGCGCTCCAAATTGCTTCCGGCGTTTTCAGCAGGGATTGCGGCATCATACCCGCTGAACAGAATGGTCAGCGTGTCCGTGCCTTCCCCGCTGACGGTGTATGAGCCTGCGCCGCAGCCTGTTCCGGCAAAATCGACAGGGGCGTTGAAATGCACCTGCGCAGCAGCTTCAGCGGCAGCAAAACCGGCTGCCGCCAGCACTGCGGTGGCGATTTTTTTCCTCATCTCCTCTCCTGTTGAATTTTAAAAAAAACAATGAAGCCCGCGAGAACGTCATCCGTTCCGGGGCTTCATTGCGGCAGGCCAGCTGTTTTCAGCTGACTTTCACCTCAATCTGTTTGGGTTTGGCCTTCTCCAGTTTTGGGATGGTCAGACAGAGGATGCCATTCTTGTATTCGGCGCCCACCTTTTCCACCTCCACATCCTGCGGCAGAGTGAAGCTGCGGACAAAGGAGCCATAAGAACATTCGATCCGATGGCGTTTCTCGTCCTTGGTTTCGAGCTTCTTCTCGCCCTTGATGGTCAGGATGCCGTTGTCAATGTGCACTTTCACATCCTCTTTGCTCACGCCGGGCAGCTCTGTCCGCACGACAAATTCGCTGTCAGTTTCAGCAATGTCAACAGAAGGCATCCAATCGCCGGTTTCAATCGCTTTATTCGCGTCTGAGGCCGGTGTCCTGTTTGATCTGCTGTATCTGTCCAGCAATGCTTCCATCTCACGGAACGGATCCCATACTTGCAGATTCATACTGTCCTCCTTTATCTCTGTTGCAAAGATTTTTTTTCTGATGCCGTATCCTCCTGCTGTAAAGATAAGCATAGTTTGTCTCTTGTCAAGAACTCTTGAGCGGACATTTTTCGGTTTCCTTCAATTAAAAATGTTCCCTCAACGGATTGGAGGCGGAGGTGGATAAGGTGGTGGCGGTGGCGGCAAAGGATAATGAGAAGGCGGAGGGATGGGAGGAGGAGGGATAGGATGATGAATAGGAGGTGGTGGCGGCAAAATATTTGGAGAAAAAAGAATGTGCTGAGGCTGAGGCGGAATAAAATTATTTAACTGAGCAGCATCGGAATAATCGGCAGCATCATAGGATGATGTTCTTGAAATTGTTCGTATTTTTTTCTTTCGGTGAGTTGGGGTGAGATTCACTATCCTCGCCTCCCTATGGCGCATATCTTGCAATGGCTGACTCTCGCCATTTAAATTAGCAGATAACCTGTGC